>ERZ773009.469-NODE-469-length-29703-cov-9.343531_pt1 | contig 29703 bp, 28 predicted proteins | sample MGYA00580663_ERZ773009 | MGnify/ENA primary metagenome ERZ773009 (study PRJEB29015, sample SAMEA2737969) | human oral metagenome | biome: human oral; feature: human-associated habitat; material: dental | place: China | collected 2026 ... | reverse complement strand
CGAACGCGGCCGGTTCGGCGCCGACATGCAGGTGGCCTCGGTCAATGACGGCCCGGTCACCATCCTCATCGACACCGCCTCCTGGGAGTAACCCAGCTGCCGACCCCATCACCGGTTCGCTGGCCCTATCACCAGTTCGCTGGCCCTATCACCGGTTCGCTGGCCTTGTTCAAGTTTGCTGGCCTCACAGCGCAGGCACACGTGAACAAGGCCAGCAAAACAGGAACAAGGCCAGCAAACCGACGAGGTGGGCAGGGAACACGCGGGACCAGCGGATCCGCTGCCGCGATCCCTCAGCCGCGCCCCAGGAACTCCACGCGGGAGACGACGACGGCGTTGGCGTCGGTTTCCGGGCCCCCGGGGTCGGTGGTGGACAGCACCGTCATGAGGACCTCGTCGGTGACGACGGGCGGAAATCGCACCTCCTGGCCCTCCGGCTGGCTGATGTCGAGCGGCTGCACGGTCCAGGAGCCATCGGAGAAGGTCCAGCGCACCGCCGTGATCCTGCGACCCCTCCGGTAGGCCTCATCGGTGGTGTCCCCGTTGATGATGCGCACCCCGACCAGTTCCGTTCCGGGCAGGAAACCGAAGGTGACCGCCTCCCCGACCCCACCGCCGGGGCAGCGCCAGACGGTGTCGGCCCGGGCGTCCAACAGTGCGGCGGTCCGGTCCTGGCGGTCCTGCGAGCACTCCCCGGTGGCGCGGGAGGCAGCGACGGGAACCACGGCCCCGTCATAAGGGGTCAGGTCGAGGACGCTGGTGACGGACGGACTGGGGGCCGCTGAGGAGTTCTCGCTCTCCGGCTGCATGACCAGCCGCGTCCCCATGACCCCGACCAGCGCCGCCGCGACGCAGCTCACGATCACCAGGCGCAGCGAGACCCAGTGGGACCTGTGTTCGCTGCTACCCGGGGAGGCAGACGACCCGTCGCCCGACGAGGTGGCGCGCACGTCGGAGGATTCGGAAATGGTCTGCCGGAAATACTCGTCGGGCAGGCGCTTTGACATGCGGTCATGCTACGCCGTTACCCCGCACCCATCACGACGCCCGACCAAAAGCCGTTGATCTGTTCCCCGGCCGGAAACCCTCGGAGCGTTCCCCTGCCCGCTCGTTGCGAGGAGTCCAGAGCACCTCGCAACATTCGCCGGAACTCCCGCGAAACGAGACGAAATCTTCCATTCCGCGGGAAGAATGCGCGGACGGTGCGAGCGCCACTGGCGAGATATACCGGAGAAAACCCCAGCTTTAATTGTTTTCTTGACTATCCGCCCACCTCCCCTCTACCCTCGGTTCGTTCAGCTTGATACTTACGTAAGTATCTTGAGAAAACGAGGTCATTGATGCCCACGAGCATTCACAACAGTAGGCCGGGCCGCCTGGCCGGTGTCTACGAGGCCCTCGTCGCACACCCGAACGCCACCGTCAGTTCGCTGATGAAACGAACCCGTCTGTCCCGTCCCACCATCACCACCCTGCTCGATTCCCTCACGGAGCTGGGTCTGGTCGCCCCCCAGGGAGCGGAGGGCAACGTCGGCCGGCCCGCCGAGACCTGGGCCCCCCGCAAGGATGCCGGGGTGGTCATCGGCGTCGACCTCCTCCACCGCAGCGCACTGCTGGCGGTCGCCCGCCTCGACGGGGAGATCATCGAGACCGACCACAGGTCCGGGGTCAGCGTGGACTCCTCGGTCCGGTTCACAACCCTGCTGGACCTGATCGGCAGACACATCGCCGAGGGCACCGCGGGCCCGCCGCTGGCGATCGTCGTGTCCACCACCGGCACCGTGGACCTCGACGGCCGCCTGATGCGCAGCGACGCCGTCCCCCAGTGGGAGGGTTTCGCCCTCGGCCACGAACTCTCGCAACGCCTGCACCTGCCGGTGCGGATCGAGAACGACGTGAACGCCTCCGCCTTCGGGGAATTCGCCCTGCGCTGTGGCGACGGTTCCCTCCAGCCCACCGACGACCTCCTCCTGATCGCCCTGTCGCGGGCCATCGTCACCGGCCTGGTCATGGGCGGCGAGCTGCACCGGGGAAACCGGCAGAACGCGGGTGAGGTGGGGTTGCGCATCGTTGACGAGTCCGGTCCGGCACCGGGCAACCTGGTGCGCGCCGCGGAGAGCATCGGTACCGTCTCCGCGGTCCTCGATCCCGCGTGCATCGTCCTGACCCTGCCGAACCGCGAGTCCCCGGGCATCCTCGCCGAGATCATCGATCACCTGCGCGTCAACCGCGAGTCGAGTGCGGCCGAACTGAACCTCCAGGTTTCCCGGCTCGGGCAGGGAGCCGCCATCGTCGGTGCCCTGTCGCTCGCCCTCCAGGAGGCCAGGACCGCTCTTTTCGGCGAGTCCACCCGGCTGATTCCGATTCCCAAGGAAATCGGCCACATCACGAGAATCACAGCGAGAGGAATCCATTCGCCAATGTCCATGGCACAACCAGCGGCCTCGGAGCGCGCCACGCTGCGTATCGGCGTGGTCGGGGTGGGAGCCCGGGCCGACATCGCCAAACATTTCGAGCTCCCGAGGCTCAACTGCCGCATCACCGCCGCCGCCGATCCGCACCCGGACGCGGAGGCGCGCCTCCCGCGGCGCCTCGGCCGCAGCGACATCAAGCTGACGCGCAACGTCACGGAGCTGATCGCCGAGGGCATCGACGCGGCCCTGGTCACCTCCCCCGACGACACCCACGCGAAGGTGACCTGCGAGCTGCTCCGGGCCGGGATCCCCGTCTACGTCGAAAAACCCCTGGCGACCTGCATGGACGACGCCATCGAGATCCTGCGCACCGCCCACGAGACCGGCACGAAACTCTACGTGGGGCACAACATGCGTCACATGCACGTGGTGCGTTCGATGCGGGACCTGATCCGCCGCGGCGCCATCGGTGAGGTGAAGGCGATCTGGTGCCGCCACTTCGTCGGCAACGGCGGCGACTACTACTTCAAGGACTGGCACGCCACCCGCGAGCACGCCACGGGCCTGCTGCTGCAGAAGGCCGCCCACGACCTGGACGTGATGCACTGGCTGGCCGGCTCCCACACCGAGCAGGTCACCGCCATGGGCGGCCTGACCCTCTACGACCGCATCACCGATCGCGAGGACCGTTCCGGGCAGCTGCTGGGTGACTGGTTCGACATGGGGAACTGGCCGCCGTTGTCGCAGAAGGGCCTCAACCCGGTGGTGGACGTCGAGGACATCTCGATGATGCTGATGCGGATGGAGTCGGGGTTGTTCGCCTCCTACCAGCAGTGCCACTACACCCCCGACTACTGGCGCAACTACACCGTGATCGGCACGGAGGGTCGCATCGAGAACTTCGGCGATTACGAGGGCGGTCACATCAAGCTGTGGAACCGACGCCACCTCTACGACCCGGAGGGCGACGCCCGGTTCCCGATCAAGGGCGACGACAAGGGACACGACGACGCCGACGTCCTGACGATCAGCGAGTTCGTCTCCTTCATCACCGACGGCACCCCGACCGACACCTCCCCGCTCGGTGCCTGGTACGCCGTCGCCGCGGCCATCGCCGCCACCGATTCCCTCCGCAACGGCTCTTCTCCCCGGGACATCCCGGAGCTGGACCCGGACATCGTCACCTACTTCACCAACAACCAGGTCAAGTGACCACCGATCAGAAGGAGAGAATCCGATGAAGCGTCGCACCTTTCTGGCAGCCGCCTCGGTGCTCGGAGCGGCGTCCACCCTGTCGGCCTGTTCTGGACAGGAGAAAACCGGCGAGGAGCTGAACAAGGACACCAAGGCTGAGCTGACCCTGTTCTACTGGGACAAGAACCAGACTCCCACCGTCGAGGCCAACATCCAGGCCTTCACCAAGGAGTACCCGAACATCACGATCACCCCGTCGGTGGCGGCCTACAAGGACTACTGGACCAAGCTGCGCACCCAGGCCGAGGGCGACCAGCTGCCCGACGTGTTCTGGATGAACGGTCCCAACATCCAGCTCTACGCCTCGAACGGGATGCTCGCCGAGATCGACGACCTCAAGGACGTCGCCTGGGACAAGTACCCGAAGGCGCTGGTGGACCTCTACACGGTGGCGGGCAAGAAGTACGGCGTCCCGAAGGACTACGACACCATCGCCTGCTTCATCAACAAGGAGATCTTCGCCAAGGCCGGGGTGCAGGTGCCCACCGGGGACTGGACGTGGGAGGAGCACCACGCCGCCGCCAAGGCCATCGCCGACGCCCAGGCCGGGTTCGGTGTGGTCGTGGGGCTCGACGACGGACAGGCCAGCTACTACAACACCATCCACCAGGCGGGTGGGTACGTCATCAAGGACCACAAGTCCGGGTTCGACGATCCCAAGAGCATCGAGGGCGTGCAGTACTGGGTGGATCTGGTCAAGGACGGCTCGATGCCCGACATGCAGGTTCTCGCCGACACCCCCGCGAAACAGCAGTTCCTCAACGGGCAGGCCGGCATCATGTGGGCCGGTTCCTGGCACGTGAAGGAACTGCGCGAGCAGTTCAAGGGCGACGAGGTCGTCGTGGTCCCGCTGCCGAAGAAGGAGACCCAGGCCACCATCATCCACGGGCTGGCCTACGTCGCCTCGGCGAAGTCGAAGAACCTCGCCGCCGCGAAGGCAGCGGTCCGGGCGTTCAGCAGCCAGACCGCGGCCGAGACCGAGGCGGCCAACGGCACCGCGATCCCGGCCTTCAACGGCACCCAGGCCAAGTGGCTGGAGCAGGCCCCCAGCTGGAACATCGACGTGTTCACCAAGGCCGCAGAGACCTACGCGGTGCCCTACCCGGTCTCGAAGAACACCTCCGCCTGGGCCGACAAGGAAACCAGCCTCAGCGAGGTGTTCACCGGCAAGGTGACCGCAGAGGAGGGCTGCAAGAAACTGGCCGCCGAGATGAACACGGCGCTCGATCAGGAGTGAAGGAGTAAGCGGAAATGACCGTCGACAGGAGTGGCGGAGCGAAGGCATCGTACTCCCGGCGACGTCGCGTCAACCCGATGTCGGCAGGGGCCTGGCCCCTGCTGTTCATCGGCCCCCTGATGCTCGGCGTCCTCATCTTCTACTACTTCCCGATCATCGGGAACCTGTACGCGTCGCTGACCAGGACGAATGCCTTCGGCGGCGATCAGAAGTTCGTCGGGCTGGAAAACTATTCGACCCTCTTCTCCCGTCCGGATCTCCCCTCCGCGATGATCAACACCCTCTTCTACACGGCCGTGGTGCTGCTGGCCGTGCCGATCTCGGTGGTGATCGCGTCGCTGCTGGAGCTTCCGGGCCTGAAGGGACGCGCCGTCTACCGGGTGTTGTTCTTCATGCCCTACCTGGCGATGCCGGTGGCGATCGTGCAGGTGTGGCGACTGTTCTACAACGGCAACTTCGGGTTGTTGAACCAGATGCTGAAGGCCATCGGGATATCGGACCCGCCCTACTGGCTGTCAACCCCCGGGGTGGTCATGCTGGCCGTCGCGATCTTCGGGATCTGGGGTTCGATCGGGTTCAACGTCATCATCCTCTCGGCGGGCCTGAAGGCGATCCCGAAGGAGCTCTACGAGGCGGCGCAGATCGACGGGGCCAGTTCCTGGCACCAGTTCAAGAACATCACGGTCCCGCTGCTGACGCCGTCGATCTTCTTCCTGACGATCATGCAGGCCATCGGCGGGTTCCAGCTGTTCGACGCCCTCTACGCGATGCTGGGTGCGGGAAATCCCGCCGCCAACTCGTCGCGGTCGCTGGTCTCGTTGTTCTACCAGGAGGCGTTCGTCAACAACAACCGGGGGGTCGGAGCCGCGGTCTCCATCCTGATCCTCGCGCTCGTCGGCGTGGTGACGGCGATTCAGTTCTGGGGACAGAAGAAGTGGGTGCACTATGTCTGATCGACCGCGCAGGAGCATGCACAAGCAGAGCCGCCTCCTGCCCGCCCACATCATTCTGTGTCTTGGCGGGTTGACCATGGTCTTCCCGTTCGTGTGGCAGGTGCTGATGTCGCTGTCGACGAACACCGAGATCCAGGCGGTGCCCCCGCAGTTTCTCCCGGCCTCACCGCAGTGGGGGAACTACGCGGAGGTGTTCGCCAGGATTCCGTTCCTGTCGCAGTTCTGGACGTCGTTCCTGATCACCGCGCTCCGCACGGGAGCCCAGCTGATCCTGTGCTCGATGGCCGGATATGCCTTCGCCCGGATGCCGTTCAGGGGTCGCAACGTGCTGTTCGGGTTGCTGCTGGCGATCCTCATGATTCCCAGTCAGGCGTTCCTGATCACCCAGTACCAGATCGTCAAGGGCCTCAACCTGCTCGAGACCCCGTGGGGCATCGTACTGCCGGGCCTGTTCTCGGCCTTCGGGACGTTCCTGATGCGGCAGGCGTTCATGTCGCTGCCGAAGGAGCTTGAGGAGGCGGCACGGCTGGACGGCTGCAACCCGTGGCAGGTGTTCTGGAAGGTGATGTTCCCGCTGGTCAAGCCCAGCCTGTTCGCCGTCGCCATCACGACGGTGCTGTGGAGCTGGAACGACCTGTTGTGGCCGCTGATCGTGACTACCCGCGAGTCGAACATGCCGCTCAGCGCCGGCATCGCGACCTTCGCAGGCCAGCACACCTCCGATTGGAACCTCATGATGGCCGCCTCCGCCATGGCCATGGCGCCGATCTTCGTGTTGTTCTTCGCCATGCAGCGCAAGGTCATCGAGGGGCTCGCTACCTCCGGTTTGAAGGGCTGAACTCTCTTTCCGAAGCCCACTCAGTGGGCCTGTGAGGGAAACCGCCAGGTTTTCACTCGAAGGCGATGTCCAGTTCCTCCGCGACCTTGTGGAGGCGCTTGTCGCGGGTCCACAGGCACGCCCCGGGCACCACGAGGACGGAGCCGATGAGGTTGATGTCCACCAGACTCAGGCCTCGGCCCCACAGTCGTCTGGACTCGACGAGGTGCAGCAGCTCGTCGTCGTGGAGGCTGGGGAATCGGTACAGGTTGGACAGGTATGACGTCCGCACCGAACGGGCGGGCATGGAGCTCAGCGACAACTCCCCGATGACCATGGCGTGGCAGCCCGCCTCGTCGCCGCGCAGCAGGCGCACCAGACGCAGGTCGCTGCGACGGAAGTGGTCGATCCAGACGGAGGTGTCGACGAGGATCACTTCGCGAGGTCCCCGATGTCCCGGGCCCGTGACGAAACCTGCGCGTCCGGTTCGGTGCCGCCGAGCGCGGCCAGGCGGCGGGCGCTCTCGACGCGGATGAGTGTCTTGAGGCCCTCCCGGAGCAGGACGGAGCGTTCCTTGACGCCTGTCAGTTCCTGGGCGCGCGCCACCAGATCGTCTTCAAGGGTAACGGTGGTTCTCATGAGTCGTCCTCTCCGGCATCAAACGTAGCATCAGTTGATGTACACAACGGCGTTCCCATCCTGATCGAATCACACGGCGGGGTCGCGCGTGCGTCTTGAACGAAAAACCTTCCGCCCGGCTCAGCCGGGCAGCGCCTCGGTGATCAGATCCTCCAGCAGCTCGGTGGCCGCCCGGGGCTCCAGCCCCCCGACCAGTACCCGGATGGCCAGCCCCTCGGCCGTCGCCATGAGGCGCAGGGCGACGGCGGGGGCGTCGGCGACACCGCACTCACCGAGCAGCGCTGCCGTCTCCCGCACACCCCCCGCGTGGCCCCGCTGCACCAGTTCGGCGATCACGGGGTCGTCGACGCTCTTGGCCTCGTAGGCCAGCCAGATCGAGGTCCCGATGGCGAACTCGGGGGTGGTCGGGATCCGCCCCAGGACGAGCCGGCGCAGTTTTTCCACGGGGGTGGTGTCGTCGTCGACGGCCTCGAACCGCTGGGTCGCGGCCTTCAGGAGTTCCCGGCAGCTGTCGCGGACGAGTTCCTCCCGCGAGGCGTAGTAGTGCTGGATGCGACCCACGGAAACCCCGGCCTCGGCGGCGACGGAACGCAGGGTCACGCCCTCGATCCCCCGCTCGGCGATGACGGCCCACACCGCCTGCGCTATCTCCCGGCGTCGCACGTCGTGATCCACCAATTTCGGCACGGGACAAGCATAGAGGTTTTGACGATGCACTTGCATTGCCAAGGAAACAGTGCAAACGTATTGCCATGGTCACAGAAGTCTCCCCGGACCCCACGCCACGCCCCCCACGCCGGAAACGCCGTCGGTTGCTGATCCTGACCCTGGTCATATCGCTTGTCGCGAACGCTTTCCTGCTGGCCACGCGCGGCGGCCCGAGGGTCGGGCAGTGGCGCAGCGTATCGGCCCGCGAGACCTACCTCGCCGCCTACCGGGAGGTGATGGCGGGCATGCCCGCGGCGCAGGAGTGGGATGTCGCGACCTCCTGGGGCACGGTGCACGCCACCTTGTTCCCGGGGCCGGAAGGATCAACCAAAACGCCCATTCTGCTGCTGCCGGGGTGGGGAGCGGGTATTCCGATGTGGCGCGATCTCCTGCCGGTCCTGACCCGCGAACGCCCCGTCTACGCCGTCGACGCCCTGGGGGACGCGGGACTCAGCAACCAGTCGGTGCCGCTGAAAGCCCCCGATGCGAACGCCGGCTGGATAAGCGAGACCCTCACCGCGATCGGGGCCCCACCCGTGCACGTCGTCGGGCATTCCTTCGGCGGCTGGCTGGCCGCCGACTTCGCCCTGCGGCATCCCGAGCAGACGGTCTCGCTGAGCCTGTTCGACCCGGTGCAGACCTTCTCCTCCCTGAAATGGGAGGTCTACCTGCTGGCCATCCCCGCGTCGATCCCGCTGCTACCGCAGTCGTGGCGCGACGCCGCCCTGGCGCGGATCGGTGGCAACGAGACCGTCGATCACGACGACCCCCTGGCCCGCATGATCGACGCGGGAACGAAGGGGTATTCCTCCGCCCGCGACCTCCCACCGCAGTTCACCGACGCCCAGCTCGGTTCCCTGGGCGTCCCGGTGTACGCGGCGATGGCGGGAGAAAGCGCGGTCCTGTCCGATCCCCCGGGTGCGGTGCGCCGCGCCGAGGAGCTGGTGCCGGGGGCGGAGGCGGGCCTCTGGGAGGGTGCCACGCACTCGCTACCCCTGGAGGACCCGGAGAGGGCCGGGTCGGCGGTACTCGACTTCATGAACCGCCACGAGAACCCATGAGAGCAAGGACTCAAGCGGGCAGGGCCGCTGCCGCCTCCATGAGCATCCAACCCGAGAGCTGCACCGACAGGTCGCGTTCCGTGGTCCACCGGTTCCGTTCGGGGGTCTGCGCGGGTTGGCTCCACTCGGGCCCGAAGCTCGGCAGCCCGTCCGCGTCCTTGGCCGCGTTGCGCCACGCCGCCTCCGCGGAGGATCGCACCATGTGGACGGCGAGCTGGCGGGTGTCGTCGTTGCCCTGGAGCCGGTTGACCACGAGCGTCAGGTAGCGGGCCAGGATCCCGGCGAACAGACCGCCGTCGCCCCCGCCCTGACCGGTGAGCACCCCGTCGGAGTCGCTGAGGTGTCGCCACGTGGCGGAGACCAGGTCCGCGATCCGGCGCGGGGATTCCGGCCCCATCACCTCCAGTTCCGCGCCCAGCACGACTCCCTGGCAGTAGGTGTAGACGGTGGCGTCGAGCCGCGGCCCCTCCTGGGAGGCCACGACCCCGTCGGCCACCAGGCCGCTGCCGAGCATCAGGTTCTTGGCGATCCAGTCGGTGATCCGCACCGCCTCGTCGCGGTACCCGGCGCGGGCCAGCATGATGGCGACCGGCCCGTTGGCGGGGGCGTTGAGGAAGTCGTCGCCGACCCGCCAGGGCACCACACCCTCGGGTCGGATCGCACCGCGGCAGGCCCGGATGATGGGTTCGACGCTGACCGAGGTCTCGAGGACGTCGTTGCCGCGCTGGAGGGCGAGCCCCCACCAGGCCATGTCGTCGTAGTAGCTGTTCGTGCGTTTGAAGCCGTTGCGAATCAGGCTGGCGCGCGCCATTTTCCTCGCCAACCAGGTCCGTTCCGCTTCGGGATGGCGCATCTGGGCGTCGACGATGCAGTCGAACAGGTGCGCCTGCCACCAGTATCGCCACGCCAGGAACAGCCGATGGGACAACCTCGCCGGGTGGGACACCACCCCGAGGCGGGTCCCGGGAAGCGCCCAGAGACGTCGGATGCTGCGGGTCCGAACGGCACGCTCCGCCAGCGCGGCACGCTCGACGGGACTGGGGATCTGCATTTCATCCTCCTGTTCCCCCACGGAGATGGTCATGGCCCAGTTAACCAGCGAGCCCCGTCACACGGTGCCGATTCGGGAGAAAATCATCGCGACCGAAGCATCCGCACCGACCAGATTGTCGGCATATTCAACGAAGCGCCGTGGTGGCTGGTCCCCCGGAACGGGGCAGGTCACCACGGCGTTTCCTGCGCCTCGGCGGCGCGGTCAGTCATCGAAGTCGTGGCCGGCGGCGTCGGCCTCCTCAATGAGGGCGGCCATCCTGTCGTCCTCCAGCAGGTACGGGGAGATGGCGGCCAGGAAGGCGTCGAGCTCCGCCGGAGCGCCTTGGGCCGAGAACATGCTGCTCTCGGGATCCATGCCGACCTCGGGCGCCAGGCCCCGGGAGATGAGCCAGTTCGCCACGCCCGCCCAGAAGTAGCCGTTGGGTTGGTGGCCGTGGGCCTCGACGATCTTCCAGGTGGGTGGTGCGTCGCACTCGAAGAAGACGGAACGACTGCCGTCGTCGAGATCGATGGACCCCACGAAACCCGGGATGGCCTTGGACACTGCTCACTCCTTGTTGTGCTGACGATGGGGCGGCTGCCCGCCGCACAGTGTGACAGGTTGCCGCCCGGGTGGCCCATGCGGGTCGGTGTCCGCAATCCAACCCTTTCCACCCACATGGTCTCGTGGGCGACCCCGTCCCGGTAGATTGATGCCCGGGAAACACTGAGTGATCATGTCGTGGCCGCGACTCCCGGGAACGGGCGATTCGGCGCACCGACATCCCGGTCGGCTCGTTGCGGCGCGGGAAGCCGGACGCCGGGGACCGTCCCTTCCCACTCGGGACGCCCGCGCCGAGAACAGCCCCGTTCAGCGCTTCCCCGGGTTCCTGGACAATTGAGACCACAAAGAGCGAGAGGCACGTCGACATGCAGCAGTCGGGATTCAAACTGGACACCAGTTCGCGGAAAACCATCCTGGAGATCAGCTCCCGCGGTCGGCTGGTGCTCACCAACCCGGTGTCGAACCGTGGCACCGCGTTCACCGACGCCGAGCGGGAACAGCTCAACCTGGCGGGGTTGCTGACCAACCGGGTCTCCAGCATCGAGGAGCAGCTGCAGCGCACCTACGGCCAGTTCAGCCGCTGCCCCTCCCCCCTGTCGAAGTTCATCTACCTGTCGCAGCTGCGGGACCGCAACGAGGTGCTGTACTACCGGCTGGTCAGCGAGCACCTGGAGGAGATGCTCCCCATCGTCTACACCCCCACCATCGGGGAGGCCATCGAGAGGTTCAGCCACGAGTACGTCGGCACCCGGGGCGTGTTCTTGTCCATCGACCATCCCGAACGCATCGAGGAGTCGCTGCGCAACTTCGAGCTGACCCCCGAGAACGTCGACCTGGTGGTGGTCACCGACTCCGAGGGGATCCTCGGCATCGGCGACCAGGGGATCGGCGGTATCCAGATCGCCATCGGGAAGCTGGGGCTGTACACGGCGGCCGCGGGCATTCATCCGCAGCGCGCCATTCCGGTGGTCCTGGATGTCGGCACCGACAACTTGGGGTTGCTGCACAGCGACCGCTACCTGGGGGAGCGTCACGCCCGGGTCCGTGGCGAGCAGTACGACGAGTTCATCGACCGTTTCGTGCGGGTGGTCACCGAGCTGTTCCCCAACGCGATGATCCACTGGGAGGACTTCGGCGTCGCCAACGCCCACCGCATCCTGCAGCGTTACGCCAAGGAGATCTGCACCTTCAACGACGACATCCAGGGCACCGCCGCCGTCGTCCTGGCCGCCGCGATCGCGGCCGTTAGGCGCACCGGGATCCCGCTGCGCAGGCACCGGTTCGTGATCTACGGGGCCGGGACCGCGGGCATCGGGATCGCCGACATGATCCAGGGCGCGCTCAGCGCGGCGGGCCGCGACCCGGGCCAGTTCTACGCCTTCAACCACAACGGGTTGATCATCGAGGACAGCCCCGGGACGCGGGAGTTCCAGAAGCCCTACGCGCGGCCTCGCTCCGAGATCGACGGCTGGGACGTGGCAGATCCGCATCGCGTGAACCTCCTGGAGACCGTCCGGAACGCCCAACCCACCATTCTCATCGGCACCTCCGCGCGCGGCGGGGCGTTCTCGGAGGAGGTGGTGCGGGAGATGCACTCGTACTGCGAACGCCCGGTGATCATGCCGCTGTCCAACCCCACCGACCGCTGCGAGGCCCGCCCCTCGGACCTGCTCGACTGGACCGACGGCAAGGCCCTGATCGCGACGGGCAGCCCATTCGAGCCGGTGCGTCGCGGTTCCGTCCACCACACGATCGCGCAGGCCAACAACGCCCTCATCTTCCCGGGCCTGGGGCTGGGCGTGTCGGTGGTGCAGGCCAGGCTGGTCAGCGAGGAGATGATCTACGCGGCAGCCCAGGCGTTGGCCGGGCTCGTCAACGAACACCAGCCGGGGGCGTCGTTGCTGCCGACCATGCGCGACCTCCGGATGGTCGCGGCGACGGTGGCGAAAGCGGTCGCGGAGACCGCCGAGTCCCAGGGCTTGGCCAGGCGCCCTTTGACCAACCCGATCCAGGACATCTACGAGCGCATGTGGAAACCGGAGTACCCGGAACTGCGCATCGTGTAACCCGCACTCGGGACGTTCGCGGTTCGACTTGAGCCGCGAACGTCCTCACTCTCGGCACCGCCCGCCTCCTGCGCGGCGAGTTCCTTGAAACAGCGGGCCATTAGCCATCGCACGAAACCCTCGGCCTCGTACGTTCCGCGGGTCGGTGTGCCCGCACACCGGTATCCCCGATCCGGTCAGCCGGCATGCTCAAACCCGCAGTCACAGTTGAATCGGGAGTATTCTTCGCTCACACCATTTGGTGGGCCATCACAAATCACAAGAAAACACGGTGTCCCCGCTTCCATTACGAGAAATACGTGTGCGCCTCCGAGGAGAACGGGCTGACCTGTTGGAACACCGAAACCGGGCACGGCGCCTTCATGAATCGTGACGGGGTGGACACCTTCTGAGACGGGGCAGTTGAATCCCCCGGAACGCGCCGGGCCCTCGTGGCGCCGTGACGGGGCGGCCGTCCCCGATCGATCCCGAGACTTCCGTCCTCCTCAACTCCGACGCGGCTACGGAGCTCCCAACCATGTACCGTGACCTCGTTTCGTGGCACTCTGGTTGTGTTCACATCACTCCCAAGCAGGAGATACCCATGTCCCTCCCCAGACGTTCTGCCTCAGCGGTCACTGCTCTGCTGGTATCGGTCGCTCTTCTGTCGGGTTGTGGTTCCAAGGGCCAGCAGGAAGCCAACGCCCCCATGAACCCCCAGACCAGCGCCGGAGCGGCTGAGATCAAAATCCCCACGTCCCGCCCCTCGAGGAACAGTTCGTCGAAGAAACCAACCCCAACCGCCACGCCGTCGCCCTCCACCCCGCAGGTGCAGGTCCCGGAGGGGGCCTACGCGGACGCAGGCGGCCCCAAACCCGCGAACGCCACCCCCGTCACCTCGGTGAACCCGTCCGGGGTCGCGGTGATAAAGACCCCGTCGAACAACATCGGCTGCGACCTGTCCGCCTCCTACGCCGGCTGCGGTGTCCTCAACTATCAGCAGAGCAAACCCTACGGCAGCGACGAGGGCGGGGCGAAGTGGTGGGTTCCCCTCGACGGCTCGTTCAACCAGGTCCATTCGAAGGGCGACGCCCCCTACTTCCTGGGAACGGATCCGGCACCGCAGGTGCTGCCGTACGGGACGGTCGTCTACCACGAGAACTACGTGTGCGCCTCCGAGCAGAACGGCCTGACCTGCTGGGACACCAACACCGGTCACGGGGCCTTCATGAACCGCGACGGCACGTCCATGTTCTGATCGGCCGGGTCCCGTTGCGGGCGTTCAACCGGTGAGCGGCTTGACCATTATCAGGCAGGGGGTACCCTCGCCCCACAGGTGGGTTTCCTCGAGTGGGAGGAAACCCATTCGTTCGTAGAACCGACGGATGCGGGTGCCGGGAACCGGACAACAGCCGGGCGACGTCACGTGGAACCGGGAAGCCGCGGCGAGCATCCCACTGCTCGGTCATGCGCCGGGAGGCCGGCCGGGTCGAAGGCGCACCGGGCAGCGCCGCAGGGCGGGGAGAGAACGTGTGGCCCCACCCGGCCTCCCGGGGGTTTCGTGGTCGCTCACGACCGGAAGCCTACAGATCCTGTTCCTCCTCCGCCTCAGCCTTCTTGCGAAGCAACTCCGCGGCCGCCCGGTCTGCGACGAAGATGGCGTACCCGATGACTGCGAAGGCGCTTATGGCAATCAAGCAGAAACCTATTGATGCGGTGTAGTAGGAGAAGTAGGGAATCACCACCCACGCCGCGGAGATGTAGAAGACCACCCCTGCCACCTGGATGGCCCTGGAAGCCCGGATATGGCCCACCTTCCAGGCCTCTTCGCTAGCCAGGGTGTTGGCCGTTCGAATGCCCGCTGCATCATCGCGCCCGTATTTCCCGGTGCGGGCGAGACGACCCAGGAAAATCAGAATCCAACCGCACATGATCATGCCCCCGGCCATGATGATCCGGGGGACCCACCACACGATTACCGATTCTTCTCCCAGATTCACCGTATCTCCTCCTAGGCCACCAACAGGCGGTTACCGACGACTGACCCGCCCGGAGAGGACTCTCGAACCAAGCCCGGCGGACCTCCGGTCGGCGGTAGTTGATAATTTTACTAGATCAACATGGAGGCGAGAAACGTGCATTCACGAAGCGTCAGATCCATCGCACGAACAGACCCGGAAGCCACCGGACACACCGAGCCGAACTTTCGTATAGTAACTAAAGTTCAGTCGGAGCGCCCTCGTATTACTTTCTTCACCTCAAGAGGGGGTCGAAAAGATCCGTCCACCTCTCGGGGATATACTATCGGGCACCGGGCGCCCGCTTTTGAAGAAACGGGGAAATGACCTCCGGGACGCGCATCGGATTTGAATGATTCGAGCCCCCCGCCCCACCCCGTCGCCTTCCCTTCCCGCCCGGAGGTCCGGGGCGAGCCCCCGGACCCAGGGTGGCCCTGGCCCCAGTGGGGTCGAGGCCACCCGATTCCCACACAGCGATGCCCCGGCGACCGAACGGTCGCCGGGGCATCGTGGAGCAGCGGTCAACCCAGCCCACACCACCACTCCGGAACCCACGAGTTTATTACCGACCATTTGGTCGGTAAGGTGTCGGTATGACCAATTCCTGCGGTCCTCGCACCGCTACCGGCCGTTCCTGGGCTGCCCTCGGCATCCTCACCCTGGCCGTCATGCTGCTGGCAATCGACGGCACCGTGCTGACCCTGGCCATCCCCGCCCTGACCGCCGACCTGGCGCCGAGCGCGTCGCAGGTCCTGTGGATCGGCGACATCTACTCGTTCACCCTGTCGGGCCTGCTCGTGGTGATGGGCAACCTCGCCGACCGCATCGGCCGCAAACGCCTCCTGATGATCGGTTCGGTCGGGTTCGGGCTGTCGTCGCTGCTGGCGGCGTTCGCCACCTCCCCCGAACTGCTGATCGCGGCTCGGGCCCTGCTGGGGGTCAGCGGCGCGACGATCATGCCGTCGACGCTGGCCCTCATCCGTTCGGTGTTTCCCGACCGGCAGCGACGGACGCGGGCCATTGCCATCTGGTCGGCGGGCGCGACGGCCGGGGCCGCCATCGGGCCGATCGTCGGTGGGGCGCTCCTGGAGCACTTCCCGTGGGGCAGCGTCTTCCTCATCAACGTTCCCGTCATGGTCGCGGTGGTCGCGGGCGGGTTGTGGCTGCTGCCGGAGTCGCGCAACCCCGGGAAGGGACGGATCGACCTGCTGTCGGCGGTGTTGTCGATGGTGGCCATCATCTCGCTGGTGCAGGCCGTCAAGGAGATTTTCTCCGCCGGTTTCACCGTCACCGCGGTGGCCGCCCTCGCCCTCGGGTTGGCGACGGGCTGGTGGTTCCTGCGCCGGCAGCGCACCCTCACCACCCCGCTGATCGACGTCTCCCTGTTCCGGAACCGCGCCTTCACCGCGGCCGTGACCGCCGACACCGTGACCGTCTTCGCCTTCGTCGGGCTGCTGTTCTTCTTCTCCCAGTACCTTCAGCTCGTGCGCGGACTCAGCCCGTTCCAGACCGGGCTGCTGGAGCTCTCGGGAACAGCGGCCGCAATCGTGGTGGTCGCGTTCACGGGGATCGCGGTCCGCAAACTCGGGACCGGTGGTGCGATCAGCGCCGGGCTGGGGTTGGGCAGCGTCGGCTTGGTGATCCTGGCTTTTGCCGAATCCGCGACGGGGTTGGCAGGGATCGTCGTCGCCTTCGCGCTGGTGGGTTTCGGCATCGGATTGTCGATGACCCTCAACACCGACGCCATCGTCGGGGCGGTGCCCACAGAACGCGCCGGAGCGGCGTCGTCGATAGCCGAGACCGCCTACGAGCTCGGCACGGCCCTGGGGATCGCGCTCCTCGGTTCCGTCCACACCGCCCTGTACCGCGCGGCCCTGCCGTCCGGCACCGATCCCGTGATCCGTGAGTCGCTGGCCTCCGCGGTCTCCCTGCTGGATCCCACCGATGCCGCCCTGCCCGGAGCGCGGCATGCCTTCACCACGGCCATGCAGTGGACCTCGGTGATGGCCGCGGTCCTGCTGGCGGCAACCGCCGTCCTAGCCTGGTTCACCATCCCCCGCACCACCCCATCGGGCGAGGAAGCCGTCCCCGAGGGGACGCCCCGGACCGACATGGAACGCTCAGTCCGGTAGCCCGCCCCCCTCGGTCAGGGACAGCAGCAGTTGCCTGCCCTCGGCCAGGCTGGCCTGCGTCTCCTCGCCGTAGCAGACAGCCATCGCGAGCCCCTCGGCGGCGCGGCGCACCACCAGGACCCGCTGCGGGGACAGACCGTCGGCCGCCAGGCTCTCGGCCCACCACGTGGAATCCCGTTCCGCGACCTCAATGGCCTCCGGGAAATCGAGGACCCCCGCCCACACCGGGGTCGGGGAAAAGTACCTCAGCACATCCTCCGATCCCGTGCAGAGCGCCCTGACGTAGGCGCGCATCAACCTCCCAGGACGCTCGTCCGAGGCGTCGAGGTGCTGCATCACGGCCTGACGGAAGGTGGCCACCACGTCCTCAAGGAGGGCGACGATGAGCTGTTCCCGATTCGCGAAGTGGTGCAGCAGGCCGCTCTTGGACACCCCCGCCACCTCGGCGATCCGGGACAGCGAAGCGCCCGTTCCCCGCTCAGCCAACACCTCGGCTGCGGCCTTGAGCACCGCCACGCGAGTGCGTTCGGCGTTGCGGGTGCGGTGGCCGTCCCGAGTCATGGGATCACCCTACTGGAAGCCCCGGAGGGCGCGGGTCGGAGCGGACGCACCCCGTTCCGACCCACGGGAAAATCCTCCCGGCGAGGAGGTCGTCATCCGATGTGAAAGTACCGCGCCACCAGGTCCTCCACCAGAACCCGGTCGGCCGCGAGCTCCTCACGCAGGTTCTCGTCCTCGAGAGCGAACAGCTGCTCGGCCCAGGCGTCGATCAGGCCGGGTGGGAAGACACCCTGGGCCTCGTAGTCGGCCCGCTGGTCCAGCAGACAACGAGCGGCAGCGGCGCAGGAGGAAGGCAGCTGGTCGAGGCCCTCGTGCTTGGAGGCATCGCCGCTGACGTAACGGGCCGTCGCGTAGTCCAGCATCGCCGGGTCGCTCAGCCCGATCCTGGCGGCGACGGTGAGGCCCGCCAGCAGCAGGTGAATGTTGGCTGCGCCGTCGGGGGACCTGAGCTCGACGGTCTGGGAATCGTTGGGAAGTTCCCCGACAGGTCCTTCCTGCGGGTTGGCGTCGCGGAACATGCGGTCGTCGAGGTTCTGCCAGCCGAGCGGCACCCGCACCAGCACGGAACGGTTGCGGTCCCCCCAGCAGATGGCGGTGGGGGCCTCCTGGTGTGGGACGAGCCGCAGGAAGGACGTGGGGACCGGGTTGCCGAAAGCCGTGAGGGAAGCAGCGTGCGACAGATAGCCACCGACGACGCGACGCGCCACGTCGGTGAGCCCTGCGCCCTCCGAGAACTGGTTGACGCCATCCTTCATCAAGCGGGTGTGGAAATGCATCCCCGAGCCAGCCTGCCCGACGACGATCTTCGGCGAGAACGACACCTCGATGCCATGGGAATGCGCCACCCGCCGCACCACCCACTTCGCCAAGGCCATCTCGTCGGCCGCGCGGGTGACGTCGGTGGGAAGGAACTCGATTTCCTGCTGCACCATCTGGAGACCGTCGGCGATGAAGTTCCCGACCTCGGAGTGGGCGTACTTGACGGAACAGCCCATCCGCGCCAGGTGGGCCAAGGACTCGACGCGCACCGCCTCCCATTTCGAGAACGGCCCGGCCTCGTGGTAGCCGCGCTGGGGTTCGACGGGGAACAGTTCCTCGGCGGGCGAGAACAGGTAGTACTCCAACTCTCCGAGGGCCTCCAGCCGGCAACCGGTCTCGTCCTCGAGGGCCTGCTGGGCCTTGCGGAGGATCTGCTGCGGGGAGCTGGCGAGGGGGTTGCCCTCCACGTCGTAGAAGCCGCACATGATGTCGAGGGTGGGCAGCTCCGAGAAGGGGTTCAGGAACGCGGTGCGCAACTGCGGCACCACGTAGAGGTCGGAACTGGCGGCGTCGACGAAGTCGAACAGCGACGACCCGTCGACCCGTTCTCCCATCGTCAGGATCCTGTTCAGGTGGTCGGCCGACTGGATCGCGAAGTTCAGCACCTTCAGCCGCCCGTCGCCGCCGAGGTATCGCAGGTTGAGCATGGGAATGCCCTGCTCGGCAACGAAGTGGATGATGTCGGCGCGAGTGAACTCGTGCGATTGCTTTCCGAGCGCACGAACCAGCGGGTTGGGGTTCAAGGAAAGGGCATCGATCTCCGTCATAGGGGTCCTCCTCTTCGAGTTGTCCCAGTTGTCTCAACTGTTTCAGACATGTTATGGCACAGCCACCCCGGAGCCCGTTAACCGGAGCTTGCCCGGTTGCGCAGCGCTCAACGCCCGAAATCACCCCAGGGCGGCTGATACCGGGGCGAGTGCTGCTCAACCGTCATCCGCAGCGGGTGCCCCACTACCCGGTCGCCACTCGGTAGCTTCGGAGCCCTTCCACGACTTTCTCCAGCTCACCTCCGGCCGTTTCGATCACCCGCCGGGACCCCTCGTTGTCTTCGGCGCAGAGGATCAGGGCCTCCCCCACACCGATTCCGTTCAGCATCCCGAGGCCCACGCGGAGCAGGGTGGTCGCGATGCCGCGGCGGCGTGCTGAGGGCCTGACGGCGTATCCAATGTGGCCGCCGAAACGTATCAGGTGGTCGTTCAGTTCGTGACGGACGGAAACCCGCCCCAACCATCGGTCGCCATCGACGGCCCACAGCATCGTCGCGGGGACGAAACCCTCCGGCGGATCGGTTTTGTCCAGGCGCCGACGAGCGCACATCGCGGCAAAGCCTGCGACAGAGTCGCACTGCCGCCGGGTGAAACCGAATGCGCCGGTACATTCTGCGCCCCGCCCGTCCTCCGCGTCGAACTCGTCCCACGCCTCCAGGAACGAAACCCTGAACCTTTCGTCCGGTTCGATGATCCGCATGCCGGGACTCTACCGAAACGCCCTGCGCCCCATGCCAGAAAGACTCTCGACACAACCCCACTTCACCGCAACCGGCATCGCCCTCTCCAAGCTGGTTGAGCCGACCTGCGAGCTCTGCGAGCCGGTCGAGTCGAAACCACGGCGAGGATGTCCAACAACTGGTGACCGGGCCTGCAGATCGGAGGGCCACTCCTTGACTGAGACCCAGCGCAATCGGCATTGGACGAGGCGGTTCACGCATCCAGGAGGAGCTCCCGGAGCCGGTTCCGGGTGGTCTCGGGAAGCCCGATCATCTCCAGATGGGCCGGGATTCCCGACGCGAACCGCTCGACCAGGGGCCGTGTCCTGTGAAGCCACGCCTTCACCTGCTCATCGCTCCACGCGGCCTGCCGGTCGTGGGTCGGGGCGTGACTGGCGACCCCCGCCATGGCCCGCACGGACTGCGCGTAGTCATCGGCGACGACACCGGGCGCGACCCCCGCATTGGCGAGCAGGATGGCGGTCACCATTCCGGTGCGGTCACGCCCTGCGCTGCAGTGCACGAGGATCCCGGGTTCGGCTGCCGCCAGCGTCGTCAGGGCGGCGGCCACCAGGCCAGGGAGGATTCGCAGGTTGTGGGGCCAGTATTCGGGGGAATCGAGGATCGGGAAACAGGTTTCCCGGAACTCCGCGTTGTCGTGGTCCTCGGTGGGTGCGCAGCGAATCACCACGTCCCGCAGGGCGTCCTCACCTACCCGGGGATCGCCGTCGCGCCTGCCCTGCTCCTCGGGGCAGCGCAGGTCCACCACGGTCCGCAGCCCCCAGTCGCGGGCGGCCCGCCAGCCCCGCTCCGGAATCAACTCGCGGCGAGGTCCCCGCGCCACCCTCCCGTATCGCGTCTCACCCCAGCGACCGCCCAGCCCGCCGAGGTCACGAATGTTTGGCGCCCCGCCCCAGTCGAGTTCCCGCATCCGGGCAGTTTACTTCCGGTGGATGGCACGACCCTGAACCGCTCCTAGTGTCATAGGGTCGCAGCAACAGTGCTTGTCTGGGAGGAGGGGATGGTGCGGCGTATGCTGCACGGTTACGGGGCCGGGCGGCTGTCGCGAAGAGGGGATTGGTAGAAAGGGTTGTTTGCTGCGACGGACTGCGGACCGGATCGTGTGGATTGGTGTCCGTGGTATCTCGGGAGATACGCCGCAACGGTGGGAAGTATGGGTATCAGCCCATGTGGCAGCTGATGCGAAACACACCTGAAACGCCGGACCCTGACCAAAGGACCCGCAAGATCAATGCTGCATCGGGTACTCAAAGCCCGGCTGCAGGTGGGTCCTGAAGCGTTCCAAGACACCCCGCCAAATCGCCGCGGGGACCCCAAGGTGGGGGCCTGTGATGGTCGGTCGAGAGAATCTGGGCATGGGCTCCCCAAGCAGCCGCAAGGAGTAACCGGTGTTCTGCGAGGACTGTCTACACCAGGGGGCTCTGGTGTCCTCGTGACAAGCAGAAACTGGCCCGTCACAGGAGCCAGGGCTGTGCTCCAAACGCACCAGAGGATCGGACGCGTCACCCAGCGGGGCAGCGCACCCACCCCGGTTCGTGGGAATGGTCAGCACTGGTTGACCGCCCCTGAGGATGTTGGGTGATCGTAGGGCACCCAGGGGTACTGGAGGTGTGGCCTGGATCACTTCCGGGAACCCATAGGCGCCTCAGCGGCAGCGGATCCTGGAAGAAGGGGCGCAGCCATCCGGGTTCGTGGATGATCCTCGCTCTACCCGTTGGGGAAGGAACACCTGAGGGCTTATGCGAAGATGTCGATCACAACCGAAACCACACCCTGACGTAATACAGGGATCCCCGTGACCTAGGTGTCACGGTTTCGCAGACGCACCTGTCATGCCGCACTCACCCTGACACCCTCACATAAGAGGGTGTGGTTCCGTCTCTTCCTCGCTCTACCGTAAGAGGACAGGGAACCAACCAGAACACAGGCGGACCGAATCTGTGACCACCCCTGCCCCAAAAGCACTCAGATCACCACACACCAACTGCTGGCACAGGCGCCATCGCCGAAGAACATTGGGGAACACCCCAGAGCAGCCCGGGAATGGCCCGACCCACGCGAAACATACGAACGCCTACTTATTGCTTCCGCCACTTGACACCAAGCTAAGCCTCATCGACTCAACAAGTACCAATGTACAAACTTGAGTCATGGTCCGACTTCCTCGACGCCACGCACTAGCCGCTGCCGGCCTCGGCCTGCCATCGCTGACGGCTTGTGACGTTCGACCCTCCCTCACCCACCGACTGGGTCGATGGCATTCCCGAATGGCACAAGCTAGTTAGCCCGGAGGATCAGGGCTACGAATTCGGGAGGTCGCCACCGGCTACTCGTTTGCTCCCTGCTGACCCTGTGTCTAGCGATACTGGGGCATGCCGAAACTGTCTCGCCGCCATGTGCTGCTCGGCGCCACTGCTGGTCTTGTCGCGTGTCGTCCAAACCCCACACTAAAGCCAACCCCCACATTAAAAGTTGCGCCTTCGGTCACCCCTGGTTGGCATGATGGCCTGCCCGAGGCCCCGATCCGGCAGAGCGAACCGACGGCCATATGAGACATAGCTCCGCCCCGACCTAGGCTGATTGTGGCCGCCGATGACTCGCATGTCGCCAAGGTCATCGGCGGGTACATCTCTCAGGCCCCAACCGCGATTTGGTGGGGCACCGGAGAGTTCGCCACCACGTTCGATGCCGGCGACGGCACTGCCGACCGCTGGCTCCCCGGCGGCACGCTGCTGTTCGCCGTCGGATCAGCCGTGGTGCACTTCCGCCCCTCCGATAAGAAGGCCCGTTTCTTCAGCAGCGGACATGCGCTCGTCGAGCCGGAGTGCGGCGGCATCTACGCGATCTCCGAACTCGACTATTCGGCCACCAGGAATCTGGTGCTCACATCCGGTGCCGACAATACGCTTCGCCTCTTTGAACTAGGCAAGGCTGAAGAGCAGTTCAACATAACCCCATTCAACGATCGAAGCCCACAAGCGCAGTTCCTGGGCGACCAGATCCTGATCGGCGGCGGGGACAGTCTCTTGGTCCTGGACTTGGAGGGAAACACCGTCAAAACCCTCCCATATGCTCAAGCGCGGGTGATCACAGGTGGCGACACAGCAGTCCTCGCGACAAACGATACCCTGGTCCTACTCGACGGCACCCTCAACCAGACGCTGAGCATCGACCTGCCACACCGACTACTCGAGTGCTCGCTCACACCAGATGGTGGCACCCTGGTCTACACGATGGCCCTGTCGGACTCTGAGGACCGACAAGCAGTCATCATCGACGTCCCCTCCCACAGCAAGCGGGAGCTACCCCTGCCGCCAAAGGTCCTGGACTTCGTGACCGCCACCCCTAACGGCCGCCTCCTTGGCATCCAGAAGAAAGGTGACGAAGACGGCGCTCCGGTGGTGCTCGATCCCACCACCGGAGCAATCAAGGAGGAGTTCGCCAAACCATGACCCCAACATCAAGGCTCATTCCCAGAGGGTTATTCACAAGAGCCGCATCCGCCAGCACCCCCTAGCCAAGGCGCGCTTGAGGGCCGTGAATAACCCTCTAAGACACCGTCGAATCCTTTGACACAAGAAGGTTTATTCACAAGCAAGGCGTCAACCAGCAAAGCCCCTAGCCAGTGCACTCTCGACAGTAACTGTGAATAATCCTCCGTGGCTTAGACGTCCGCATCGCCTCATCGTACTTGTCCAGGCGATGTGCACGAACTCGTCGGCATCTGTGGGTGCAGGGTCCGGCGGTGCAACACCACAGCTGCGGCTGTCACGGCTCCATTCGTCGAAGCCAGTTACGCAGCAACTCGCGCACCGTCTGCGGCTGGTCGAGATGCACATTGTGGCCGGCCTGGTCGAGCACGGCGCAGGTCGCGTGAGGGAAAAGTTCCGACAGGTTCTGCTGATCCTGATACCCGACCACGGCATCCTGTCTCCCGGCGATGATGAGCACGGGCTGCTCAAAACCATCCAGACGTTCATCCGGTGGCTCGGGAAGCTCATAGAGTTCCCCGAGCCGGCGCATCGCATCTGGATCCGCTGCTCGGATGCCCGGAAGCGCGGCGCGCCGGAATCGTTCCCAATTGTCCCGGGTTCGCACGACAGCAACTTCGCAATACGCCTCGGCATCGGTCGCCGACAAGGACTCGAGGAGCGCATCATCCTCCAGAACAACCGACGGTTCAGGCAGGGTCCTGTTGCCCTGAACAGGGTCGACCACAGGGGCCAGGAGGGCAAATCCGAGACATTGCGGAAATCGTCGTCCTACCAGATCCCGGACGAGCAAACCTCCGAGAGAGCTACCGATCATCGCGAAAGGACGATGGCCGATGACGGAGCCGACCATGTCGTCCAGCCAGTCAGCGACATCAGGAAGCCCGCCTCGACCAGGCAACGCCGGGGTGCCACCGAACCCCGGCAGGTCGAGATAGATCCGCTCCCACTGACCCGTCTCGTCAAACACGTCGTCAAGGTCAAGGAGCAGCCGATGGTCAACCCCGTTGCCATGAACAAGGACCAGAGGAAGACCAGTGCCTCGTCTCACGATGTTTGTCATCGTTTCCTCCCTGAGAGTGGATGCGTCAGTGGCTTTCTCCCGGCGCCTCGGGCGAGCGCCCGGACGGGGTGGAACTCATTCTTCTCTGGATGCGTCCCGACCCAGTTTCCACTGCAACCAACCACAGGCCCCATCGAGAAGGGCGGTGGCGGCCAGGAGTTGTCACCCGCCTGGGTCGGGGTGGATCGATGGGATGTGGTGCATGCCAGCACCCAGCCGAGGTTTACTGTGGCAGCACATAGCAGGTCCTTGGATCTTGGCCGTTTCCTCGCCGCTCCCCGGAGTAGCAGGGCACTCGTGGTTAGCCGTGCACCCGCCAGCAGGAGTCGCGACTTCAGCGACGGATCGGCCCTCCGGAGAATCTTGTCGGAGGCCAGCACCACCCCGGCCGCCGCGAAACGCCCGATCCCGTCAACCGTCAGCACTGCCCGCGCCCACCCGGCCCTCGTATCGTCCGAAACGTCACGTGTCATGTCGGCTCCTGAGCCATCCTCGTCCACTTCCATGTCCAAGGGTTGCAATCGACCAGGCCACCACCGGAGGCGTCTCACGATATCGCTACATCGTCCGGGAACCGCTTGCAGCATGATTGATGGGATAAAGGCGAGGAGAATGCACATGCCCATGATCGAGATCTCGTGCCCCATCTGCGATACCACCACGAAAACCCTGCCGCGCTACCCGCGCAGGGTGTGTGGCACCTGCGCGGCGAAGGCCTCCGACGAGTCGGGGCGAGCCCTGGAGTTCTTCAACACGTCCATCGGGGGTGGTTTCATCGCCTACTACGCGGACTCGCACCAGACCGAGACCCATCCCGGTCACCTCTGCTTCATCGACGGCATCCGCTGCTACGCCGACGAGGCGCGTTTCGGCGGAATCGTCATACAGACGCTCACCGACCAGCCCGAGTAGTGACTCACGGTCCCCGTTCACCCCGCGTCCGAGGCCCTGTACGCGACCACCCATTTCACGCGCCTGCCTCGACTTTCGCTGGCCTTACCCCTTGTCCGCTGGCCTTGCCGTCTATTTGCTGGGCTTGTTCACGTTTGCTGGCCTCACAGCACAGGCAAACGTGAACAAGCCCAGCAAACCGCGAATAGGGCCAGCAAACCGGCACCGCTTATATGAGCCGAGAACCTCAAGAACCCAGGAGGACCAGGGGAACCACGGCCACCCCATCGGGACGCCTGTAGGCGTGTTCACCGGTGTTGAGCAGCACCAGATCAGCCACCTGGTCCCCCAGTTTTTCCCTCAGCCACAGGAGATGCCGCACGTCTCTGTCCGAAGCCGCCCGATTCAACTTGATCTCGAAGGCCACGATCCGCCCGTCCTCGCCCTCAACAATCAGGTCCACCTCCTGTTCCCCGCGTTTGGTGCGCAGGTGGAACACGTCGCCCCCCGACACCTGAGCGGCGCCTCGAACGGTGAGCATCGCCAGATTCTCGAAGAGTCCCCCGACCAACGACCCGCGCGACCCGAGCCACCGTCCCTGCCCCTTGGCCAGTATTTCCGGGGTTGCGCGGAGGAGGACGGCAGCGAGCGCGGGATCTGCCAGGTGATGTTTGGGTGCCTGCACCAGGTTGCGGAGCGAGGTGCCGAGGGGACGCCACGCGGGCACGGGGTCCAGGAGCCACAGGGAGGTCAGCCAGTCCCGGTAGCGGCTGACGGTCGCCTTGGTGGGTGGATCGACATCACCCGGGGTGGCCGCGGTCCTGACGGTTTCCCAGGTTGCCGTCGTACCCACGGCCGAGGCATAGGCGCTCAACCACCCCATCAGGGAGGCAGGGCGACGAATCGAGACGCCGCGTTCGTCGGGGAGCTCGCGTTCGAAGATCCGAGTCGTGTAACTGCGCAGCTGCGCCGTCCGCACGCGAGGAGGAAACCCGCGCAGCCCCGGGAAACCCGACGCGAGAATCTCCTCCAGGTAGTCACTCACTCCCATCGGGCTCGTTCCCGACACTTCTGCTCCCCCTCGGAGCAGGGCGGCCATGCTGACCGACGGTTCGACCAGACCACGTTCACAGAGCGCCATGGGCCGTATTCGCAGGGAAAGGATACGCCCGGCCCCACTGTGGATCGGGGCGTCCAGGGACGGCGATGCACTACCGGCCAGCAGGAAGCTCCCAGGGTCGGCACCATCGTCCACGGCCCTGCGCACCGCATCCCAGACCGCGGGGACCCGCTGCCATTCGTCGATGAGCAGCGGCTTGGGAAGCCGGGTCACCAGTTCCGGATCCGCCCTGGCCATTCGCCAGTGCTGCTCAAGATCCAGGCGCAACTCGTCGACGGCCCGACGGGAGGCGGTTGACGTCTTCCCCACCCCCTTGGGACCGTCCATCGTGACCGCGGCGACGTGCGGCATGAAGACATCCAGTTCCTGATCAACCAGCCTCGCAAGATAACCCACGCAGTCAACTATACCTCTGGGCGGGAAACTACTATCCCTTTGGGCGACTCCTTGCCATCCCTCTGGGCGCCGCAGTGATGTCAGCCAACCAACCGTTCGGGAAGGTCTACCGCTCCCCACTCCTCTTGCTTCACGGTTTGCTGGCCTTGTTCGCGGTTGCAGGCCCGACGACCCACTCAGGTCAGGTTTTTCTCCATCGCCTGCCGGGGTCGGACATCCAGGCCGGCGGCCCCCTCGCGTTTCCGGAGAGCCCTCAACTCCGGTGTCAGCCGGTCCTCCTCGACGACCTCCCAGCCCATTCGCCGATACCAAGGGCCATTCCACGGAACGTCCCGGTAGGTGGTCAGGGTCATGCGCCGATACCCCCGCTTCCTGGCCCATTCCTCGGCGGCATCAAGCAGGCGAACTCCGAGACCACGCCCGGCGTACCCGGGAAGCACGCTGACCTGCTCGACGTGAGGGATCGAGTCGACGATTTCAAGCCGGACGAAACCCACCGGCTCGTCCGCATGAGTCACCGCGACCAGTAACCGTCCGGCCCGCTGGGCGGGCAGGAGGGATTCCGGAGCCGCCGCAGCCATGTCGTTCATCCCGATCTCAGCGAACAACGCATCCGCTTCCCGCTCGATGACGCCCAGCTCCCTCAGTTCGTCCTCGCGGGCCGGACGGATCACAGTCCCTGGCACGATTCCCACCCGGCAGTACCGAACACCCGTAGGGGCTTCTCCTGGCGCCCCGGGTGAGCGCTCTGGACGGGGTGGGTCTCATTCTTCTCTGGAAACATCCCGCCCCAGTTTCCATTGCAACCAACCACAGGCACCGTCCAGAAGGGCGGTGGCGGCCACAAGTTGTCGACCCGCCCGGGTCGGGGCGGATCGATGGGCTGTGGTGCATGCCAGCACCCAGCCGAGATTGATCGCGGCAGCGCATCGCAAGGCCTTGGGTCTCGGTCGTTTCCTCGCTGCTCCCCGGAGCAGCAGGACACTCGTGGTGAGCAGCGCACCCGCCAGCGGGAGTCTCGACTTCAGCGATGGGTTGACCATCCCGAGAATCTTGTCGGAAGCCAGCACCACCCCAGCCGCCGCGAAACACCCGATCCCGTCAACCGTCAGTACTGTCCGCGCCCACCCGGCCCTCATGTCGTCCGAAACGTCGCGTGTCATGTCGGCTCCTAGTCGTCCTCGTCCACTTCTATGTACAAGGGTTACATCAGCCAGACCACCGACAAAAGCGTCTCACGATGTCGTGGCATCGTCCGGGAGCCGCTGGCAGCATGGCTGATGGGATACAGGTGAGAAGAGTGCGCATACCCATAATCGAGATCTCGTGTCCCATCTGCGGTGCAGCCACGCAAACCCTGCCACGCTACCCGCGCAGGGTGTGTGGCACCTGCGCGGCGAAGGCTTCCAACAAGTCGGGGCGAGCCCCGGAGTTCTTCTTTTTGCTGGCCGTACCCCTTGTGTGCTGGCCTTGTTCATGTTTGCTGGCCTCACAGCGCAGGCAAACGTGAACAAGGCCAGCAAACCGCGAATAGGGCCAGCAAACCGGTGATAGGGGCTTCTTGGAGAACCCGATGGGCCAGTGAGCAAACCCGCGAGCGACAGGCAGATCCGGCACCACACCTTTGATGTGGCACGCCGAGACGGTCGCGATGGCCTGCACTGATGACCTCAGGGACACCACGTCAGAAGCCGATACTCCATTCCTCGATCTGGCCGCGGGCATAGGCCGCCTGCCCCAGGTGGGTGACCGCGTCGTCGATGATGCTGACCAGCCGTACCCCGCGGGTGACCGGCGGGTTCCACTTGGTGTCGATCACCTCGTCCAGGTCGTCGGCGGACAGCCCCGAGACGTAGGTCTTGAAAGCATCGGTGCAGGCCTGGAGGTAGTCGAGCAGCAGGGCAGGGTCCTCGACGCGCAGCGCGGCGACGTCCTCGGCGGTGTCGCCGAAACCGATCGACTTCGGGCCGCGGTCGATTCCGAGACGCTCGCTCCAGCCGTCGGTGATCCACAGCTGCTCCGAGAACTGCCCGGCATTGGCCAGCCACGCCACCTGGATGTCCATCTGCCGGGCGGAGTGCCACACCAGCCAGGCGATCGAGTTCGCCCGGCCGCCGGGCATCGCGTGGAGGGTTTCCTTGGAGATCTCCTTGAGTACCGTCCGGGCCGTCTCGACGGGCCGGTTGACCGAATCAATCAGAACTGCTTGAGCATCCATGAGTCGATCCTGCCACTGCCCGGCAAATCGTTTCCCCGGTTCCAGGCACCGGACGGCGTAGAGTCCCGGGCCCGTGTCACGGTTTCGTGGCGTGAATCCGAAAACGCCGCTGCGTGACCGTGATCCCGGGGCTGGCGGCCAGCTCCGACAGCCGTTCAAGGTGTTCGTCCACGCTGAACCCGGGAACATCCCATGGCACGTAGCCGAGGTAGATCACCAAGGCCTCGACATCGGTGAACCGCATCTGCCCGGACCACTCGTCGGCCTGATCAATCCTCATCCCGGCGGCCTCGAGATCGGCGACGAATCTTTCCGCCGTGACCTCGGGGTAGGCGAAACCGGCGTCGAACCATTCGTGGATCTCCTCCGCATCGCGACCATCCACCTGCTGGGTCAGCAGCCGTCCCCCGGACGCGAGCACCCGGGCGACCTCACCGGCATCGATTCCTTCGTGACGCGACATCACCAAGTCCAGCTCTCCGTCCCCGAAGGGCATGACCTGCCCGGTTTCCGCGTCATAAGGCAACACCTCGATGCTTCGCGTCCCCAGGTTTCGCCGCGCCACCGCAAGGTTCGGTTCCCACCCCTCCGTCGCGACGACGGTACGGGTCCCTCCCCGGTCATCGGGAAGCGCGTCGACGAGACGGATGAGTCGTTCACCTCCCCCGGTGCCGAGATCGGCGACGGCCCGGGCGTACCGCATCGCATCCAGGCAGTCGGCCTCGAAGTCCCACCAGGGATCGTCGGCGATGAGCCTCCCCT
>ERZ773009.464-NODE-464-length-29791-cov-26.831248_pt1 | contig 29791 bp, 27 predicted proteins | sample MGYA00580663_ERZ773009 | MGnify/ENA primary metagenome ERZ773009 (study PRJEB29015, sample SAMEA2737969) | human oral metagenome | biome: human oral; feature: human-associated habitat; material: dental | place: China | collected 2026 ... | reverse complement strand
TTACTCATTTCGGGCCTCATTCAACTACATATACCATATCACCTTTAAAGTATATCCAAGGAAAGACTAAATTGCTCTATGTTAAGATTATCTAATCAATCTAGAACCTTTTTAAAAATTTCCTTATTTTCTAAAAATATATTATATATTTTAACCAAAAAGACTTTTATAAAGCCCTTTAATTTCTCGTGCGTATTTCACTGCACCAGGAAGATGCATTCGTTTATAATAATCTCCTAATATTTCTGTATGATTTTTCAAAATATCAAATTCAATCATATACATAGCAATACTCGTTATAGAATATTTTCCTATCTCAAGTATAGTTGATTTATCTTCTATATCTAATTCCTCGCCTTTTGGAAATTCTCCATCAGAATATTCTTCCCAAGTTTCATCACTGTATTGCCAAAAGGCTTTACTCCAAAGAATCAGTTCTTTACGATTGTATTCTATTAATTGCTCGAAAAACTGCACTAACTCTTTCTCAGAATATAACTTGCAATTAAACCCTTCTAATAAGAATTGCCTTTGATTCAATCGATCTCTTAGTTCTTGAATTTCTATACTTTGTAGTCCTTTATTAAAGTTATCAGGCCCTAATTCCTCTATAATATCTAAATATATAGGGCTATCTAAAAATTCTTTTAAAGTTTTCATATTCTTACGTCCTTACAGAATTAACACCTTCCATAATAAAGAACTCCGTACCTGCTTTTAGAACAAAATAATTTACAATTTCAAAAACTAACAACATATTACCTCATATTTGTTTATCAAAGATGACATCTTTACTACCATAAGGTTTATACCAAGACTCAGTACCTTTTATAATGATATGAGGATAGTACATTCCATAATTTAAATTCGGTAGACTTATTCTCTTCTTGCTGAAAAAAGTAACTGTACAGCAAATAGTAAAATCTAAATCACTCATTTTAGGCCTCATTCAACCACATATACCATATCACCTTTAAAGTATATGTTCATTATGCAGTGTACTGGATTTCCCTCGGTCCATAACCAACCTTACAATACAGCGTGTCCCCAATTATAGGTCTCCGTAATGACCTCAAATTCGCTTTCACTATAATCCTGTTGATACTGAGGTAACTCAATTCTTTTACCTGTGAAAGTATCTAGTATTGTATTATTAAATACGAGAATTTCAAAAAAATCTATATCACACGTCTCAAACACAACCTGAGCCTTATGAGTTTGTTCAACACCGTTCTCATAGGAGAATATATACTCAAAGGTAAGAATCAAGTTATCGTTTACGTATTCTATTTTCTGTACCCTTGCATCGTGGAGAGAATATTTGGAATACTCGCCAAAAGATTTAGTTGTTTTCATAGGACCTCATTATATAAAATATAAAATTACAGTATATATTCTTTATTAAAACCTATCTTTGTACTCTAGTTAATAAACATTTTTTATAAAGATAGGATGATACCTTAAAAGATAACATCCTATGATTATAAAATATAAGAATACTTCTAGTCCGTCACTACTCTTTAGTCTGACACCTCATATTTTCTACAGCTTCAATGATTGCATTATTATCAGCTTTCTTATTATCCCATTCTATCCAAAAGTTTTTTGTTGAACTAATTGGCTTTAATTCAGGTTGTTTTAGTCTTATTCTACTTGGCAATAGAATTGCATCACCTACTGCAATAGCCTCTCCTACATCTAGTAAAGGCAACTGTTCCAATACACCTTTTAATGCATCTGGAAGTAAGTTTCTTATTACAGATTTATCCCTATCATTTGACAAGCGTAAAGCTAAAAAGTTATTACATTGACTCAGAATTGTTTTACTTACATCTGAAGGTCTCTGACTAATAACAACTAACGATATCCCATACTTTCTTCCTTCTTTAGCTATCCGTTCAAAGTTTCCTAGTGATTGCTTTTGAACACTATCTGCATCTTCTTGAGTAGGAAGATACAAATGTGCTTCATCACACAAAACTGCAAATGGAATTCTCTTTTCATCGTTCATCCATATTTGAACATCAAACAGCAATCTTGAAATAATCCCTGTTACTATAGGCAAAACATCCGAAGGTACTTCTGAAAAATCAATTACTTTTATGCCTTTTTTATCATTATCTACACCTATCAAACGACATAATAGCTTAGATAGCCATTCATAGTCTAAAGTTTTTGAGTTTGGTTTAAATAAAAAACCATATCTTTTATCCATAATTTTTGTTTCTAATCTGGATACGAATCGAGTAAGTTTACCTTCCCACTCACCTTTTACCGCCTTACCATTAGCGCCAACACCTTTTTTAGTATCGTCTTCCTTCAATTTATTAATTAAATCATCTATATCAAATGGAATCGGTGAATCGACGGTAAAAGTGTTAAAAACTTTAGACTTCTCTAGTTTTTTTAATGTCTCTCCTTTTAAACTTCGTACATGAAAAGTAAATCGTGATGCTTGATTAGGTGCATTATTATCTGACCGATCTAAAATCATAGATAGCATTTCATCTCGATTTAATAACCAATATGGCAAGAAAATGTATGTTTCATCATCCTTCTCTAGCTCTCCTGGTCCAGCAATCTTATAATAATCAGCATATTTCTTATCTGTACTACATAATGACTTATATTCGCCATGCATATCTAAAACAATAATATTTGGATTATTAAGTTTACTAGCTTCCTCAATCAAATTAGCGACACACCAACTTTTCCCTGAACCAGTACTCCCTAATATAGAGGCATGTCTTTGAAAAAATTTGTCCCCATCTAGAATTGCAGTAGCATTATTATCAATTGCAAATGTTCCCACTACTAATCGTTTTTCTGAAGAAACGTCATCACTGATGATATTCATAAATAACTTTAAATTATCACCATTTATAGAATAACACTGATGAGTAATTTGTGGAAAAGTATCAATTCCTCGCTTAAAAGAATTCCTAAGTTCTCCATCAACTGTTTTATAAGTACCTATTAACGAAACTTGGATAACATCAGATGAAATATATGAGAAATTCCCTTCAAACTCATCCTCAGATTCATCCTCTGAACTTTCTAATGGTAATATCGCATTTGCCTTTCTTCTGACTTTATCTATGATACCTATTGTAAATTCAAATGCTCTTGTAGTTTGAATAGCAACGATACTACCAATATTTAACAGTGATATTTTTTCATTATTTTCTACTTCGACTAAAACCGTATTCGTATCTACATATGCAACTAATCCTATTACATCATAATCTTGAAATGATAACTTATCCATTAAAATACCTCCCTAATTAACTCACTTATATCCCATAAATTTATATCTTCTAATTCATGTATTTCTTTACCAAAATATACTTTTGTCCCACACATCTTATTATCTAATATATTGGCTTCTATTGCTATCGTATTTGGATAATTCACAGCAACCTTCTTTGCATTCTCAGATAATGTCCTTGTTATTATTAGTTTAGGTTTACACATATTATTATGTTTTTTCAAATGAGTTTCTAAATGATTATCATTAAAACCATATCCAATAAAAATCAGTCTTGTAGCATAATCTATTTCTTCCCCCATTTTACCAATATGATAATCAAATGGTATTTCATATCCTTTCTCATATTTATTAGCGCCTGGAGTTATTATACAGGGATTACCACAATCCATATGATTTATCCTATGAAGCCTTCCATTAACAAGTTTCCAATTAATTGATCCATGAGGCTTATATAACTTTATATGTGGCTTATAACGATTCATTGCTCTCTTACCGTTTTTAACACCTTGAAGCATTTCTTCTTTAGCATTTTCAGGTGAATACTTAGATATAATTTTTCCACAATATGAATCAGTATAGAAAAAACCTTCAGTTTCACAAGCATATTCTATTAACAAGTCATAATTAGTCGTTATAACAGTTAAATTATATAAATCTACATTAAAACAGGATAAGTACTTAGAAAACTTTAATTTTCTTTCTTTCTCTATAATGTCTAGAAAGATAGCTTTATCCTCACTTGAAATACGCTCGTATGTAATGTCCAAAATTACTTTTTCTACTTCATCAGTCACTCTATTTTGCCGAAGCGCGGATTCTAAATCCTGCCCTTTTTTTAAAGCATCTTCAACCTTCTCCCAATTCTTCATATTTTCAGGTTTTAACTTATTAGGAACATCTTCTATCAGCTTTTCAGATAATTGTGCCATTCCTGAAATACCCTCAGCACAAGATAACCCTGACCCCACTATAGTTACCGTGCCCTGATCAAAAAAACTTTGAATATTTTTCTTTATTTCATCTAGTCTTTCATCCATTTCTTTGTCCCCTTTACATAATAATCTATAAAATAATTGTACCATCATTATCAACAACAATAATAATGATTTTAGTTATATCATTATACTAAAGCCACTAATAAAAACTTATTTTCAATAAAAAATACACCAGTAAAAAGTCTCCCACCAAATTGACGGGAGGCTTTTATGCATACTAAAAATTCAATAACTCCCTTTCAAACTTATTCTTTTACCTTTCAGTTGAATTCAGAATTACTCAAAAAGTACAGTTAATGAATTTATAAATCAATATTTACTTATTATTCCCACTCAATAATTACCATAGCATATTTGTTTCTTTTATATATTATAAGTATCTATTAAGTTTCTAAAACTAGGCATTTTTATGCCTAGTTTTTATAGTTTTTGAAATTTTTAGTATCAAAACAGTATCAGTGGTGATACTACTGCATAGATAAGCTCAGGACGTTAAAAAGTATCGTAATGTTACAAAAATATAGAGTAAATCCGTTTAAATTCTAATGATATCTTGAAAAAGCTTGATTCACCGCATGAAAAAAGAACACCCTTATGCAAGAGTATTCTTCATCAAAATCTGAGATGAGAGAACTATATCAAATCAGCAAAAACTACGAGAAATATATGGGGAAAGAGATGGAGAGGTAGACTTAACTATGGCTGTATAGCATCATACCAATTAGTATAAATTAGCTTTCTTTTTTCGAACGCCTCTCTTCCACCTTCCATAATATCAACAATTTTCTGATGCGTTTGAATACAATCAATGTTTCCACAATCTGCATTTATCTTCTCATCGTATTCTGTGGAAATAACACATTCTGAATCTCCTAATACAGGAATATTAGCATTATGCGTTGCGAATATAAATTGAATAGAGCTTTTCTTTTTCTTAATAGTGCTTATTACTTCTTGATAGATAATCTGATTATCTAAATCATCTTCCGGTTGATCAATAATGATTAAATCATTCTCTTCTTGAGTCAAAATAAACAGTATCAGTGCGGATGCCCTTTGCCCTATTGAATGTTTCTCAAGTAATTTCCCATGATAAAATATTTCCACTAAATCAGGGCATTCTTCACGAATGAGATTACTATAATTTCCCTTAATTTTATCGTATACTTTTACCACTTCGTTATCGGTTAAGATTCCACGAAGTCTTTTACTATTCTCTAAAACACAATCAATAATAATATCCGCAAAATCAGAAAATTGTTTTGAAATCTCAGTGATCTTATTATCAGTCAGACCAATTCCTTTAAACTTAGTTTTAATATCTTGCTTGAACTTTTCTTTATCACCTTTGAAAGTAATTTCAATTTTAAGCTCACTTTGGCTCTCATTTATCTTTTTTATTTCATGTTCGTATTTTCTAAAAACATCATTAAGCATATCATTTCGCTTTCGAGCAAAGCTTTTTATTTCTAAAATTAAACGATCCCTTGAATTGTTTCGCTTAGTAAACTTATCGATGTCTACCAGAGTTTTTTCAAGTTCAGAGTTATATTTAACATAGCTATCAGGATCTAATTCTTCATCATTTATTTCACGCTTAATATTTGCAAATTCTTCTTTCAGCGATTTAATTTCAGTTTCCAGTTCTACGCTCAATTCTTTCAACTGTGACTCTTTTGCAGCGATAGCTTCGATTTCACTATTGATTTTTCCAAAAGACACAGCAACATCTTTTAAAATTAATTCAATCTTTTGGAATAACTCTACATTATATTCGCTTTTATAATCAGATGTACTAAGCTCTGTCTTATCTATTTCTTTATATGCAGATGTTAGCTTATCATACGCAGCGTTTACACTACAAATTAACGCTTTAATCTTTGAATCATCTTTGTTGTAAGATGTCTGTTTTTTAAGCTTTTCAGAAATCCCTTTTTCTTCAAAAAACTTAAGTCTATGCTCCAAATCTTGTTGAACAGTCTTAAGTTCTTGTACTTTTTCGGGAATAGTTTCAAGTTGCAAGAAATCTTTTATTGAATTTTCAAGACTATTTAAATTTTCCTCTTTCAAGTCCAAATCGCCTTTTATTTTACTACCTACTAACTTCTGCAATAGCTCAAAAGCATATCCACTTTTCGTAAAAGATAAATCCTTCTGCCCAAAATATAATGGATTATTTATTAAGGTGTTTATCGATATTCCTACATCATTTCCATCACTGTCTATGACAGAAGGTTGCTCTCCCATCAATCTTTTTAATTCGTATCTTTTCCCATATTTATCAATAATTTCTAAAGATACTTCTCCACCAGACCCTAATGTATTTTTAACCAAATTATTTTTATAATCGCTATCTATATCCGCATTAAGATTCAAGGCATATCTAATCGTCTCTAAAATTGACGATTTCCCACTTCCTCTAATTCCAATTAACGAATTAAGTCCATTCGAAAATGGTATTTTGACAGAATCTAATCTGCCACCTTTAAATGATGCCGACTTAATATGTCCGTGGTTGCAAGTAGGCAAAGCGTTTAAAAGTCTACTCTCATAATCTTGTAAAGCAAACTTGATCGCTGCAAATGAGTATTCCCCAATCTTAATAAAAGAAGTTTTTCCTTTTCCTATTTCCCTAATACTTTTTGGATCAGAACCTTCAACAAAAGCTTTCTCATAACCAAACCAGTCTTTTATCTTTTTTTTATTATCAAAAGTTCTTAATTGCTGTAAGCCTAAAACTCTCTTTTTAAATTCATGGTTTTGTGCTAAAGCAGAAAGCCTACCTCCACCATATTCCGAAATTAATCCGCTTCTTTTTTCAATATGAGCAAAGACAATAAAATAATCTTTATTAAGCTTTTCAAGTTCTACAAACAAATTGTTTAAATCTAAATTACAACAGGTATTTTCATTTTCTCTATTATCAATTCCTTGAAACGCAGCAGTCAAAAATCTATCAATATGATTTTCATTGTTTTTTATCCAGTCATTGGGATTAAATATAATAAGAGTATGAACCCCATTTTTTCCATCTTTAAGAGATAATTCCACACCTGGCAAAATGAATACATCCTTCTTTTTTGCCGATTTTCTTATGGCTTTATATTCTGCTAAATCAAATTTATTGTGATTTGTAATTACTCCAACTTTAATTCCACTGTTGTACAAAGCATCAACATAGTCTCCTACAAAAGAATTCTCTTCACCAAAATATTTAAATTCTTTATCTTTCTGTGTATGGAGATGAAAATCACATCTTACCCATTCACACCCATTTTCAAACATATGCCTTCTTTCGCCTTTCTTTATTCCTAAATCTTCGGCACGATTGAATGGTTATCTATGCCGTCTTTTGTAATGTCCCATCGTGCAACATTAATTTTCTTTATTCTCTTTCCACTTCCATAATCTAACAAATCTTCCCGTCCTAAATTATTAAGGACTTTTTTCAAACCACCTAATCCCGCAGAAGACAACAAATATGCCTCTTCTGGATTACAAAGTTTACAGTAAATCAAAAGTTGTCCTAAATTTTGCAAATTCAAGGCAGTTTTTTTCGCTTCAACAAGGTATAGCTCTGCTCTATCTTTCCATATAACAATTCCAAGAACATCTATTTCAATTTTCAGTCCTACTATTTGTGGGTAGTATTTTATTACATCGTATTTCTCTAAAACTGAATCCAAATATACAGAATGGCAGTCAACAACAATGACTTTGCACCTCTTCCCACGAAATTTATCGTTAAGATAGGTTTCCATCCATCTGCACATACCTGGATACAAGTCAAATCCGCTTTTTACATTATTCTCCATAACCCAATTCCTTTGCTATCTGTGTCCATGAGTCAAAATGTTTCCCTCTTATTTTTTCAGGCAGACTCTCATCATTTTCCATTGGATGTATCGGTTTATTCCTTTGTCTGATTGGCTTTTCCCAATAAAATTGATGCGTTTTATTTTCATCTAAATAATCCAGTAACTCTTCTGCATATCGTTCCAAAGCTCTTTGTTTATGAACAACATTAAACCCTATCGGCAAAAATTCGTTTGCCCATATTTTTAATTGATGCTCCTTTTTCCAGTAATATGGTTTACCTTCATTATATTTTTTTAAGTTCGAATCTCTAAAGTTAGGATGTCCAAAGTCTATAGTTTGAACTGGAATATCCAATGTTTTCAGCATATTAGCCACATCAATAACAAATTGCCAATTCCCAGGGATTTCAATATATACTCTATGGCAGCCATCTTGACCAAAAGCGATATTACTTTTTCGAATATAGCCTGTTACATCCGCAACACCTCTAAGAAGCTCTTTCTTTTCGTCTGTCGTCATCTTAAACAGTTCATCATTCATTATCATTGTTGAGTGATGTATCCCTTTCCCAATGAACCTTAATATTTCTCTCATCGTATAATCTTCATTTGGTTTTGTGAAAGAAACCCTTGTCGCTGTTTTAGTCTGAGAAATGGGAAGAGAATGTCCTAACAATGGCTCAATAACACCTCTTATATCAGCCAAACTGCTTTTAACATATACTGAGACTTCTAACCCTTCATCGTCTTTCAAATTTTTATGAGGTATCTCAATAGTAATAGTTGTGTTTCTTGAATCCCTTTGGACTTCACCATTCCCTAATATCATTCCAATTAAATATGCCATTTGATTATTCATTTCCTGTATCCTCACTCTCTTCTTCTGTGAAACTTATATAAATCTGATCTGCAATAGCCTTTGCCATTAGTGGTGGAACTGCATTACCTATTTGAGTTCTGATATCCACTTTGTTGCCGTAAAAAATGAATTTATCATCAAACGACTGTATCCTTGCGGCTTCTCTTGGCGTAATTGCTCGGTTTAAGAATGGATGATTGTTCGTTCCATTTGATGCGGCATCAAACCTGGTGTCAATAGTAGGAGATGGTTCATCCCACTTTAATCTACCCCAAGTTGAATTGAATTTTTGTTTCCCTAAAAGTCCGTCTGGCAAACACTCCTTCCCTTTTTCTGGTGGTATCATACTCAATTTATGGATAGCAATTTCTGAGTGTTTAGAAGCTTTGTGATTATATAATTTTTCGCTTCTGCTTCTCATTAACTTTTGATAGTCTGATTTTGTCTCTGTTATATATTCTTGTTCAAATGCACCTTCATTAGAATTTAAATATGCTAAATCTTCAATCGCATCCCTCACTGTAACCAACTCTGAAACTGTTGGTTTTGGCAATGATATTGCTCTCCCTTTGCTACACAAGAAAATAACTCTCTCTCTGTTCTGTGGAACACCATAATCACTCGCTCGGACTATGCCTACACTTACCTCGTATCCAATTTTTTCAATTTCACTAATAATTTGATTCTTAAACCATCCGTTAGAAGTAGACATAAGACTTTTCACATTCTCTATCACAAAAACATCCGGCTTTAATTCTTGAACCAAATGTAAATATTCGATAAATAAAAAGTTTCTAGGATCATCTAACCCTAATTTCTTGCCTTTCAATGAGAATCCTTGGCATGGAGGTCCTCCTATAATCATGTTCACCTTTTTCTCTTTTGAAAGATTTACTATCTTTTCTTTGATTTTTTTATCTTGAATATCGCCAATAATCAACTCTGCACTTTGAATATTTTTTGCAAAAGTTTGTGCCAACTTTTCGTTAATATCGAGTGCAACCTTTGTTTCAAAGTGTTTATTCTTATGCATTCCATATGACATACCGCCTGCACCACAGAATAAATCTAATATTCTAAACTCCATCTTTGTATCTCTCTTTCGCCTTTTAATCAATATTCTCTTGAATACTTCTTTACCATTTATTTGCGGTTTGAATAAATCATATTCATTATCTGACCCATGATTAGCTTCACCTACAATTTCAAATTCATTATCATTATGATATTTTAAGTATGTTAGTGGAACTCCCATAATGCCATAATAATCAAATGGAATTTCGGACACCCTTGAAATATGTATTGCATCATAATTATCATATTTAGAGTACCTTTCCTTGTTGTAGCTATATTCTAAGTTTAATTTGATCCTATCTTTTGTTACATCAAGGTTCGTAAGCCACATAGCATTTCCCAAGCTTCTCCATTTTTGTCCAGATGAATCTATCCAAAATCTTGTTCTTCTTGGTTCTGTATCTGCAGGAACCTTAAATGACATATCACCAAAATAGTATCCAACTCGTACTTTATTGTTTTTTATATATGGAAAAATCTCTTTGTAAGTTATTGCATTCTGATTGCTAATTAGCAAATATTGTTTATTGTATTTTGTTAATAGCGAAAATAATTCAATAAACTTTGAAAATGGCGGATTTGTAACAACGATATCCGCTTCAATTAAATATTCAACGCATTCATTGCTCCTAAAATCTCCGTCTCCAATGAGTTTTTTTATGCAGTTTTGTTCGGTTATTATTTTCAATACTTCGGCATCATCTAACACCTTATTTTTAGATGAAGGCATATGATCAATGGATAGAATTAAACCTTTATCATCTTCACTTGAATGCATCGCAGATTTTGCATAAGAAATGCATACAAGTTTTTTTAGCTTAAGATTATTAAAATTCTTCAAGAAATATTTAGCAAAAGCAGACTCATACGGGTCATCGCAATTACATAGAACTTTTTTTTCATGAAATTGAGGTTCGTAATGGACTAATTCCTTTTCTATAGTGCTGTAATCTGTATACCATTCATCAGTGTTATTACTGCTGTATTTAGCTTTATTTAAAACTGAATTGCCCATAGTTAAACCTCCTTTCTAAGTATTTTAATGAATTTCTACTCATCTGTTTTTATCTTCTACACATTCCACGATCTCTGAAATATCGCAATCTAATACATCACATATCCTTACCAACACATCGGTTGTAACATTTTCTCCATTCTTCATTTTATAAAATGTACTTTTACTGACTTTTGCCTGTTCCATAAGTTCAGCATTTTTCATATCTATATCTATCATTTTCTTAAAAAGTTTCTTGTAACTTAGTTTAGACACAGTAGACTCCTTTCATGCAAGCATGCTATTAACAATTATAGTATACCATATCAATCGAATTTTTAACGGCCATTTCTTCTCTTTTCGCAAACTTTTTTCTAATTAAAAAAGAAGCCGGTGCAGTCCAAAGACCACACCGACCACAAAATTATCTTTCAGCCTCTTTAGATATTTTATTCTTTTCCTTAGAATTTGCCCTTTCTTCACTTCGATGTTTCCTAATTGCACCAATAACCGATTCCTTTTTATCCTCGATTTTATCCATACCAATATAGTCATTCATATTAACTTTCAAATGCTCCAATTCATCATACCGTACTGCTAATGAATTATGTTTCTTCGCAATCTCCTCTTGTCTATCTTGTAATTCTTTAGAATGTTCATTTAATTTCCTGAAAAGATTTATACTGGATTTGCTCCTCATCTCTCCCAATACCATATCTTTTAAATGTGGAAATTGCTTAAGAAAAATCTGTATTTCTTCATAAGATTTCTGATAGGCTTCCACATCTTTTCTGTTCATCATCATGTAAATTTTATCGTTTGGATTTTTACGATAGCCTTCATAATGTTCTCTCTTGCTGATACAAATTTGAATGTGTTTTACAACTTCCTTTATCTTCTTTTGCTCCCATGAAAGCTTATCAAATTCTCTTTTCAGCTCATTCTTTTCAATTGATATTCTACTAATTCCTCTCTCTAATTCTTCCATAGAATTAAAACCCTTATCTCTAATTTCAATAAGTGTTGAAGCTGCTGTTTTAAGATTATGCTTTGTCGCCCAATGCTCATATTCTTTGTTAGACTTTACTTTATCGTTGTTCTTAAGGTCTATGATATTACTAAGTTCTTTCTCTTTGTTCAGGATTCTAACTTTAATCCGCTCTTCGGTATAGTTGCCTCCCATCGTCTTAGATCTGGTAAATCTCTGCTGGTTTTTGTTTTTGAAAGCTACGTGTTTACCAATCTTAATTTCATAACCGTAGCTTTCCATTTTAGATAAAAAGTCCTGCCAATTGATTGACTGTTTTATAGTCCTATCTATATCAAATTGAAGCCTTGATTTGTAGCTACTCCCTTTTTTATCTTCATTCCAGTCGTACCAATTCATAAATTTTCTTCGCTTAATTTCGTTGATTTCCCTTTGTGTTTCTTGGTCGATAACAGATAAATTATGCTCTTTACATAGCTTATCGCTTTGATTTCTGATATTCATATAGGAGCCGTAATAGGAATGATATACCTTGCCCTCATCAACATCTATCGAATTAAAAATGATGTGATTATGGATGTGGTCTTTGTCTATATGAGTAGCCAATACATATTCATATTTATTACCTAAAATCTTCTCGCAAAGTTCAATCCCTACTTGATGAGCTTCTTCAAAGCTGACTTCTTCCGGCACGAATGATTGGATCAAATGATGTGCCAATATCTTTGTTCTTGAGCTAAACTGCTTCTTGGTAATTTCAAATTCCTTATGAGCATTTTCTCTACTGCAAAGATGGGTAGTAACATAGATTTCATCATCGGTTTTGTCTCCGTTACAGATATAGTCTATCGCTTTTTTCAGCGTAGTTTTGATTGGATGTATCTTCGTAACCGCCATCAGCTTATTACCTTGTTGATGATATAGTCGGAAACTTTTTCTCTAAATTCTGATAGAAAAAGTAATTCACCTTGCAAAGCTTTCTTGATGCTTTCAATATCATCTTTGTAAATAACTCCTGTGCTATTTACCATTTTTGCAATCTGATTAAGGTTAGCTGAATTACGACTTATAAGGGACAAAAACTCTCGCAACTCTTTCCTAAATTTACCGGATATATCTATGCTGATGATTCTGTTCTTGAAAATACTGTCTCTATAAAACTCTCTTTTACTCTTGAAATTGGTCAATGCAAATCTTCGGTTAAGCTCATTCATATCTTCTTCATTCACCATAAAGTGAACCGTACAGTTGTTTTTACGATTAGCGGTCTTTGACATTTTTCATCACTCCTTTCTTCTTCGGGGTCTTAGGGTTCTCCCTAAAATTGCTTAAGCTGAATTGCCAGCTTACAAGCCTACTTTTTCGACTGTGGTCAAAAAGTATATGCTTGCTATTTCACAAGATATATCATTTTTGCTAAAGTTCTCTTATTATAACTATCACAGAAAAATACTTAGCCTTTGTACCATACTGTGTAACTCCATATGCTCTCCATTTTTTTATTAAAGTTTGAAAGTTGTCGCTACCACTACCTCACTACCTTTCATATCAGGTAGCAAAGTAGCGGTAGCGAACTTTTTCAAAACTCTTAAAAAGGTATATCTGTATCATTAACCTCAACAAAATCTGTATTTCCATTTTTCTTATAAAACTTCTTGCTGACTCTAACCACTCCATCAATTCTAACCTTCTTACTTTTAACAGATGGCTCCCATGTCCACTCGCTCGCCATTTCATTTGCCATAAGTTCCGAAAATACTTTTTCATTGGTTTCAGGATATTTGCTTGTAAATTCGGCAGAACACAACAAATTAGGTGTATCAGACTTTGTAGATTTCCATTCCATGCAGTCCAAGAAGTTTTGGATGTGCCTGTTATCGCTCTTATGCATTTGAATGACAAAATCCAAATCAAGTCGTAACTCTTTCGGTAAATAGAAATCATGAAGTTTGTTTTCATAAAGATATACTGCTTCTGCGATAGCTCCTTCAAAATCCTGTTTCATGATTTCCTCATGTTCTTTTCTTGTGATAGTTTCCAATATCGGATATTTTTCAGGATCATACATTAACGGGAGTTGTATGTTCTCAGCATTAACCTTTACAGGCAAATATCTTCTTTCTCCGGAGAAATCACTTAAAAAAGTTGCATCATTTGTAGTCGCAATCAATATGCAAGTTCGTTTCACATCCGTTGAAAATCTTTTATAGGGAAGTCTTACTGTACTTGTTCTTGCAGATATAAAAAGCTTGGCTTCATCGGCACTTTTCGCATTTCTAAGAGCGACAAATTCCTCAAGCTCTACTACAGCTTTCCCGACAAGATTACTGACCGCATCCTTGCCCTTTATATTATTTAAGGAACAGTACCACTCAGGAAGTAATGCAATTTTTTCTATGAAAGAAGTCTTACCCACACCTTGAATTCCCGTGAGAACCATCAGCTCATCAAACTTACAACCGGGATTAAAAACTCTCTTTACCATACCGACTAAAACATGCTTCATAATCCAAGAATTTAATGCCGTGTCCTCTGCTCCAAGATATTTTGGCAAAAGCTTTTTAATATATTCTTTTCCGTCATAACTTAATGATTTCATATACATAGCCGGCAAATTAACGGTTCTCTTATGTGCAACAAAGGTAAGGGCATCTTCCATTCGGTTCTTAGAGTACTTGATTCCAAATTCCCTTTCAATCTCAACACCAAGTACATTAGTCATATGGTCATTCCATTTTCTTACCTCCCATTCGGAATGTTTTTCTCCTTTTAGCTTCCCATAAAACTGAATTGTCCTACTGCATGAATCAAAGAATATGTTCCCTGATATAATGGATTGTTCTTTGCAGAAAGAGGGATTAACTAACACAGTAATTAGGTTAGTTGCTGTACTTTTGACTTGACCTTTATCTGTGATTTCCAACTCACGATTTAGATAATCGTTAAGCTCCACATCATCAAATTTAAGCCAATTATTCAAGAGCATACTCTTCTCCATCTCTGTGATAGTTATAATCCCAATATCGTTTGTTTCCTCCCTGCACAGCTTTTCTAATACTCTCATCTAAATATCTAAGATAGCTTTCTTCTGTTCTTCTTTTGCTTCGGTCATCAATTCTGTTAAGAGCCGATTGCAAAAAGATTTCTCTCATCATTTCCGCATTTCCATGTGTAAAACTGTTTAAAAATAAAAGTAGACTGAAATCGTCTTTGCTCGCATCACCGCTTGTATGGAAACCTTCAAATAACGCTTTTGCCTTTGTGTTATATCTGCACATTATTTCTATAACCTTATCCGTTTCCGGAACGATGTTTGAAATCCGATAGGTTAAAATCTGTTTTCTAATGCTGTCCTTAGGTGCAAATGACTTATAATATTTATCAAGTTCGCTGTGCTTTGAAATAATTTTTCGTATGGCTAAGCTCTTAAATTTCTTAATGTCCCCTGTCATTGCAATACACCTGTTTTCTTGATACATCTCCACTTTATCAATTTGATTATTAAAATTCTTTTTGATTTTCCCCTTAGCAAAAATGTGTATACCTTTCCCCGACTGTGATATTTCTTTATAGGTATCACTAAAATCGTCTAGAAACATTTTCAGTTTGCTATCATCAAAATCGTCCAAGTCAATACAAACAAACGGATCATCCTTACTAATCACAAAAGACAATCCGTCTGAGCCTCTTCCCTCTAAATTATTTACTACTGTTTCAAAATCTGCCCAATTCTTCTTGTTATTCCAATCATCTGATTTTAATGTAATAGGGCTAACGGGAAGCTTTATAATTTTTTCATTGCCTTTCAAGTCTTTTTTTATGATTTTCTTAAACCATAGCCATTGCTTATATTCTCTTAATTCTTGCGGAATATTTCGCAAATAGTTTTCCATATTCATCATCGTAATCTCCAATCTTGATATTGCTGACGGAAGTACAACCTGATAAAATAATCTTGTCAGGGATGAAATACCAAGTTGTACTTTCATCTTGCCTTTAGTCTTTTGGCTAAAGGCTTTTATTTTTCCAATGCTGCTTTAATAATTTGACAAATCATATCAAGCACACATTTATCTTTTTCTGCCATATCTTCATAACTGTTTATCCTCTGAATCTCTGGGAGAATTTTCTGTAACTCCATTTTGCATTGATCAATAACATTTCTTGTGGCAACAACTTTTATCGGAGCATTCAGTATTGCATCAGTCATATATTCTTGTCTGTTAAGTCCTGATAATGCAATTTTGCTGAATATAATTTCTCTGTCCTTTTCTGTAGTCCTGAAAACTATTGTTGCACTGCGTTTTCGATTCTTATCAGACTTCCTGTGCTTATCTTTTTCATTATGTTTTCTTTCTTCCTCAAGCTTTTTCCATTCTTCCTTTGTCATCAGCGGCTTGCCTTTTTTTGACTTACGATTAACCGCCTCATCATAGCTTGGAAATTTCGGTGCTTTCACTGTACTCACCCTCCTTATCCAATTTATCAGCCATATCTACTTGTTTGTTTGGGAGCATATGACTGTAATCCATCAACACTTTTATGCTCTCATGCCCTGTTCGTGATGCAATATCAACAGGTGTAAATCCCATTTCTATAAGCAGTGATATATGGCTATGTCTCAATGCATGAAGCTTGATTTTCTTAACTCCGGACTTTTTAATTCCTCGCTCCATTTCCTTGTTGAAATATGTTTTGCACTTTGGGAATATTGGTTCATCATCAGAAAAATATTCAATCTTTAAGAAATAATCCTGTAGCTCTCTTACAAGAAAATCCGGCAACATAATTGTTCTTTTACTTTTAGGCGTTTTAGGGTCGGTAATAACTTCTTCTCCGTTAATTCTCTGTGCTGATTTGCTTATCCTCATCGTCTTTTTATCAAAGTCAAAATCAGCTTTTGTTAATGCTCTCAGTTCTCCCAATCTAATACCTGTCCAATAAAGAATTTCAAAAGCATAAAATGAAATATCCTTATCCTTGATAGCTTCTATAAACTGTAGGTATTCCTCTTTCATCCAAAACTCAACTTCTTCATCGCTCTTCTGCTTTCCTATTCGTCCTGTTACTTTGCATGGATTTTGTCTTAATCCATAATACTTGACCGCATGGTTAAACATACAACTAAGCTGTGCGTGAATGGATTTAAGATAAGTCGGCTTATAGGCTTCCCCTTCAGCATTTTCAATGTTTAATAGTACGTTATGCCACTTCTTTACTACAACAGGCTTAATTTCACTCATTTTCATACCGCTAAAAAACGGTAAAATCTTTGTTCTTATCATATGTTCTTTAGTCATCCAAGTATTTAGCCTTATTGTTCCTATGACATCAGCCTTATAGAGTTCAAAATAATCTTCAAATAGCATACCCGGTGAACCGGACATCTTGACTGTAAAATTCCTCTCATAAGTAATTGCCTCTTTCTTCGTTTCAAGACCTCTTTTCAGCTTTTTTCTACTCTGTCCATCCCAATCTTTGTAATAGAATGAAGCAAACCATTTTCCACTTTTCTCGTCCTTATATGCAGGCATTATTCTCCCTCCTTCGCTTTGTAGATTTGTTCCATAAAATATTTCTTATTGATTCTTCCCCTAAGGATAAGAAAGCCGTGTTCAGCAAGCTGCTTATTCATATCTCGGATAATTTTATAAGCTTGTTGCTGCGATATATTTAGTAAATCGGCAACTTCATTTGAAGTAAGAAATAATTTCTCCATCGTACTTTCCTCCTTTCTTTTTTAGAAACATATTTGTTTCTATTTCTGTTTTAGATTATAAGTAGCTTTTTTGTTTCTGTCAATACTTTTTTCTAAATTTTATTTTTCTATTGTATTTTTGCCTATTTTCGATTATATTATTAAAGAGAAACAAATTTGCTCCTAAGGAGGTGTTTAAATTGAGTTTGGGTAAATTGATAAAGAAATTCCGTGAATTAAGGAGAATTACTCAAAAGGCATTAGGAGAAAGAACACATTTAGATGATGTAAGAATAAGACAATACGAACTTGATATTCGTACTCCTAAAGATGATGTTTTAGAAAATATTTCCGCTGCACTCCATGTAAACAAAGAGTATTTGAAAGAGCCTGATTATCCCTATACAGAACATGATTTAATGCGTTTTTTATTTAAATTGGATGACAGTATTGAAGTTAATATACGACCTGTTATTCTGAATGACGAAGATCCTGAATATACTACCACAGGTATATATTTCGGCAGTGAAGCTATTCTTAGAATCCGTAATATGCTTGAACAGTGGCAGGAAATGAAAGAAAAATACGAGAATAACGAAATCACTAAAGAAGCCTTACAGGATTGGAAAGCAAACTACCCTGACAGTCTGAAAAAAGATTATATTCCTTTTGAAGAAAGCAATGTAAAATTTTACAGAAAAGGTATAATCGCTAAGGTTCCACCGGATATTATAAAGTAAGCATAGAAAAAGCACATAGCTGAAAGATTTTACAATCTTAAAGTCATGTGCTTTCGCTATATTATTTATCGAATGAGCCCAACAAACTGGGATTTGTTAACCTAAAATTACGTTCATAATGAAAATGCTAAATTGAATAGTAGCTAATTATATTGACGATTATCTGTTTTCATTAAATAAAGGAAAAGATTTATAAATTCAGGATATTTTTCTTTATCTGTTTGAAACCATTCACTAAATATTTGTACCGCCTTGGCAGTATCAAATATATCTTTTGATGTTGGTAGACCTAATATTAATTGATTGCCTTCAACTAGTGCTATAGAACTTTCTTGATTGTTTTCATATTGAGTATTTTTCTCATATAATTCTGACAGCCTCGAAGATAGAAGATCTATTTTATCTAATTGATAATCATAGAAGAATTTATCTATTACATTCTTTTGCAATGATGTTTCGAGAAGTTCGATTGCTTTATTCTTCTCTCCTGACTTTAAATAAGCAAGTGAAAGTCGATCAATAATATGTGGATTTGTATAATATGTTGATAAATTTTCTAGAATATATATTCTGTGACATAAAGGAAGCATGCTAAATATTGTAAAAATATTTTCCTTGCCAAAATTATGCTCAGGTTCAAGGAAATACTTTACAAAAATATCTTCTACAATATGAATAGCGCTATTTATAATTTTTTGTAACTCTTCATCATTAACTTTTCCATTGAAATGTGAACCCTCTCCTCCAATTCTAAAAATTTCTTGAATATTTTCGCCAATCTTTTTATCATAGTTTTCTATTATAATTTTTACCTTTCTCCCCCAATTAACACCCTCATAAACTTCATTGGGTCCTAGAACTGCTATAATTTTATCTTTTAATAATAAATCTATAATACCCTCACTATACTGTCGTACGTTATTAGCACGAATCTTCGCTTTCTGATCATCATCCATAAACGTCTCAAAAACATCTAGAAAAGATTGATTAACTGGCATTAGCGGCAAATTATTTGTTTCACTTTTATCCATTTTTTACTCCATTCATAATTAAATTTAATTATTGCTATAATAAATCACAAAGGGTTTTATAAACGATTCAAAACAACTTAATAAATTCAAATTTACCGCTCACCATTTTTACAAAAGCCTCTCACCAAAATGATGGAAGGCTTTCTATTATTTCTTACCTTATACCCCTTTGAGCAATAAGTATCGCTCGTAAAACTCGCTAAATTCAACAACTCCCTTTGGAACCTATTTTTTCTTGCTTTTAGTATCAAAACAGTATCACTAAAGAGATTTTTGCTCCAATAAAACGTCAAAATGCTGTATTTTCAAAGGTTTTGCAACAAAAACACATTTGTTACTCTATTCCCACTCAATTGTAGCAGGTGGTTTAGATGTAATATCGTACACGATACGGTTGATGTGTTGTACTTCGTTTACGATACGACGGGAGATTGTGTCCAATACGTCGTAAGGGATGCGTGCCCAGTCAGCAGTCATGAAGTCTGTTGTTGTTACGCCACGCAATGCCAATGTGTAATCGTATGTACGGAAGTCACCCATAACGCCTACGGTACGTGTAGATGTTAATACTGCAAAGTATTGGTTGATGCTGCGATCAAGGCCAGCTTTTGCAATTTCGTCACGGAAGATGTAGTCCGCATCACGCAAGATGTCGAGTTTCTCTTTTGTGATTTCGCCCATTACGCGAATAGCAAGGCCAGGACCTGGGAATGGTTGACGCCATACGAGGTAGTCAGCCAAACCTAATTCAGAACCAAGTTCACGTACTTCGTCTTTGAAGAGATTACGCAATGGTTCGATAAGACCTTTAAAGTCTACCACTGCAGGCAAGCCGCCTACATTGTGGTGAGATTTGATCACTTCCGCTTCACCAGTGCCGGACTCAATAACGTCAGGGTAGATTGTACCTTGCGCCAAGAAGTCAACGGAACCGATTTTACGACCTTCGTCTTCGAATACGCGGATGAATTCTTCGCCGATAGCTTTACGTTTAGCTTCTGGATCTTCAAGACCAGCCAATTTATCTAAAAAACGTTTTTCCGCATCGACGCGAATGAAATGCATGCCGGAATCTTTGAAAGCTGCTTCAACTTCGTCACCTTCGTTCTTACGCATCAAACCATGGTCAACGAAGATACAAGTCAATTGGTCGCCAACAGCTTTAGAAATAAGAGCTGCCGCAACGGAGCTATCTACACCGCCGGACAATGCCAACAATACTTTGCCATCGCCTACAGTGTTACGGATTTCATCAATAGCAGTTTTTGCATAGTTTGCCATTGTCCATGTGCCTGTGAAACCACATACTTCATACAAAAAGTTGTGAAGCATTTCTTTACCATGTTCAGTGTGTAAAACTTCTGCATGATATTGCATAGCGTATAATTTACGTTCTTTATTTTGCATGGATGCAACAGGGCAGTCTTTTGTATGCGCAACAATTTCGAAACCTTCAGGCACTTTTGCTACATAGTCAACGTGGGACATCCAAACAACTTGGTCTTCGTCCAAGCCTTTGAACAACGGAGATGTAGTATCCACTTTAGTAGGTGTTTTACCAAATTCACGGTTATCCGCAGATTTAACTTCGCCGCCCAATGTATGCGCCATAAATTGCATACCATAGCACATGCCAAGAACTGGAATGCCAAGTTCAAAGATTTCTTTTTCAATTTTAGGAGAATTTTCTTCATATACGCTGTTTGGACCACCTGTGAAGATGATACCTTGCGGCTTTAATTCCTTAATTTTTTCCAATGCTTTGTTGTATGGATATACTTCGCAGTATACATGATTTTCACGAACGCGACGTGCAATCAACTGATTATATTGACCGCCGAAATCGACAACAATAACAAATTCCTTGTTTTCCATAGTTCCTCCGTATGCATCTTTTGTGAAAGTATATTCACCAATTTATAATGTCCATACATTCCTGTACTGGGGGTTGCGTTTTACAAGCAAAACGCTAAATTTCATTACATTTTATTATACCATAGGAACAATATGTACTCCATATATTCCGTATGAAAGTTATGAATTAGTTTTTAATGTTCGGATTTTAGATTACTTCAGGCCGGTAGTATCTTTGAGTAGCTTATGCATCTGCACAGCCCCAACGGGACAAATCGAATAACAATCACCACAACTGATACATCCTTTACCAATGATAAATTTTGTAGTTCCTTCTGTGATGCATTGTACAGGGCAGTCTTCAGCACAGGCTCCGCATTTCACGCAGGTATCGTCTATATCAAATTTTAGATTTCCCATACTGCATCACCTCTTTATCAATTATAAGATATAGTATCTATCCATTATCCGCTTAGTATTTCTATTAGCTACTTAGTATTTCTATTTATTTTCCAGCTCACGGTTATACGCAATAGCCGAATATAGTGCACGAGCTACGCCATAGTGATTATTATCTGTCGTTTCATAACGGGCGGTAGCTTTCACATTATCTCGTGCATTACCCATAGACACGCTAGCGCTGGCAAAGCGAATCATGGATAGATCATTTTCGCTGTCGCCGATGGTCATTACCTCGTCAGGCGTATAGCCCCAATGGTTCGCCAAGGCCTCTACGGCCGTGCCTTTTGTCGTATGAGGTAACACAAATTCTAAATTGCCTTCACTCGATTCAAGAACATCATAAAAGCGTTCGCGCCCTTTGCCATCTACAGCTGCACCTTGGAACTCATCCCGCAAATCAGCTAGGATACGTTCGCGTATACGTTCATCGCCGTAAAAGATTTGAATTTTCTCTGGTCCCTCTGGTAACGATTCTAAATGGGCTATTAAATCGGGCATCATGGTACGTGTTTTTAAAATGAACGGCCGGATATTCGGTCTAAAGAAATGTTCTGCTTGCGCTGTCTCATTACCAACAACAGGGTATTGACCGAAAATCTCGGCTTTCACATAGGCCTCTACAAACACACCATAAGTCATCAGTTTTCGTACTAAATCTATAGCACGAATTTTATCAAAGGAAATATGAACAAGTTCTTTTTGCTCCTCTTTATCCATAACATAGGCACCATTAGTGCACACAAAGTAGCGCAAGCACGGCATGGCGTCGATGACATCGTCCATCTCATGCCAGGCACGACCTGATGCGATGGCCACGCGGATACCGCTTTCACGAGCGGCACGAACCGCATTGACAACCTCAGGATCCACGGATTTCGCGTCGTTTACTAAAGTGCCATCCACGTCGGACGCGATGAATCGAATCGGTGTATCACCAGTAAGGCCTATATAGTTTTTAATATCTAATGGTTCAGATGCGGACATAAAACCTCCTTTAATACAATATAAATTTTACTTGATGTACAATATAGATAATCACATAAGATTGTAGAATGACTATTTCAAAGGATGTGAAATCATATGCATATAATTATCGATCGAGATGCCGTTTGTGCGGCCGATGTATAGAAAGCGCTTTATTTAGTTTCATTAAATTCGTCTACAATCTCTTGTAAAATATCTGGAGTCTCAACCAAGCGCAACAATGTGCGACCAATGATATTGGCGCCATCTACAATGGTTTGTTCAATGGTTGGTTCCAGCATAGCGTCCGCAAATTCTTTGGCGTGGCACACCTTATCTGGGCCAGCCAAGCGCAATTTAGGATGGAATGCGGCACATTGATAGCTGACATTACCGATATCGGAACTGCCCCCAATGTCCGCTGGACCTAGTTCAAAATCAAGGCCCATATCGGTCATCACCTCTTCGATGAGGTGTGTGCCACGATGGTTTTGGTTCATATCATCGTAAGAATTACCGTAAAACTCAACGTCTACAGTCGTACCAGTGCAAAGGGCAGCACCTTCAAAAATCTTTTTAATTTGCATGGATAGGCCGTTCAAATACTCCCGTTCTGTATGACGCACGGTAACCTCTAATTCGCCAGTAGCAGGAATGACGTTGGACGCGGTACCGCCGTTAATAATCCACGTGCCAATACGAGACTCTGGTCGCACTTGTTGGCGCAGCATATCCATGGCATGGATGGCGAGTTGCACGCCGTTTACCGCATTGATGCCATTCCAAGGCTCACCAGCCGCATGGGCCGGTTTACCGTGGAATGTAGCACGGAAACAATCAAGGGCTAAGAATTGTGAATTCGGCCGCGTTTCTTCGCCGTCGAGATGCACCATAATCGCCAAATCGTATTCTTTGAACACGCCAGCATTGCACATATCTACCTTGCAGCCCATCGCTTCCTCATCAGGGGTTCCAATGATGTCGATATCCATGTTGAAAGCTACGCCTTCTTGCTGCATCTTATGTAATGCAAGAGCCGCTAGTACACTCATAGATCCGCTAGCACAATGGCCACACGCATGTCCCACATCTGGCAACGCATCGTATTCACATAATATAGCTAAACGGCCCTTAGGATTATCTACTTTCACAACAGACGCCTTAAAAGCAGTCGGCAAGTGACAGAACTCATAGGTCACAGGAATACCGTGTTTTTCAAGGACAGCACCGATTGTCTTAACAGACTTAAATTCATGACTAGACAGTTCTGGATTCTTCGCCAATGTATAGTTAATGGTGAAAGCCTCTTGGGCGAAGCTTTCAGAAGCATTGGAAAATTGTTCAGTAAGAGACATAGGTCCTCCTAAATATGTATATAAATAATCGACCTTATTAGTAAAAGGTGCATTTTGTGTACATAATTTGTTTACGTACCTTTAATTATACAATGTTATTGCCTATTGGTTCAAAATTCCGTACAATAGAAACAGATTAATATGTTTGTATCGTGTTTGAGGAGGATACTATGTTTAAATTCAAAAAATTAACAGCCATCGCACTCGTAGCTGTTGCTGCTATGGGTTTATTGGCTGGTTGTGGCAGCGAAAAAAGCAAAATGACACAAGAGGTTGGTGTGTTACGTGTAGGTTCTGAAACTACATTCCCACCATTCGAATTTACTGAAGGCGATAAATACGTTGGTTTCGACGTTGATTTGTCCGAAGCCATCGCTAAAAAATTGGGCCTAAAAATGGAATTCAAATCCATGGGCTTTGATGCTTTAATTCCAGCAGTTCAATCTGGCGATATCGACATGATTGCAGCAGGCATCAACGCAACACCAGAACGTGAAAAAGCATTGGACTTCTCCGATGTATACTTTGATCAAGGCGGTTTCATCACAGTTGTTCGTAAAGACAACTCCACAATCCATAACATGGACGAACTCGCTGGCAAAACTGTAGGCGTTCAAATCGGTACTGTTCCTGTAGATATGGCAAAAGCCATTCCTAACACAACAGTAAAAGAAATGGACTCCAACTCCAATATCTTTATGGAACTAAAAGCTGGCACAATCGATGGCGCTATCATCGATAACGCAGTTGCTATGTACTACCTAAAACAAGGTGCTGACAAAGACCTTAAACTCGTAGGCGAACCTACTAAATCCCCAGGCACAGTTTTGGGTGTGAAAAAAGGCAACAAAGAATTGCAAGACGCTGTTAACAAAGCACTTAAAGAACTTAAAGAAGATGGTACATACCAAAAAATTTACGATAAATGGTTTGGTGACTATAACAAAAAATAATTCTTAGCGAACACTTAGAACGCTAATCAAAAGACACCTAGCAAAAATCCTCCGTCGGCCGGGTCTTCCCTTCGGGAAGGGCCAAAAGTCGGTTTTTGCTAGGTGTCTTTTTCATACCTATCTACTGTATCACTAAGAATTATTTTTAGTCTCTAATACGGGTGAGAAGAATCCGAAGTCGTTTTCAGAACCGGTTCTTTTTACTATCCTATCATCGTAAATAGAAATTATTTCTTTCGTTATACGGAGGAGAAAGAGGCCGTAGGCCCTCCTTTCTATCGGTTAGGTTGGCAATAACGGGTTTTATCAATTTCACTACTATTATATACCGCGTGTCGGCTATGGATTGAGATATAGAACCGATGAGCTCAAAAATCCGACTTTGGCCCTGTGAGCCCGTAGGGCGAATCAGACCCGGCCGGTGGAGGATTTTTAAGCCCGTCGGTTCTTTTCCTCTTCTACCATTTCCTACCGCGGTATATAATAGTAGTGTATTGTATAAAAACGAAAGGAGGGCCTATGGCTCAATATTTCACAGACCGCCTCCAACGGGTCTTCCACTTAATTTTTATGTCTTATGATCCGCAGTCCGCTCAAGAGGGCCTGCGCATGTTAGAGTCGATTATAAATAATCAATCGAATGTGACAAAGCCAATTCATCATGAATTACGCAACACGGCTACATCACAAGGTAGTACGGACGAATCAGACACTGAGGAAACCTATCAGAAGGCTTTATCTCCAGAAGAACGTGAATTAGGAGATGCATACGCCCTATTGGCACGCGTGTACGCTGGACCTCGATTTACGTGGGCCGAGTCTGGATTCCCAGAGGATAATATGCGCACCTATCAATGTCTTCACGATAGCATTCGCCGTCATAGTCCAATCGGCACACTGCAAGCGCTCCGCATAGCCGGCTCTATTACACCTACAGTGAGGCGAGATATGCAGTTGTCCTTTGATGATGCATTCCGCATCATCTATGATTATGCAAAGCAGGACGATGCATACTGCCAATATATTATAGGCAACGTATTCTTTTGGGGCGATTACCACGTTATTAACGAGGCTAAACAACTATTAGGCCCAGAAAAGGCTAGCTTTAGTCAACGATTACACCAAGCGACGCGCAGCAAGAGTTTACGTGAAGTCATTGCTACCTTGCGCGGTATGGTAGATGAAGAAACGCTACAAGCAAAATCTCGGGAGCATGCGAAATACTGGTTTACCAAAGCCCTTGATCAAGGGCTCGCCATGTTCCAAGGGAACTTGCGCAATATTTATATCGATGAAGGCGATTATGAAAATGCACGCCGTGTGGCACGCAGGGCCGCTGAACTAGGCAATCCGACCATGATGCTCTATACGGCTCTCGACCATCACGAAAGGAGCGAGTTTACAGAGGCTTTCACATGGTTTACAAAGGGCGCCGAACTAGGCCAGCCAGAATGTATCGCGGAACTCGCCGACTATTACTACCATTTTTATGAGCAACCGGCGTTGCGCGCTGCCATTCCGTATGACCCAATCAAGGCTACTGAACTGTATCAACGGGCAGCTACCAAGGACTTTAATGATGCCGGTTATGCAGCGTTACAAGCCGCATTTAACTATATCTTTCACATTGGCGGCCTCCCACTCGACTGGGGGCTCATCGCCGATTTGACACATATGGCGGCGACAAAGGATCGGTTCCTATTCTCCTTGCCGTATATCAGCTACATGCGCATTCACGGCATTGGCGTGACCAAGAACACCAAATTTGCTGTACAATCCTTGATGCGCGTCTTAGACGAAGAAAACCGAGCTTTACAAGAGGAGGATCGAGTTCTCTTTTACGATATCACCCGTGCTTTAACACGAGTGGCCCTCGGCTATGCCTATGAAAAGGGATATGTAACAGGCACGCCTAACCTGGATGCAGCTGTTCAGTATTATGAAAGCTCACATCAGTACATCGTGTCACATCTCGCCAATCGCAGCGAAGAAATCAAGGATATTCCGGTAGATGACGAAGCGGCAGAACGATTAGCAGCCTTCGAAGAAATAGACGGCCATTGGCATTACAAGGAAGGTATTACCGAATCCTCTACAACCGTGCGCCCTGCCCCTACCACATGGCCTCACAATGCGGCCCGATTATCCGTTACTATGAACGGCTTTCAGTGGGATACCACATTATATGATTGGAAAACTATCGATCATGCCCTATCCACACAAGATACGATGGTGCTTAGCTTTTACAATCATTTCCTAACCATTCCGGACAAATTGCGGAATATCTATAAACTGGAGACTAAACGTATGCCACGCAACACCTATCAAGTTCGATTGTACGGCTACGATTCAGCCGAAGGGCATGAGATTATCTATAAATCGCTGCTCAATGTAGAGGATGTCCATAATTTGTGGCATGATTTTTATGAAAGCCACCGTTTACCGGAGCTTTCAAATGCATGGGCCATCGAAACAGACGAGGAAAAACCGACGTGGCACTATGTACTCGACGTCGATCAAGAACCGTTCCTACTCGAGGAATATGACGATGCCAACGCCATGATACAAGCATCATTGGAAGGCCTCAAGAGCAATCGCTACGAACAAATCAACGTTCGTACCCACGATTTTATTGGGCCATCCTATTTCATATTCAAGGGCAAGCAGCCCACACCATTTAGGGTGCAACTGTACCTCAAGGAATCGATGCGCCATATCATCGACGAACACGGCAAGCAAAAGGACATTCCCGGTAATACATACCTATTTGAACAGTACTTTGGCAATGAGGTATCCTTGAACTACTGGATACAACGAACTATCAATACATTAGACATTCCAGAGTTAGATAATTGGAAACCGCTCAGCGTGCCTAAAGATTTGCAATAATAGAATAAAAGAACACAAAGGAGCTAGTACACAGCGTACTAGCTCCTTTGTTATAACCTAAAAATAAGCTACATTCTAACCATCAAATATACGACTAACAATATATTCGATTATAATTACAAATCAACGCCAGGTACTACATTCCATCGTTCCCCATATGTATTACCAATCATCATCGGACTACGCTCTATCTTATCTAACATTCTTGCACGCGCATTCGTATAGTATCATCACTACGTTTTCCACCATGCCAAGCAAACTTAGAGGTGCCCAATGTATACTTAATAAATCCATAATCACCACTATCATACTTACTATCCGATGTATCACATATTCTAATCCTCCACTAAGTCGATTAACATTCTCAGCTTCATCCGACATATAATCCAAATAATACGTTATATAAGGCACATCAAAATACGCTAATATATCGCTAACAACGGCCTCATTAAACGGCTCTTGTTTAAACGCTAATAAAAATATCCCCTTTAGAAGGCGACTTTTGGCCCTGTTCCAAAGGAACAGACCCGGCCGATGGAGCCTTCTGAAGGGGATATTTTGACAACTGTATTTAAATCGATTGTGAAATTATAGTGCTTTCACTACCTCTGCACAACGGTGGCAAAGTGTAGGGTGTTCGCTGTCTTGACCTACTGTATCGCGGTGGATCCAGCAGCGTTCACATTTTTCAAGTTCAGATGCAGTAACGACTGTTGCCACGCCGGTTTCTTCGTCTTTAACAGCCTCTGCTGGAGCAGCGCCGTTTACGATGTGAGCTTCGGACACGATAACAAGTTTAGCCAAGCCTTCTTCACCAAGAGCGTTCAATGCGTCAAATGCAGCACCTTCAGCGTATACTGTAACGGAAGCATCTAATGGGTGACCGATTGTTTTATTTTGACGAGCAAGTTCTAATGCTTTTTGTACGGATGTACGCAAGTCTAACAATTGGTTCCATTTATCCGCCAATTCTTGGTTGAAGTGTTCAGGATGACCTTCTGGCCAATCTTGAAGCATAACAGATTCAGGCATGCCTTCTTCTTTAGGCATGTATTTCCAAACTTCTTCTGCTGTGAAGGAAAGTACTGGAGAAACCATTGCTACCAATGTTTTCAAGATTTCGTACATAGCTGTTTGAGCAGAACGACGAGCTACGTTGTTTTTGCTTTCAGCATACATAGTATCTTTCATTACATCAAGGTAGATGGAGCTCAAGTCTACTGTGCAGAAGTTATGAATTGCATGGTATAACATGTGGAATTCATAGTTTTCGTATGCTTCTGTAACCTTTTGACGTACTTCTTCTAAGCGTAACAATGCCCATTTATCAAATTCGGACATATCTGCGTAAGCCACTTTATCAGTGTTTGGATTGAAGTCATCCAAGTTACCGAGTAAGAAGCGGAATGTATTACGGATCTTACGATATACTTCGGATAATTGTTTTACGATGTCTTTGGACAAACGTACGTCTGCTTGGTAATCCGCAGAGGATACCCACAAACGCATAACGTCAGCGCCGTATACGTCGATGATGTCGCTAGGTGCTACTGTATTACCTACAGATTTAGACATTTTGCGACCTTCGCCGTCCACAACGAAGCCGTGAGTCAATACGGAATTATATGGTGCTTTACCAGTTGTTGCCACTGCAGTTAACAAGGAAGAGTTGAACCAACCGCGATGTTGGTCAGAACCTTCAAGGTACATAGCACATGGTACATCTAAGCCGTTAACTTCAAGTACGCCAGACCAAGAGGAACCAGAGTCAAACCATACGTCCATGATGTCTGTTTCTTTTTTGAACTCATCATGACCGCAATGAGGACATTTGAAGCCTTCTGGCA
>ERZ773009.458-NODE-458-length-29979-cov-10.066903_pt1 | contig 29979 bp, 30 predicted proteins | sample MGYA00580663_ERZ773009 | MGnify/ENA primary metagenome ERZ773009 (study PRJEB29015, sample SAMEA2737969) | human oral metagenome | biome: human oral; feature: human-associated habitat; material: dental | place: China | collected 2026 ... | reverse complement strand
TGTTACGGTTTGCGTATTCCATGTCTGTAAATGTTTGCTGCACCATTTTTGTCTCTCCCTCATCGTTTATTGTCTTTCTCTATTGTAATCTTTCAAGGCAGAGTTGCGCAACATAAGAATTTATCAGTGTTTCCTCAGATATCTTCGTGCCGTATGCCCGACAAGAACAGACGCGCCTCCTATAGAAAAAATCCATACGAGAAACGCTGTATCCTTCGATGTAAAACCAAATAAAAGGTCTCCCGAGCTACAGCAACTGAAAAAAGTCCCGCAAGCACTAAAACATAGATCAGTATTCCCATATAATAAACTGCGAGCTGTCCGCTTGCCGCCCCTTTTTCATGTTGGCGGCATCCATGCCAAACAGCGCGACGAAGATAAAAATAATCACCCATGCCCCTATGATATATTCTACATCCATGAGGGACTCCTATCTTTTGCCGAGATCCTTTTTAATTTTTACGCTGTTTTTTTAGATCGTCATACGGATTTTCAGCGATTAACGACGTTCTGCGGATGCCCTTCAATGAACGATCGCACGTTGTCTGCGGTGATCTGCATGATGCGTTCGCGGGCTTCCTTTGTCGCCCACGCGATGTGCGGGTTGATGATGCAGTGTGGGGCGTTGAGCAAAGGATTGTCCGCGGTGATGGGCTCTGCGGATACGACGTCGACCGCCGCCCACGCGACCTTGCCGCTCCTGAGGGCGGCGGCGAGATCCTCTTCAACGATGAGCTGTCCGCGCCCGTTGTTGACGATGATCACGCCGTCCTTCATCCGGGCGATCGCCGCCGCGTCGACGACCCCCTCGGTCGCGGGCGTCAGCGGGCAGTGGAGGAAGATGAAATCAGAGCGCGCAAAGAGCGTATCGAGCGGCACATAGTCCGCGACGGCGCGCCCCTCGTCCGTCTCGGTGCGGCTGTAGGTGATGACGTTCACGTTCAGCGCGCGCAGGACACGCGCGGTGGCTCTGCCGATGCGCCCAAGTCCGATGATGCCCGCGGTCTTGCCGCTGACCTCGATGAGGGGACGCTGCCAATAGCAAAAATCGATGCTGGACGTCCATTCGCCCGCATGGACGGAGCGGTCATGATGCCCGACCTGCGAGCACGCCTCGAGGAGGAGTGCGATTGCATTCTGACTTACATTGTCCGTACCGTAGCCGGGTACATTCATGACATCGATATTCTTTTTGCGTGCATAGGCAGCATCGACTGTGTTGTATCCCGTAGCGAGTACGGCAACGGCACGCAGGTTCGGGCAGGCGTCCATGGTTGCGGGGCTAATCGGCGTCTTGTTGATGACGATGATCTCGGCGTCGCCGATGCGTTCGCGGATGCGCGGCGATTCGTCGTACGATGTGCGGTCGTAGACCGTGAGGTCGCCGAGTGCCGCGAGGGGCGTCCAGCTGATGTCGCCCGGATTCTCCGTATATCCGTCCAAAACAACGATCTTCATGCGCAGTCCTCCCATGAGATTATTTCGGTCATATTCCTTCTCCATAGGATTCGACGACGCCCGCACTCAGTCCTGCTTTTCCATGTATTTCCGCGTCTCGCGGACGACGACGCCCGAGAGGGCGAGCAGGGCGATGAGGTTCGGGATCGCCATGAGTCCGTTCACGATGTCGGCGAGAATCCAAATCGCCTCGAGTTTTAGAAATGCGCCGAGCGCGATGAGTACGATAAAGACGACGCGATACGGGAGGATGCCGCCGCGCCCCGCGAGATAGACGACGGCGCGCTCGCCGTAGTAGTTCCAGCCGAGAATTGTGGTAAATGCGAAGAGGGCGAGCGAAACGGTGAGAAGCGCACCGCCGACCGCGCCATAAAAGCTCGTGAACGCCGCGCCCGTCATGGCGGCGCCCGCCGTGTCCCCGTTCCATGCGCCCGTGAGTACAAGAACCAGTCCGGTCATAGAGCATATAATGATGGTGTCAATAAATGTGCCTGTCATGGAGACAAGTCCCTGCTCAGCGGGTTCGTTGGTCTTTGCCGCAGCCGCCGCGATCGGTGCGGAGCCAAGTCCCGATTCGTTCGAGAACACGCCGCGCGCGATGCCGTTTTTCATCGCCATCATGACGGTCGATCCTGCAAAGCCGCCCGCAGCCGCCGTTCCGGTAAAGGCACCATCAAGGATGAGCGCGATCGCGCCGGGGATCTCGCCGAGATGCGCGAGGATGATGCCGAGGCAGATGACGACGTAGAGCGCCGCCATAAAGGGGATGACGCGCGCCGCGACCGCTGCGATGCTCTTGAGTCCGCCAATCGTGATGGCGGCGATGACGAGGGTCAGTGCGATGTCCGTATAAAGACGCGGCACGCCGAACGACAGCTCCACCGAGTCCACGATCGCGTTGACCTGCGGGAACGTTCCGATGCCAAAGAACGCGACGAGGACGGTTGCTGCGGCAAAAAACGCGGCAAGCGGGCGGTATTTCTCTCCCATGCCGCGCCGGATGTAGTACATGGGGCCGCCCGCGATCTCGCCGCGCGCGTCCGTTTCGCGGTATTTGACGGCGAGCAGCCCCTCGGCGTATTTCGTCGCCATGCCGAAGAACGCCGCCGTCCACATCCAAAAGATCGCGCCGGGGCCGCCGACCTGCACCGCCGTCGCAACGCCGACGATGTTGCCCGTGCCGATGGTCGCGGCGAGTGCGACGCAGAGTGCCTTAAAGCTCGATATGTCACCGAGCCCCCGGCTCTTTGCTCGGAGAATCAGGCGCAGCGCCTGCGGCAGACGGACGACCTGGATCAGCGAGAGCCGCACGGTCAGCAGAATGCCCGTACCGACAAGGAGCACGATGAGCGGCGCGCCCCAGAGAAAGGAGTCGATCGCATTTAGGATGGGAAGAAAGGATTCCATGGCGCATACCTCCAAAAAAATGAAAATATGCGTGTATCATATCAAAGATTGGCGCGAATGTCCATGTATACAAAAAGACCTCTCTCCGGCAAGCGGACAAGAGGTCTTTGATCGTCGGCACTACACCGCCCTATTGACCAGTGCGGCAACGGCGCCTGCGCCCTGTGCTGCGCGAGAGGCAAGCAGGGACGCACGCCCGGGGGAGGTATCCGGGTACGGGTATCCCGCAATGCTGCGCAAGAGCCGGCGCTGCGCGGCTGCATTCGCCCCGCGCATGTGAGTCTCCGATATGAGCTGCTGCCCACGGTAAACCTGCACAAGAACCGAACCATCCGTGAGGAGACGCGTAAAGACGGCATCGCCCTCCGCCTCGGCGGAATGATTCGTTTCCGCAGGCTTAGAGCGCCTAAAATCCTCCAGGGCATCCTCGAATGCGCCCGAAGTTCCTTTCTGTGCAGCACGCTGCACCGGTTTCACCGGCGATACAATGCGGTCGACATCAATTTTGTCAAGTACCATCAAGGTCTCCTCCTTTCACGGATGCGATTATTCTGTGCATCTTGTAAATAGTATCGGGGATATAGGTTAAGTCTTGCTTTGTAGAATGTTATGATACCATTTATAATTTATATGTCGTTAAAGTTAATGTATCCATCATACGCGTCTTCATACGTCTAAATAAGTACAAAAGACCTCTTATCCGGTCATCGGATAAGAGGTCTTTGTTGGCTTTTGCGATTTACATTACCGTGTTCATCACGGCTGCCACCGCTCCCATTGCGCCCTGTGCGGCGCGTGAGGCGAGCAGAGGATTTTGCGCGGCTTCGTCCGCTTTCTGTGCGATCGTTTCAACCTGCGTGCTCAGGATTTCCTTGCCCGCCTCGGGATCGGAGCCGCGCGTCATATTCTCCGAGATGAGCTTTCCCTCGCGGAAGATCTGCACGACGACCGATCCGTCGGCGAGGATCCGCGTGACGACGGTATCGCCCTCGGCGTCCTCCCGGCTGCGGCTGTTGGCGGGCTTCGCCTCGCGCATATTTTGCAGCATACGCGCAAATGTGTCGCTCGTGTCCTCGCTCTGCGCGGTGCGGCGTACGGGAGACGTCGCCGTCGCTGCCACAGCACGCGCGCCGCGTCCGGGATACAGCTTTTCAAATTCCATCGTTTTCCCTCCTTTCGCGCTCCTGCAAATTTTTCGCTTCCTTTGATCATATCATCGGAATTTTTCACATAGAGTTTAAGTAAGAATTTGCTGAGCGAGCAGCGCAGCATTGTGTTTTGCTTCGCAGCACCGTATAATCAACGCATGGAATGGAGGAATACCAATGAGTAAAACGAATCGTCCCGGCTTTACGTCGGACTATATGGAGGGGGCGCACCCGACGATCCTGCAGCGTCTCGTCGAGACGAATATGGTGCAGACGGCGGGCTACGGCTGCGATGAATTTTCCGAGGCGGCGCGTGAAAAAATCCGCGCAGCGTGCGGCGCGCCCGATGCAGAAATCCACTTCCTCGCAGGCGGGACGCAGACGAACATGACGGTGATTTCGGCGATGCTGCGCCCCTATCAGGGCGTCGTTGCGGCAGAGACGGGCCACATCGCGCTGCACGAGGCGGGCGCGATCGAGCGCGGCGGGCACAAGGTATTCGCGCTGCCTGCCGTGGACGGGAAACTCACGGCGGAGGCTGTCGCTGCGTGTCTTTCGGCCTATGCGGACGATGAGAACCGCGACCACATGGTGATGCCCGGCATGGTCTATGTCACCCACCCGACGGAGTACGGGACACTCTACACGCGCGCGGAGCTGACCGCCATCAGCGAAATCTGCCGCGCACACGGCGTGCCGCTCTTCCTTGACGGCGCGCGCCTGGCGTACGCGCTCGGCTGCGGCGCGAACGATGTGACGCTCCCGGACATCGCGCGGCTGACGGATGTGTTCTACATCGGTGGGACGAAGTGCGGCGCGCTCATCGGCGAGGCGGTCGTCTTCCCTCAGCCGGGAACGGTGCCGCATTTCTTCTCCATCGTGAAACAATGCGGCGCGCTTCTCGCGAAGGGACGCCTGCTCGGCATCCAGTTCGACACGCTCTTCACGGACGATCTCTATCGGCGCTGCGGAGCACACGCGATCGCTGGCGCCGACCGCATCCGTACAGCGCTCCGGGAACGCGGCTATCGGTTCGCATGGGAAACGCCGACGAATCAGATTTTCCTCGTGCTGAGTTCCGCGGAGCGGGAGCGCCTCGAACGCGATGTGCAGATCGATTTCTGGGAGAAGGTCTCGGATGAGACGACCGTCATGCGCATCGCCACGAGCTGGGCAACGCGCGCCGAGGATGTCGACCGGCTGATTGCAGTACTGTAAACACTGGGCTTTCTGAATGGGAGGCACACCACCGGAACTACCGTGCGGCAGCAGCACGCTATCCTGTACCGTTCCCCGGGGAGGAAGTCCCCTGCGATAATTTTATTGCACGTTTATAGAACGCCGCTTTGCGGTTCTCCCACACAACAAAAAGACACGTTGCATGCGTGTCTTTCCACTGATATAATGTGTACAGGCGCTGCCACAGCGGTAGGCGGTCGAATCTTGCCCCTAGAGAGGGGCGATGCTTATGGAGCTCTACGATTTTTTATCGTTGGTTTTCCTCGTTACAATTTGCATTGCAGCGTTACGAGCATAAGAATCCCCGCCTCTAGTCTCCAGCTCTAGGCGGGGTTCTTCCCGATTAAGTGTTTGGGGCTGACCGTCTGCCGGCAACGCCTTTTTCTATGCTCATTATAGCTTTTCCCCGGAGCTTCGTCAAGCCCTCACCCGACGGAGCGCTTGAACTTGCGGACGGCGACGCCGAAAAAGAGGAGTGTAAAGCCCGCAAGGAAGAGGGTCTGATGCCAGAGCGCGGCGATGCCGCCGCCCTTGAGAAAGATCATGCGCTGGATCTCGATGTAGTGGGTCATGGGGATGGCGAGGCTGATGTATTGAAAAATCGCCGGCATGGCATCGCGCGGAAACATGAATCCCGAGAGGAGAACGGCGGGCAGGAGGGTCGCGAGGCTGAGAAGCCCCGCCTGTAACTGGCTGCGCGCGAGTGAGGAGATCATGAGTCCCATCGTGAGGGAGGCGAGCAGGAACAGGGTCGTGAGCGCATAGAGGAGCGGAATGCTCCCGCGCAGCGGTACGCCGAACACAGCAAGCGCAACGATGATCGAGACGGTTGCCTGGATATAGCCGAGGGCGATGTACGGCAGTATCTTTCCAACGAGCAGCTCCCACACATGCAGCGGTGTGACAAGAAGCTGCTCCAGCGTGCCTGTCTCGCGCTCGCGCACGATCGCCATTGAGGTCATGAGCACCATCGTGAGACTGAGGATGATGCCCATAAGCGCGGGCAGCATGTAGTAGGCGGTGACGGCATCCGGGTTGTACCACGCACGGATGCGCACATCGTACGCGGGCGTGATCGCCGGTGTGCCGCGCGCGGCAATGGGTCGGACGTGTATGCCGAGCCCTGTAAGCGCGGCGATCGCAGAGGTCGATCCGATAGAGTCGGAAGCGTCCACGATCGCCTGAATCGGCACCGTCCGCCCCCGGTTTGCCTCCGCCGTGAGATCAGGCGGGAAAACGATGCCGATGCGCGCATCCCCGTTTTGAATCCGCTCATCAAGCTCCTCATAGCTGTAGGCGATATAGCGCAAGTCAAAATACCCGCTCGCCGTCATGGCCGCAAGGAAACTGCGGCTCTCCTCACTCCGCGACTGGTCGAACACGACGGTCGACTGATGCTTCACATCCGTACTGATTGCCATCCCGAACACGATGAGATAGACGAGCGGCAGGAGGAAGGTCACACCAATCGTCATGGGGTCGCGCCGCATCTGTATCAGCTCCTTGCGCAGGAGCGCAACAATGCGCATCATCTCCTCACCCCCTTTGCTGTCGGTCGTAATAGATGAAGACATCCTCCATCGAGAGTGCTGCGGGCTGTGCCTGCACCTCCGACGGCACTTCCGCGCCCCTTGGGATGAGCGCACGCACCTGGCGTCCGAACACATAAACCTCGTCATACTGCGCATGTGCCGCACGCAGCGCGGCCTCCGCCTCTCCCGTGCTCTCATAGGGCAAAACGAACAGGCGCGCCGGCAATTCATCCTTGAGCTCGGCGGGCGAACCCGCGGCAATCTTGCGCCCCGCCTGTAAAAAGGCGATCTCATCGCAGTGTTCCGCCTCGTCCATGAAATGTGTCGTGACAAAGACAGTCGTGCCCTCGCCGCCCGCCATCTCCGAGAGCAGGTTCCAAAAGAGCCGCCGCGACGTAGGATCGACGGCAGACGTCGGTTCGTCAAGGACGAGCAGTGCCGGACGGTGCAGGATCGCACAGCCGAGTGCGAGACGCTGCTTCTGCCCGCCCGAGAGCCCGCCTGCGAGGACGTCCCGCTTTTCAACCAACTGCATCTGCGCGAGCACGTCCGCGCAGCGGCATCGGCGCTCCTCTTTCGCAAGGCCGTAGAGCCCGCCGTAGAACATCATATTCTCCCACACCGTAAGGTTCTCATAGAGACTAAAGCGCTGCGACATATAGCCGATCGACTGTTTCACCCGTTCAGGGTGTACGGCAGTATCGCAGCCGAGGACGAGCGCCGTGCCGTGCGTCGGGGGGAGCAGCCCGCAGATCATGCGGATCGCGGTGGATTTTCCCGAGCCGTTCGAACCGATAAAGCCAAAGATCGAGGCGCGCCGCACGGTAAGGTTCAGCCGATCGACGGCCGTATAGCTGCCGAATACGCGGGTGAGGTCGTGCGTCTCGATGACGGCGCCTTCGGATATTTTATCTTGCATGATGCCAGTCCAAATCTACATCAGCCGGCATGCCCGGCTTCAGCGCGCCGTCCTCGTTGTGCACCGCGACCTTAACCGCAAAGACAAGATTGGCACGCTCGTCCTTCGTGATGCTCTGGCGCAGCGTGTACTCGGCCGCATCGCTGATCTCCTTGATCGTCCCGTTGACCGGTTCCGCACGGCCGTCGATGTAGACGAGCGCCGCATCCCCGATGCGCAGATCGCCGAGGACGTCGGTCGTCACATAAACCTTCACCCAAACGTCCTGCGGGTCGATGATGGTCGCGAGCGCCGCGCCCGCACGGACGTACTCACCCGGCTCATAGTTCTTCGTAAGGACGACACCGTCCGCGGGTACGCTGACCGTGAGGTCACCGACCGCAGCGTCGTCGATCGCGAGGATCGCCTGCTGTCGCTTCACATCCTCGGCGGCCATGCGGATATCCTCGGGGCGGCTGCCATTTTTAAGAAGCGCTTCCTGCTGCTCGGCAGCGCGCAGATTTGCCTCGGATGCCTCCCGTTCCTCACGCAGGGCATCGAATGCCTGCGGTGCAATCGCTCCCTCCGTGAGGAGCTGTGCCCCACGTTCATAGTCTGCCGCCGCCTTATCCGCTGCCGCGCGTGCCGCCCGCGTGCGTGCCGCCGCCGCAGAGATATCCTCCGCCCGGCTGCCGTGCACCGCACGGTCGAGATGTGCCTGTGCGTATGCCAGTGCCGCCTCATCCCGCAGCCGTGCTGCCATAAGATCATTGCGCCGGATGCGTGCAGCAATATCCCCTTGATGTACCTCCATCCCCTCCGCGAGCAGCAGCTCCTCAATGGTTCCGCTCTCCTTCGCACTGATGTCGATGCGCGTTGCTTCAACTGTGCCCGTGAGGAGATTCGTCCGTGCTGTCTGCGCACTGTAAGAGCGGTAGGCGATCACAGACAGTATGATGACCGCGATAAGAATGAGCGCAATACGTATGTGTTTTAGTTTCATCCGGTTCATCCTTTCTAGGGCGATAAATATACTCTGTTGTTGGTATAATAATTACTGAATTAATAGAAAATATTATAGCATACGATTTTAAGGGGCAATCACTAATTTTCGATTAGATATGCGGATCAACATATTACATATACGCCTATGCACGCTAAACCACGCTTCACGATTGACAGCACGAGGTGCGCGTCATACAATGGATACAGAAGCTTTCACAACACTCCCGAAAGGAGCGTGCACCATGAAGAAGATGCTCACTCTGCTCGTGTTGGCGGTTTTCCTGCTCAGCGCTGCGGGCTGCGGCTCTGCACAGGAAGCCGATGTGCCGGCACAACATGCGACGGCAAATGCCCAGTCGGCTCCCCCTGCGCTAAAAACGAAAGTACTCTTCATCAACACAAGCCGTGACCCAAACGGCAATACGTACAAGATGGGAGAAGCGTTCCTCGCCGGCGTTCCGCACGACACGCTCTTTCTGAACGACTACAAAATCTACCAGCTCGGCCAGCACTATGACGACGACCGGCTCACCGACGTTCTTGCGGCGACAGAGCAGGCGGATACCATCGTCATCGGCACGCCCGTCTACTGGCACACGATGAGCGGCACGCTCAAGACCTTCATCGACCGCCTTTACGAATTGGACAAGCCCGTCAAGGTGCTCTCCGGAAAGAAATTGTACTTCCTCATGCAGGGCGCCGCGCCGTCCGCAGAGACGAAGGAGCAGCTGCCGTTCATCATGTCGCGCGTCGCGGCGCAGTACGACATGGAATATATGGGGGCGGCGACTGCCCCCGACGATCTGACTGCGCTGCAAGCCATACTGCAAAGTAATTTATGATTGTATCAGATGCACACAACGCGCGGCATTTGCCTTGCGAAAAACACCGGGCTTAAAAATCGCTGAGGCAACCACCGCGCGTCATACATAAAGTCACAAAAAGGAAGGGATCTGCATGATGACAAAGGGAATCACAATGAAAAGAATCTGCGCCGCACTGCTCACCGCCGCATGGATCGGCGTACTCTCCGGCGCTGCCGATGCGGCGGGCACGAATCCGTATACGAACGTCAAGGCGCTGACCGTCTCCGGGCAAGAGGAAGCGGCGTATATCGACCAGAAGATGACGGAGTTCTTCCGGCCTGTAACGTCTGCCGGCGGAGGAAGCGGCGGCTACGAGGCGCCCGCACCTTGGCAGGAGCAGAACCTCGTCTTTGATTCCGTGCCCGTCCTCAAATACACGAATCCGAAGGGGAGGAGCGACCGCACCGTCCTCTTCCTTCATGGCGGCGGCTATATTGGGGGGCTGCACGGTCGGTATCTCGACTGGGGGCTGCATCAAGGCGACCTCGCGGACGCCGGCACGCTCTTTGCCGTGGATTATCGTCTCGCACCCGAGCACACCTATCCTGCGGCGCTTGAGGACGCCGTGACCGCCTATCGCGCGATTCTAAAAGCAGGAACCGATCCGCAGCAGATTGTGGTCGTCGGAGACTCCGCCGGCGGAAACCTCGCCGCAGCGCTGCTCCTCTCTCTGCGCGACAACAAGATGCCGCTGCCAAAGGCGGCCATCCTCATATCGCCATGGGGCTATCTCGGCAGTGACCTGCCGTCGCATATGAACAACATCCCGAAGGATCAGGTGCTCGGCGCAAAGAACGTCCGCCTCGGCGGCGAGGTCGCCCATCCGTCCTATCGTAAGGATGCGCCCGTCACCGATCCGTACATCTCCCCCGTCTACGCCGACCTCACGGGGCTGCCGCCCATGCTGATCACTGCAGGCGGCGACGAACTCTTCCTCGACGACGCAGCGCTCCTCGCGGCACACGCGACGGCTGCGGGCGTCCCCGTGCAGTTTACCATCTACCCGCGCATGTCGCACGACTGGACGCTCCTCTTGCCGGAGCTGCCCGAATCCGCCGCGATGGACGCGGAAATCCGGCAGTTTGTCGATGCGCAGCTGAAAAGGTGAATTGCGCAGGTAATCATAAACATGCTATACTCATTATAAAGGAGATGAGTATATGCCCGAATTAAGCCGATTTTTTGGCATCGTTGTAAAGATGATTTTCAAAGATAACAATCAGCACCATAAACCGCATGTGCACGTTTACTTTAATGAATATGAGGCATCCATCGGAATTGATGGCGAACTCCTTGCCGGCAGCATCCCTGTCAAACAGTTGCGGCTCATTGAGGCGTGGCTCGCCATTCATGAGGATGAATTATATGCCGCATGGAACAATGCGGTACGTGGTCTGGCATTCGACAAAATCGATCCGCTCAGATAAGGGAGACAAGAGATATGTATATCGTCAACGGTATTGCCTATGCGGGAGAACAGAAGCCTGTGCTGCGCGTCAGCGGCGTGCGTCCGCTGGATGATTTCCGCCTGTGGGTGCGGTTCAGTACTGGCGAGGCGAAGATTTTCGACTGCAAGCCGCTGTTTGATCTGCCGATCTTCGCCCCGCTGCGCACACCGGAGACATTTCGCGCTGTCTATATTGACTATGGCGTCCCGACATGGAACGACGGCACAATCGACCTCTCGCCCGAGACGCTGTATGACGAGGGCGCCCCGGTGCAGGAAGCGAATCCTGCATAATCTCCTCACGCGAATTGCATAAGAAAATCCCCTAGGAGCGGCGCCCACGCTCGCTAGGGGATTCGTCGTTTCGTGACAGGATGTCAGTCGCCCTTGCCCTACGCATAGTATAGCATTTCCGAGACGAAAGTCACGTCCGCCCCCACTCATGAACCGAATGTCGCTATGCGCCAAAATCCCGCGTCTTCCCCTCCCACCGCAACCTAAGTGACAGTCAAGTTTGGATGCACGGCTAGGAATGAGGAGAATGCGAGCGACGGCGTAGTCAAAAGCTACTCCTAGCGAAGCATTCGACGATATGACACCGCCGTGCACCAAGATCGGCTGTCACGCCTCCCTTCGAGCTTTCTCGAGATAAACCAGCAGCACCGAAACATCCGCCGGCGACACGCCGCTGATGCGGGACGCCTGCCCGATGGAGTGCGGACGAACGGCGGCGAGTTTTTCCTGCGCCTCAAGACGCAGGCTCGTAATAGCGGCGTAGTCGATCTCCTCCGGGATACGGCGCCGTTCGAGCCGCTCCATGCGCGCGATCTGCTCCCGCTGTTTGCGGATATAGCCGTCGTAGCACACGGTGATCTCGACTTCTTCCTTCACATCGTCCGCGAGTATTGGGAGGTCAAAGATGCGTGCGAGCACGTCGTAGCTGCCCTCGCGGCGCAGGAGCGCGGCGAGATTCATCGGCGTGCGCAGAGGGAGAAGTCCCGCATCCGCAAGCCGCCCTTCCGTCGCCGCGTCAGGCGTGAGTTTCGTCGTCTCAAGGAGATGCAGTGCCGCCTCGATGGCGTCGCGTTTCGCGGTAAACTTCGCCCAGCGCGCATCGCTCACGAGCCCGATCTCGTGCCCGACGGGCGTCAGACGCAGATCGGCATTGTCCTGCCGCAGGATCAGCCGATACTCGGCGCGGCTCGTCATCATGCGGTAGGGCTCCTCCGTTCCCTTCGTCACGAGATCGTCGATGAGAACCCCGATGTAGCCGTCGCTGCGCCCGAGGATGAGAGGTTCCTCGCCTGCAATCTCCCTCGCGGCGTTGATGCCCGCGATCAGCCCCTGCGCCGCCGCCTCCTCGTAGCCGCTCGTACCGTTCGCCTGTCCGCAGCTATAGAGCCCCGCAACGCCTTTGACGGCAAGTGACGGTTCGAGTCCAAGAGGGTCAAAACAATCGTACTCGATGGCGTAACCGGGGCGCATGATGCGTGCGTGCTCCAGCCCCGCGATGGTCGTGAGGAACGCCTCCTGTACATCGGTCGGCAGGCTTGTAGACATCCCCTGCACATACATCTCATTGGTATGCAGCCCCTCCGGCTCGAGGAAGAGCTGATGCCGCTCCTTGTCCGGGAACCGCGCAATCTTCGTCTCGACGGAAGGGCAGTAGCGCGGCCCAATGCCCTCGATGACCCCGTTCGCCATCGGCGCGCGGTGGAGATTTGCACGGATGACTTCGTGCGTCTCGACATTGGTATAGGTGAGCCAGCAGCGCACCTGCTCACGCGGCATCTTCTCGGTCATAAAGGAAAAGGGCGGCGCGCTCTCCTCGCCCTCCTGCACCTGCGTGCGCGAAAAATCCACCGTGCGCGCATCGACGCGCGCGGGCGTGCCGGTCTTGAACCGCATGATTTTGAGTCCCAGTGCCCGCAGGGAATCCGAGAGCTGCATCGCGGGGCGCTGTCCGTTTGGCCCGCCGTCATAGATGGTCTCTCCGAGGATGATGCGCCCGCGCAGGTACGTCCCCGTCGCAAGGATGACGGCGCGCGCAGTGATCTGTTCGCCCGTCTCACAGCGGATGCCCGTGACGCGTCTGCCGTCCTCCGTCTCCTCGCTCAGCAGCTCCGTTACGAGAAGCTGACGCACGTCGAGGTGCGGCGTATTTTCGAGCGTTTCTTTCATGATGCGCTGATAGAGAAATTTATCCGCCTGCATCCGGAGCGCGTGGACGGCGGGTCCTTTGCCCGTATTGAGGAGCCGCCGCTGGATGGACGCCCTGTCCGCCGCGATGCCCATCTCGCCGCCGAGCGCGTCGATCTCGCGCACGAGATGACTCTTGCCGGGGCCGCCGACGGACGGATTGCAGGGCATCATCGCGATGTTGTCGAGCGAAAGCGTCACGCAGAGCGTACGCCGCCCGAGCCGCGCCGCTGCGAGCGCCGCCTCGACGCCCGCGTGCCCCGCGCCGACGACGATAATGTCGTAATCTGTCGTGCTGTTCATAATTCCTTCCAAAGTTTTCCGGTTGATTCAGACAAGAAAAAATCCGTCCCGGCGGACGGCTATACTCATGGCAAAGTAAAACTTGCACGGTATGTTTCATTTTGCTATACTTACGATAAGGCACTGTCAGTCACAGGCAGGCGGTCAATTCTCGCCCCCGATATTCAGAGGGGGGTGATTGGTATGGAGATATATGAGTTCCTAACGGTTCTTGTGCTGCTCCTCGCGCTAATCGTAGCGATTAAGTCGTAAACGAGAAATCCCCGCCTTCGCATCTCCAAGCAGTAGGCGGGATTCTCGTTCACTTGCTCTGGGGGCAATCGCTTGTCGACAGTGCCCCTTTTATGCTCTTATTTTACCATCCAACATATATTTCGTCAAGCGTCCCTACTTCCCGATGCAGAATTCGCTGAAGATCTTGTCGATGAGGTCGGTGTCTACTGTCTCGCCCAATATCTCGCCGAGGATTTCGTAGGCGGCGCGCAGGTCGATGGACACAAAGTCTGTGCCCATGTCCGCCGCAAGCGTCTCCTGCGCCGCCTGCAGATGCTCTGCCGCACGGCGCAGTGCCTCCGTCTCGCGCTCCACGTTCGGAAGCGCGCCGTCACCGAGGTCTCCTTCCATACGCCGGACGATCTCCGCAATCGCGCGGCGCAGATCGTCCAGCCCCGTCCCGGCCTGTGCCGAGATAACGAGCACGGGCGCATCGAGCATCGAGAAATCCGCCGCTGTGAGGACAGAATCGCGATCCTCCTTGTTGCAGAGGATAATCATCTCCGCCGCGCAGTTCCGGAGACGCACGATCAAGTCCTCGTCCTCCGGCGTAAGCGGAGCCGCCCCGTCAAAGACGGCGAGGACAAGCTCGGCATCGGCGAGGTGCCTCTGTGTTCGCGCGACGCCGATCTGCTCCACGGCATCCTCCGCCGCGCGCAGTCCCGCCGTATCGAGCAGACGCAGAGGGATTCCCTCGATCACGATCTGCTCCTCGATCACGTCGCGCGTCGTCCCCGGCACATCCGTCACGATGGCACGCTCCATGCCGAGCAGGGCGTTGAGGAGACTCGATTTCCCGACGTTCGGCCGCCCGACGATCACGGTCTTCATCCCCTCGCGCAGAATGCGTCCTGCATCCGCCCCCGCGCGCAGCCGCGCGACATCCGCGGATGCCGCTGCGATATCTGCCGCGAGCGCCCCTGTTCGTGCCTCCGGAATATCGTCCTCAGGGAAATCAATCCCCGCCTCGATGTGTGCGATTGCCCCGAGGAGACGCGTACGGATCCCCGCAATTTTCTCCGCGAGCGCCCCCGCCATACGCTCCCGCGCCGCACGCACCGCACGCGCGCTCTTTGCAGAGATCAGCTCCATCACGCCCTCGGCGCGCGAGAGATCGAGCCGCCCATTCAGGAAGGCGCGCTTTGTAAACTCACCCGCCTCGGCAGGTCTTGCCCCCGCCTCCCATGTGCGCAGCAGCACCTCACGCAGAACGAGCGTCCCGCCGTGGCATTGGAGCTCTGCGGTATCCTCGCCCGTGTAGGAATGCGGCGCGCGCATATAGAGCAGCACGCACTCGTCGATCACCGTACCGTCCGCCGCCACGATATGCCCGTAGCGCGCCGTATAGGGCTCGATGCCCTCGAGCCGCCCGCCGCGTGCAGGACGGAACACCGCGCGCGCCACATGCAGCGCATCCGCCCCGCTCACACGGACGATTCCAATGCCGCCCGCCCCCGGCGGCGTTGCGATCTGACTGATGGTATCGCGCTCTCCTCGCATCATAGCTCCTTTATCCTATCGTCAAAAAAAGCAGCCCGCGGCTGCGCTGTTCCTGTGCACATATTATACTGCCGCCCCGCCCAAACTGCAAGTATCGCCCCGCAGTCCTTCAATCCCGCTCCGCAGTTATTTTCCTCCACAAGAGGCGCACAATATACAGGATAGAGGCGCATGCGGCAACGACCAGGATCAGTACCACAAACGCGGTATGAAGTCGGTTCCATAGGGTGACGCCAAAGAGAACCGGCCCCATACAGTTCATCGGGAACAGAACCATGACGATGAGGATCGTATGGTACGATTGGCATTTGCCTAATTTTTTCAGCGCTGCATTGAGCAGCAGCATAACGCCCGTGCCGACCGCAGTGTTCCCGATCACGGTTCCTGCCATACCCCCCAGTTCATAGGGCGTAAGATGATTCATATGCTTCGTCCCCTTTCATGGTTGCACCGACCTTATATATTTGATTATAGCACATTCCCTCGCAATATTTCAGCGATGCTTTATGCCGCCGTCCTCACAGCACAAAACCGCCGCACCTTAGCTTTTCCACTAAGATGCGGCGGCTTTTCTATAAAGGAGGGAGATTTTATGCCTTTGCCCTTTTCCCGCCCATGGTCATGAACAGGAAGAAGATGGCGAGGACGCAGGAGGTGAGGAGGCTGATGAAGCCGCCCGTCCATCCGAAGTGATCGACGACGAATCCCATATAGACGCCGGCGAACGCAGAGCCGACGATGTAGCCCATGAGCCCGGTGAGCCCTGTGGCGCCGCCGGTTGCAACGCGCGGCACCATGTCGGCAGCCTGCAGGCCGATCATCATGACGGGGCCGTAGATGAGGAAGCCGATGGCGATGAGGGCGAGGTTGTCGACGAGGATATTGCCCGGCGGGTTGAACCAGTAGACGAGGATGGCGACGATGACGAGCGCCATGAAGATCATGGTCGCAGGCGCGCGCCGTCCGCGGAAGACGCGGTCGCTGAGGTAGCCGCTCACGAGCATTCCGGGGATGCCCGCCCATTCATAGAGGAAGTACGCCCAGCGCGAGCTCTCCTTGCTGAATCCTTTGATGGCAGCGAGGTAGGTCGGCGCCCAGTCGACGACGCCGTAGCGGATGAAGTAGACGAAGATGTTCGCGATGGCAAGATACCAGAGGAGTTTGTTCTTGAGGACGTACTTCATGAGTACTTCCTTTGCCGTCATTTGCTTCTCCATGACGGCGCCGTGCTCTTTCGGGTAGTCGTTCTTGTACTCCTCGATGGGCGGCAGTCCGCAGGACTGGGGCGTGTCGCGCAGGAGGGAAAAGGTGAGGATCGCGAGCGCGATGGAGATCATCGCGGGGAAGAAAAAGATGCTGTTCCACGTGCCAAAGATGGCGATGCCGATGGTCGCGAGCGGCGCGATGAGCCCGCCGCCGAGGTTGTGCGAGACGTTCCACCATGACCACCACGCGCCGCGCTCGGTCTGGGAGAACCATGTGACCATGGTCTTTGCATACGGGGGATAGCCCATGCCTTGGAACCATCCGTTCATAAAGCTCAGCGCGCACATGATGGGGATGCTGGTCATGACGCCCGGCACGACGCCGAACGCGAGGGTGACGAGCGCGCTGAGGAGAAGTCCGACGGTCGCAAAATACTTTGGATTCGACCGGTCGGAGATGTTCCCCATGACGAATTTGCTGACGCCGTACGCGACGGAGAGCATGGTAAGGACGATGCCGAGATCCGCCTTCGAGTAGCCGTAATCCTGTATCATGTACGGGATCGCAAGGCTAAAATTCTTGCGGATGAGGTAAAATGTCGCATAGCCGATGAACGTGCCGAGGAACACCTGCCGGCGGATCGATTTGTACCGCTCGTCAACGAGGTGCGCGGGCAGCCGCTCGATATGCGGTGCGGGGGAAAAGATGGACATGCCGCTTCATCTCCTTTGTGTGTTTTTCATCTGTAATTAGTATACAGAATGAAAAATCGGGAGACCATCGGCAAAGTTCTTCTTTTTCATCAGATTTTCAGAGAAAAATTCCGCCCCTGCATCAGGAAAATTCTGATGGGACTATACGCCCGGTGTCTGTAAAAGTCCGTGGCGGATGGCGAGCGCGACGAGGTCGCTGCGGCGGCTGCATCCGAGTTTTTCGTAGATGTGCGTCTTGTGCGTGTCGACGGTCTTGCCGCTCAGGTGGAGCTGCTCTGCGGTCTCGGTGACTGTGTAGCCGCGGATGAGGCGGTCGAACACCTCTTTTTCGCGCTCGGTGAGACGTGCGCGCGGGTCTTCCTCGGCGTCCCCGGGGCGGCTGAACATGGCAGCGAGGAGCGACTGCTGTGCGTTCGGGCTGAGGTAGCGGCGTCCCTCGGCGAGGGCGCGCAGGGCGTCGAAGAGTTCGTCGTCCGCGGAGGTCTTTGGGAGATACCCCATCGCGCCCGACTGCATCGCCTTGTAGATGTATTCCTCATCCTCGTGCATACTGAGGACGAGGATCTTCACGGTGGGATACTGCGCGCCGATGGCGCGGATGGCGGCAAGCCCGCCCATGCCGGGCATGGAGATGTCGAGGATCACGAGGTCGACGGGCGTCTCCCTCAGCAGCGCGAGCGCTTCCTCTGCGCTGCCCGCCTCGGCGGTGACGCGGTACTCGCGCGCGTTCTTCAGCAGGAGCTTGATCCCCGCGCGGATCAAGAGGTGATCGTCGATGATCATCAGGTTCATCATGTGCGCGCCCCCTTTGTGCGAAATTCGATGCGGTAGACGGTCGCCCAGTCGGGCGGCTCGCTGCCGATCTCCATGCGTCCCGCGAGCAAGCGGACGCGTTCCTCGATGCCGTAGATGCCCATGTGGTTCTCGCGGCGTGCGGCACGCATCCGCTCGCCCGTGATGCCGACGCCGTTGTCCTTGACCCACAGGGTGATGCGCTCCCCGACGTCCAGGCGGACGAGTGCGCGCGTCGCGCCTGCGTGGCGGATGATGTTCGTGAGACATTCCTGCACGATGCGGTAGACGGCAAGGCTCTCGACGTCGCTGAGCGTGCCCTCGATGCGACAGGAGAGTGTGATCTCGGGCGCATCGCCGCCGCGGTAGTCGTGGACGAGCTTTTCCAGCGCCGCCTCGATGCCGAGCTCGTCGAGCGCGGGCGGGCGCAGCTCCACGGCGAGACGGCGGAGTTTCGTCAGGGTATCGGCGGTCTCGTCGCGAATGGCGAGGAGCGCCTTTTGCATATTTTCATCCGCGGTCTCGTTGGCGAGCGCGCGCAGAGAGAAGAGGAGCGCGGTCAGCGTCTGCCCGGTCTCGTCGTGCAGCTCCATCGCGATGCGCTTGCGTTCCTCCTCCTGCGCGGTGATGATGTGGCGGATCAGGCGGGTGCGCTCGCGCGCGCCTTCTTTCAGATGCTCCTCCATGCGGGTCATGGCGTTCGCGAGACGCCCGATCTCATCCGATGCGGAGAACGTGACGCTGCGCGGGGAGAAACGCCCCTTCGAGATGTGCTCGGCGCGCTCCATGAGGTGAAAGAGGGGGCGCGTGAGGATCTCGGACAGGCGGAAAATGAGCAGCGTCGCGAGCAGCAGGATGCCGAGCGTGATGCCGCTGAGCTTAAATAGGTTTGTTTTCAAGAGCCCCGCGAGTGCGTCCTCACTCACGCCGACACGCACCGTGCCGAGCGCGCCGCCCTCGATGGGCGTGCTGACGTCGCGGATGCGCCCGCGGTCGGTGCGAATCTCCATGACGTCCGGTTCTTCACCTGCCGCCGTGTGCAGTTCGCGCAGGTGGAGCGGCATTCCCTTCGAGAACGTATGCGCCATGACGCGCCCCTGCTCGTCGAGGAGGAAGATGTACGCGACGAAATCGTTGTTGCGCTTCGTCGTGTGAATGAGTTCTTCGAGGGCAAAGAGATTGCCCGTTTGGATCGCCTCGCTGCTCAGCTCCGCCACCTCGACGGCGACGCTCGTACCGCGCCGTTCAAGCGATGCGCGCATGACGTCTGAGATCGTCGACCAAAAGAGAAGTCCCGTCAGGAGGGCAAAGAGGAGCACGATTGCCATCATGACGGCGGTCAGTTTCCCCGCAATGCGGAGTTTTGCAAACCAGCGCATCAGATCCCCTCTTCCGGTGAAAACTGCGGGTAAAGCTCGGGCTGCGGCGGGACGAAGCGGTCGATGAGCAGATGCTGCATCGCTTCTTTTGCCTCGGAATCCTCATTCAGATGGAGCAAAATCTCCTGTACCGCGTCCGCATCCCTCAGATCGCGGCGCGCGACGACGGGGCCCATCCCGCTGCCGGGCATCGCCTCGAGCAGGCGGATTTTATCGAGGATCGCAGGCGCATTCACGCGGTAATAGTCATAGGTGAGACTCGCGATGACGCCGCCGTCCACGAGCCCGTCCGCGACGGCGCGCAGCGAATCGTCGTGACTATAGGTAAAGTAGTACGAGCCGAAGAAATGCTCGGGATCTTCGCCCATTGTGCGCAGGCGCGCCCGCAGCTCGATGTAGCCGGAGTAACTGAGGGGATCGACATAGACGAACCGCCGCCCGCGCAGATCGCTCAGCGCCTGTGCGGGAGAGGTGCGCGGAACGATAATGTACGAAAAATAGCGGTTCGCCCCGTCCCGCTCCGGCATCGCGAGCAGGCGGACGTCCTCCTTTTTCCCGTAGACCATGTACGCCCCGCTTGAGAGGAACGCGACGTCGGCGTCGCCGCGCGCAAGGAGCTGATTGATCTCCGCGTAGCTGCGGCGGTGCAGGAGAAGCACCGGACGCCCGAGGAGCCGCCCGATGCTGCGCACCATCGCGTGCTGATATTCGTCCGTCGTTTGATGGTTCAGCACCGAGATCATCGCGATCCGCAGCGGCTGCTCGCGCAGCTCGATCTTATACCCCGGGATCGCCTCCACCCGGTCAAAATAGACCTGTATCCGCTCCTCCGAGAGCGTGTGAACGAGGACGGCGGCGAGTACCGCCAGCACTGCCCCGACGAAGATATATTGCCGTACTCGCATCGCGTCCCCTCCTTTGGCTTTTCCCTTGCCTTTACTTCTTGCGCGCCTTCCCGGTCAGCGTCTCGATGTGCAGGCAGAGCGCCGCCGTCCGGTGCAGATTCGCGGCGATGTAGCGACGCCCTGCCCGCATATAGTCCGCGCTGTATTTCACGAGGAGATGTTCGAGCGCGGCTGTCTTTGCCGCCTCCTCCGTGATCTCCTCCATGCGCCCCGCCGCGATCACCGACCAATAAATCGTCGCGAACTGATCCGGCAGCACGTGCGTATCCGTCACAGCGGTAAAGACCGCGCGGCTGTCATACGCCATGCAGTCCATCTTCGCGCCGCCCTCCGTCGTCCCATGGAAATAGATCGTGTCCCCGACCGCCGCATAGCTCATCGGCACGGCATACGGCGCGCCGTCCGCCGTCACGAGCGAGAGCACACCGTACTCTGCCCGCTGCAGCACCTCGCGCGCCTCCGCCTCCGTCAGCTCCCTGTCTTTTCGTCTCATTTTCGATTCCCTCTCATCGTGCAGAAAAACAGCCCGCCGCGGCGGCAGGCTATACGAACCAATCACCATTCAACGTTGCAGAAATACGGCATATTTAAGTCGGTAAGCCGCAAGCCAGGCATCTCCAGGGATCCCTCCGGCGCCTCACTTTCCTTTGCAGGAATGAAATAGTATCCAAATCTCACTCCACAGCATGTCCTCTCTCGATTTTATTTTACTGGATTGTTGCTATTCTTGCAAGAATCAGCACAATAAAACCTCCCGCTGCAGCTCTTTCTATTTTACAGCAAGAGGTTTTTCATGGTTAATTATTTAGAACACCGTCCCATGGAACCCTTTCAGAACTATTGGATTGTAATCGCGACGCCGTGCGGTTTCTCCGGATTCATTGCTTCCGGCAGTTCATCAATCGTAACGTTGAGATCCGTATCAGCCGCAACCTTTGCTTCAAAAACCGATCCCTCAGGAAACGATACATTTGCCCCCCTCATGAGTGCACCTCCGAGAATACTGACCACAGCGACGACAGCAACAGCACCGCCATCGTTGTGTCTCTTCCGCTCAGCAGTGTATTCAAGCGGAATCTCCACGCCATTGACAGCCTTTACGCTATCCACAGTGAACTCTAGTTTTCCCGCACGGCCAAACATACCGGATCTCGTGACGCGTGTGACTTTCGCAAACACCTTCGCTCCAGCCGGTACAACAACCACGCCATTGACGATTAAATTCTCTGCTAACTTCAAGGGAACCATATCCCCTTTGCGAGCTCTTTTGGATGTCAGTTCACTGGTCAAAATAACGGATAAAACGGTATCCTTTGGAATATATGCGTGGTCTTTAGGGATTTTAGAAATGACAGGCTTGCCCCCATCCAAAGACGGCTTAAACGGCTCCCATGTACCTGTCTTATGAGTACGCTGCACAGGCTCAGCAGCAAAGGCAGGCACAGCAGTGGACAGAGTTGCGGCACATAGTCCAAGTGCCATTGTTTTCTTAAATTTTCTCATCACGGTATCCTTTCCTGAACAAAACATCCAAAATATTGAGTCAAGCATATTATAATATTATTCTCACCTTAGGTCAAGATGTTCTATATACAAAATCATCTGCCTACTTGATACACTCTATCCCTGCCTTATCTCTTCCATAGCTCCCTATAAAATGCCGCCTTGCCCCGGAGGACGTCGCCGCCGCGCGTGCCGTCCGCCGACCACGGCGCGAACGCAGGGCTCTCGGGCGTGCCGAGATACTCGAGATCCCAACGCTCGCAGGTCGAGTGCGGTCCATAGGGCGCATGCGCGTACACGCCGTCCTCATTATCCGCCGCCTCGCCGTGCGTCATGATGCGTTCCTTATCGATCGTCAGCCACAGCCCCGCGGCAAGCGCGGCAATCGTCTGTGCCGCCGCCTCGATCTGCGCGCCCGTCGGCGGCTCATCCCCGAGATGCGAGGTCGTTGCCCCATAGGCGCAGAGGAGCGCGATGCTCACGCTCCCGCTGTTGCGCATGTAGGTCGCGGCGCGCAGTGCATCGAGCGCACCGTCCCCCACGACATAGACGCCGCCGTCCACATCAATCTGCACATGATAGTCCGCAAAGAACTGCCCATAATGCCCCGCCGTCCAGTGCAGATACAGCTTTGTCTCCCGATCATAGCGTGCCGCCGCATCGTGCAGAGCGGCGCGGTATCTTGCACCGAGCGATACAAGATCATGCAGCGTCACACGCGTCATCTCCCCACGCGGGAGTACGCCGCTCATCGTTGCATCTCCTGCTCATTTTGTCGTGACCGTCGTTCCTCCCGTCCGGCGACCGTCCGCCCGAGGAAGCCGATCAGCCCCGACGCAATATTGCTCGTCAGCTCCGCGCTCCCGTAGAACACTGAGAGAATCGCAAGCGCGATCAGTCCCGTCCCCACCATCCAATCCACACGCGGCAATTTTTCATGCATATGATTTGCTCCTTTCTTTTCCTACCGGCTCAGTACCATATACTGCCTATGTACCTGCATGAAGCAGGGAAAAGAAGAGGTACGCATAAAAAAGAGGTTCTGTACGAAATAGGTACAGAACCTCTTTTTTGAACGTATGAAAATTTGTCGTTGCAGGGGCACATTACATACGCCATTCTCCGCAACGATCCGCGCTGCCGCGCCCTGTAACGATATGCGGCGACGTAATTTGCCATGCGCGAAAATCCCGCGTCACGCCTCGCGCGTCACGCCGAGTCCTTGGGGGCGATCCTTCCCTTCTATCAGCATCTCCTTCGTCAGTGTCCTCAGATAGTTCATGACGAGACGCACGTCGTCGAGGGTTTGGCGTCCTTTTTTGACGACGAGTCCGCTGTTGATGAAGATGGGGTCAAGCAGTGGGATCTGTACGAAGTCGTCGGAGGGGAGGACGGACGGGCGCGCGAGGATAGTGGATGCGATGCCGCTGCGGACGAGGTTTTTGACGGTGTGGAGATAGGGCGAGTAGTGAATGACGTTCGGTTTTTCGCCGATGTGTCCGAAGGCGTCCTGCACGAGCCGGTCGATGAAGAAGCTGCTGTCGAGCATGACGAGGGGCTCGTCGCACAGTTCGCGGATGCTGACGGTGTGGCGTTTTGCGAGGGGATGTTCAAAGCGCGTGACGAAGGTGCATTCGCAGTCAAAGAGTTTCGAGTAGTTCAGGCGCGCGCTGAAGTCAACGGTGTAGTTGGTGAGGGCGAAGTCGAGTTTTTCTTCTTCAACCATTTGAAGGGCGCTGACGCCGCCGGTTTCGATGATTTCGAGTTCGATTTCGGGGTGCGCTTCGTGAAATTCGCCGAGAAGATATGGCAAAAAAACGACGCCGAGCTGGAGCGGCATGGCGATGCGGACTTTTGCGTGGCGGTGCGCCATGTCGCGAATCTCGTCGTCGAGGCGGGTGACTTCGCCGAGGATGAAGGAGATTTTGCTGAGGAGTTTTGCGCCGTCGCTCGTGACGGTGATTTTGCGTCCTTCGCGGTGAAAGAGGTTGAGCCCGGTTTCGGTCTCGATCGCCTGCATGGCGACGGTGACGGTTGGCTGGGAGACGTGGAGCTGCTCCGCCGCCTTGGTGATATTTTGCCACTGACAGACTTCATAAAAATACCGCATTTGTACGAGCGTCATAGGGTCATCTCCTTCCGCCGCCTACGGGCGTCTCCAACTGTGCTGTGTTATTAGTTTACTATATATATAAATATTCAAATATGATAAATATCACAAAAAAGATAGTTTTCATCGATAGTCTCGCACTATTTTTTGATGAAAAAGGGGTATTTCTCTTTTGGTCGTGTTCGTGCTATGTTAATTCTAGTTCAAATGCGCCGATGTGCGGCGCTTTACGATATGTATGCGGAAGGGGAATTTACGATGGCGGTATATTTTGCAGATGCGGTGGAGCGTTTTGTTGAGGATATGCTGGAGGCGAATGCGGATAATCTGAAGGCGTTCGAGACGAAGCCGGGTGTGTATTCGAATGTCGATCCAGAGACGCATCACGAGGTCGAGATTCCCGATGTGCATCTGTCGAAGTAATTTGTGCGGTAAGGGCGGTCAGCGATGATCGCTCTTTTTTGTTGGTTTTTTGGGAGAATGTTGAGGGAACTCTATAGCGCGGCTCAAGATAGGATGATAAGAACGTCTTATAGTGCGGCTCAGGGTATCTTTCTCGCTGCTTCGCAAACGACGCGGCAGTGACGTGTCGTTATCTAGCGCATTCCGCCGCACAGTCCTTCGGACTGCAAAGCGGCGGTCTGACATATCCTCATCTCGCGGACAAATCGAGCCGCGCCGCCCCTGCGCAGATAGGCGATCCACGGCGGCGTCACGTACCGCCAACGCTATGCGCCAAAATCCCGCATCCCGCCCTATGATATGCCGTAACCTGAGTGACGCGGAAGTTTGGATGCAGAGCAAGGAACGAGAAAAATACAAGCGCCGGCGTAGTTAAGAGCTACGTCAAGCGCAGTATTTTTCGCAGTGACACAGCTATGCGCCAAAATCCCGCGTCACCTTTAGCAAATTCTAGGGACGAGTTCCCCCGCCGGCATATCCACAACACGAATCCCGCCGAGGGGCGTGCGTATCCCGACGGCGCCGGGAGCGTCGGCGGTGGTCTCGCCGATGACGACCGCCTCTTTGCCGTACGCATTCTCATGCATGACGGAAAGGACGCGCGCGGTATCCTCGGGCGGAACGAAGGCGAGGAGTTTGCCTTCGTTGGCAAGTGTGAGGGGATCGAAGCCGAGCAGTTCGCAAACGCCCTGCACTTCGGGACGTACGTGGATCGCTTCCTCATCGAGGAGGATACCGACGCCCGCCGCGCCCGCGATCTCGTTCAGCGATGCCGCGACGCCGCCGCGTGTGGGGTCGCGCAGGACGGCGATGCCGGGCGCGGTCTTTAGCATCTCTTCAACCATATGGGAGAGTGGGGCGCAGTCGCTCGTGATGCCGGGCGGGAGGGTGAGATTATGCCGTGCTGCCATGACGGTGGCGGCGTGGTCGCCGAGTGTGCCGGAGACGATGATGTCCATGCCGGGGCGCACGTTCGTCGGGGAAATGTCCGCGCCCTCGATGAGCCGCCCGACGCCCGCGGTGTTGATATAGATGCCGTCGCCCGCGCCGCGCGGGACGACCTTGGTATCGCCCGTGACGATGAGGACGCCCGCCTCCTCTGCCGCTGTGCGAATGTCTGCAACGATGCGGCGCAATGTTTCCATCGAAAAGCCCTCTTCGAGGATGAGGGCGAGCGAGAGGTACTCGGGGTGCGCGCCCGACATGGCGAGGTCGTTGACTGTGCCGCAGACGGCGAGCCGCCCGATGCTGCCGCCCGGGAAAAAATGCGGCTGTACGACGTAGGAATCTGTGGTAAACGCGATTTTCCCCTCTGCCGGCAGAACCACGCCGTCATGCAGTCCGTTCAGCAGGGTATTGCCGAGCGCGGGGAGGACGATCTCCTCGGTCAGTGCGCGCGACAGCCGCCCGCCCGCGCCGTGCGCGAGTGTAATCATGTCATGCTCCATAGCGAAACCTCCCCGCACCGTATTTGTACCACGCGGCGCATGTGCCCTCGACGGACACCATGCAGGGCCCGACGGCGTGCTCGGGCACACAGCCCCGTCCAAAAAGGCCGCAGTCCTTCGGCACGATTTTCCCGCGCAAGACCTCGCCGCAACGGCATCCGCGCCGTCCGTCGGGGACGTCGATCGCGCCGAGAGGGCGCACGGCGGCAAAATCATAGGCGGCGTATTCTGCGCGCATTCTGAGCCCCGAGGCGGGGATCACGCCGAGCCCGCGCCATGCGGTCTCCGCCGGCTCGTAGACGCGTTCCACCGCCGCGCGCGCCGCGGGGTTGCCATCCGGGCGCACGACGCTCTCGTAGGCGTTCTCGATGCGCGCCTCGCCCGCCGCAACTTGCCGTACGAGCATCCGAAGGGCGCGCAGGATCTCGTCGGGGCGAAATCCGCCGACGACGCCCGGCACATGATAGTCCTCGGCGAGGAAGTCAAAAAGCCGCGTTCCTGTGACGACGGCGACATGCCCGGGCAGGAGGAATCCGTCGACCTGCGCGGTAGGGTCGTCGAGGAGGGCGCGCATGACGGGCGGGACGAGTTTTTGCGCGGAGAGCAGGAAGAAATTTTTAAGTCCTTGCCGCTCCGCCGCGAGTACTGCCGCCGCCTCGGTCGGGGCGGTCGTTTCGAAGCCGACCGCGAGGAATACGATTTTTTTCTCAGGATGCGCCGCCGCAGCCGCGAGTGCATCGAGCGGCGAGTAGACGACGCGGACGTCCGCGCCCGCCGCCTGCGCCGCGGCGAGGCTCGATGTGCTCCCGGGGACTTTCAGCATGTCGCCGAAGGTCGTGATGATGACGTCCTCCTGCCCCGCGTACGCAATCGCGGCGTCGATGTAGGCGTCGTGCGTGACGCAGACGGGACAGCCGGGGCCTGAGACGAGCTCGATTTCCTCGGGGAGGACCTGGCGCAGTCCCGCACGGAAAATCGCGACGGTGTGCGTGCCGCAGACCTCCATAATGCGGATGCGGCGTCCAAGGGGGGCGAGCAGGCGGTGCATTTCGCCTGTGACCTCCGCCGTGAGCGCGCGCATGTCGTTTGCCGTCCGCATCAGTGCGTCCTCAAGGCGTCGACCGTGCGCGGCGCGCCCTGCATCTCCGCGCGCAGGGCTTCCATCGCGCGCACCTCTTCCTCGTCTACGATCTGCATCGCAAAGCCCGCGTGGACGAGCACATAGTCGCCCACCGCCGCTTCGGGCAGGAGCATCAGGCTCGCCGAACGGCGCACGCCCTGCACCTCGACGGCGGCGAGTTGGTCTTCGATGGAAACGACCCGAGCGGGTACTGCTAGGCACATATACATCCCCCTATATTCTCAACTAAAATTTTATGATATGTAAACATTATGGTATTCCGGTCGATATTATAAGCAACAGGATTGATTGAACCAAGGAGGTACGATCATGAAAATTCAAGGCACATCCTCTTTTCCGGGGAGCGAGACACATTCTATCATACACGGAACGCAGGCGCGCCGCAAGCCGCCCGAGGCCATCCTGTCCCGCGCCGCCGAGGTATTCATCAGCAGGCGCGGGGCGCAGCTCCAAAAGGGCGATACGGACATGGACGCACTTTTGACCCCCGCGGAGCTTGCGCTTGCCGCCGATCAAAAGGAAATCGACGACAAGAGGGAAAAGAAGTCGCAGGCGGCGGATATCGAAGCGCGCATCCGCACGGACGTGACCCTGTCCGACAAGGATAAGAGCGTCCTGCAAAAGCAGGCGGACAAGCTAAAGAAAGAGGGCATGACCGATGAGGACAGGCTCGCGCAGCTCTATCGAGAGCGCGGTGTTTGGGAAAAGCGTTCTATGAGCGATACCGCCGCGCCCGATGAGAAAATCGCCGCCGGCAGTATGATCGTACACTACGACGGCAGGATCGATAATCTTAGGCGCACGATGCAGGAAAAAGAAACGCACAAGATGCACCTGCGCACCCAAGCGATACAGGAGCGTGCCGATCTCGAAGCCGCCGCGCAAAAGGAACAGGAGAAGATCGACGACGCTATAATCGGGGCGAGCGGCGACGACGCGTCTGCGCTCGAGACGCTGCTGCGGTACGAAGCGCAGCGCAAAGCCGCCAAGGATAACGCCGCAGTGCGCGAGGATGCCGCACCTGCGGGGCAGAGTCAAACGTCAAGTACATAGTGTGTATCGTGTATCATTAGGAAACATCTTCTTGAGGAAGGTGTTTCCTTTTTTCTCGGTTCGAGAGAGCTACCGCTGCTTGACCATACGCCACCCCCCCGTCGTTCGGCGGCACATGATGTCCAAGCAGAACCCGGTAGGACTCTCCAATCTGCGCTAGGAGCAATTCAAGCAAGAGCGCGTTTTGAAAGACGCCGCCGGAGAAGGCGACGGTGCGAAGCCCTGTCTCGCGTGAGAGACGATCGAGGAGGTCGTAGGTCGCGGCGGCGAGTGTGACGTGGAAGTCGAGGGCGCGCCCGGCGCGCTCTTCGTCCGAGAGCTGTTCTGCCCCGTCCGCGATCGTCCGAAGCACAGGCATGAAGTCGATCGTCAGCGGCGCACCGCGCTCATCCGCCCCCCGCAAGGCATACCGCAGTACTCGCCCGCGCCGCTGCGCCCTGCGCGCGCATTGTTCGAGCTCGATTGCCGCCTGCCCTTCGTAGGTGTTGACGTAGGTGATGCCGAGGAGCGCCGCCGCGGCGTCAAAGAGCCGCCCGACGCTTGAGGTAAGCGGCGCATTGACGCGCGCCTCCGTCGCCTGCATGAGGAGCTGCCAGTCGGGCGGGAGGTGTGCCGCAAAACCGGGACACTTCTTCGCGAGCCTTTTTCCATGCACGCCGTAAAGTACCCAAAGAGCCATGCGCCACGGCTCTGCGGCGGCTTTGTCACCGCCCGGGAGGGGCATATACGCAAAATGCCCGAGCCGCTCATAGCCCGAAAGATCGGCGGCGAGAAATTCCCCGCCCCACGCGCGCCCGTCGTCCCCGTAGCCCGTGCCGTCAAACGCCGCGCCGAGGACGCGCTCCGTGCATCCGTGTTCGGCGAGTACCGCGGCGATATGCGCATGATGGTGCTGTACTCGGACGAGGGGGATGCCCTCCGCCGCCGCGCGCGCCGTAAGATACCGCGTCGATAAATAGTTCGGGTGCAGATCGGCGACAAGGAGCTGCGGGCGCACGTCGAACAGCCGCTCATAATGCGCGATCGTCCCCTCGTAGGACGCGCGCACCTTTGCATTCGTGAGGTCGCCGATGTGCTCGCTGAGGAAGGCTTCGCGCCCGCGCGTGAGGCAAAATGTACTCTTGAGCTCCGCACCGCCCGCAAGCACCGAGATTTTTGAATCAAAAGGAAGCGCGACGGGCGTCGGTGCAAAGCCGCGGCTGCGGCGCAAAATCATACGCCCGCCCGCCGCCATCCGCACGACGGAGTCGTCCACGCGGTGCGCGATTTCGCGATTGTGCGTGAGGATCGCGTCGGCGATGTCCCGGAGTTCTCGCTCCGCTGCCGCGTCCTCGTAGAGGATCGGCTCGCCGCTGAGATTCGCGCTCGTCATGACCCAGAGGTCGCCCGGCGCGAGCAGGAGGAGGTGCACGGGCGCATAGGGGAGCATCACGCCGAGGTACGCGTTCCCCGGCGCGACGGACGGCGCGACGCCGCCGTCGGCATCCCCCGTGCCATCCACAGCATCCGCCGCATCCCGCCGATGCCGCCGCAGGAGGACGATGGGCGCGACGGGCGATGTGAGCAGCCGCTCCTCGTCCGCCGATACTTCGCACAGCTCCCGCACGGTCTCCGGTGATCCCGCCATCACGGCGAGCGCCTTGTCCTCGCGGTGTTTGCGTGCGCGCAGACGCGTGACCGCCGCTTCGCTCCGTGCATCGCAGACGAGATGATAGCCGCCGATGCCCTTCACCGCGACGATGCCGCCCGCGGCGACGATGCGCCGCGTCTCGGCGATCGCATCTCCGTCAAACGCCCCCGTCTCCGTCAGCAGGCGATACGCGGGTCCGCAGTCCGCGCAGGCGTTCGGCTGGGCATGGAATCTGCGGTTGGCGGGATCGTCATACTCGCTTTGACACGCTCCGCACATCCGGAACGCCGCCATGGTCGTCAGTGGACGGTCGTACGGCACGCCGCGGATGATGGAGTAGCGCGGGCCGCAGTTCGTACAGT
>ERZ773009.455-NODE-455-length-30076-cov-9.018920_pt1 | contig 30076 bp, 25 predicted proteins | sample MGYA00580663_ERZ773009 | MGnify/ENA primary metagenome ERZ773009 (study PRJEB29015, sample SAMEA2737969) | human oral metagenome | biome: human oral; feature: human-associated habitat; material: dental | place: China | collected 2026 ... | reverse complement strand
CACGAACTTTTTTGCGAAGTTTTGGACGAACAACATAGTTAACGATGAACTGTTGGAGAATCATCATGAAACCACCGACAACCCAGTAAAGCGTCACACTGGCTGGTGAGAAGAAGGAGAAGACGACAATCATAAGTGGGCTCATGTAAATCATTTTCTTGAGCTGTTCTCTTTGCATCTCATCTTCTACGCCATGAAGCGAGAGGATTGATTGGAGATAGTAGAGGACACCAGCAAAGGCTACGAGGATCATACTTGGTGAACCAAGATCGATACCCAAGAAGGTAGAGCTAGCTACCCCTTCAGTGAGCTGGGCTGCAAAGTAGATAGCAGAGAAGAATGGCATTTGAATGAGGATAGGGAAGCATCCTACACCACCTAACATGCTGATGCCGTGTTCTTTCTGAGCTGCAAAGAGAGCTTGTTGCGCTTCTAGTTTTTCTTCCTGAGTTGTTGCTTCTTTAAGACGTGTTTGATGTGGTTCAAGCACGTGTTTGAGGGCATTCATCTTTTCAGAGTGAAGTGTCGCTTTCCATGATTGGTAGATACCGAGTGGCAAGATAATCAAGCGCACGATAATGGTTACGATAATGATAGCGACCCCGAAGCCTAGTCCTTTATCAGTAGCGAAGTACTTGATAGCTTCTCCCATCGGAGCACCCAAGAAATCCCAAACGGGACCAATTGGCTTACCTGTTGCTTTATCAATCTGAACGCAACCAGTCAAGACTAGCAACATAGCCACTCCCATAGCTGAGAGTGCAAAACGTTTAATAGATTTCACTGTTTTTATTCCTTCTTTAAAAATTATACCTTTCTATTCTACTGTTTTTTTACAAAATATACAATAGTTCTAGAGACCTAATTTGCGATTTTAAAGTCAGGGTAGGGAGGAAAGTTGCTCAGTTGTACATCTAAGTAGCTGACTTTTGAAAAAGGTGTGGGTCCTTTGCGGATTTCTTGGATAAATTTTGCCATGATAGCAGATGAGTCTGCTTGGGCTAATATTTCCACTGTGCCATCGTCGTTATTCCATACCCGACCTGTGATGCCACCAATTTCAAGTGCCAAGCTATAAACACCCCAACGAAAGCCGACTCCCTGCACCCTACCTTGGGCAATCATTCTAACCTTTTGCATACCAAACCCCTTTGATTGTGTTATAATATTTCTATGACTATTATAACCTCAAAAGCCAATTCTGTGGTAAAAAATGCCAAGAAATTACACCAAAAAAAATACCGCAAGTCTGCTTATTTGATTGAAGGCTGGCACTTGTTTGAAGAAGCTGTTCAAGCTGGAGTGACTATTGAGAAAATCTTTGCCCTAGAAAGTTACCGAGATCAGTTAGCTATTTTTCCGCAAACTGTCTGGGTGTCAGAGGATATTTTGCTAGATTTGGCGGATTCTCAGACTCCACAGGGCATTGTTGCGGTGGTTCAAAAAGAAGAAGTAGGGCAAGCTGACTTTAGTCAGGGCAAGTTCTTGTTTTTGGAAGATGTACAAGATCCTGGTAATGTGGGAACCATTATTCGGACTGCGGATGCAGCAGGTTTTACTGGAGTGATTGTTTCAGATAAGTCGGCAGATATCTACAGTCTCAAGACCCTACGTTCTATGCAAGGCAGTCATTTTCATCTGCCTATTTACCGGATGTCTAGTCAAAGGCTTCTTAAGGAAGCCAAAGAGGCAGCTATCCCAGTGCTAGCAACAACCTTATCTAAAGATTCTGTTGATTACAGAGAACTGCCTCCTATAGAAAATTTTGTACTAGTCATGGGAAATGAGGGGCAAGGAATTAGTCCCCTTATGGCTGAAAGTGCAGACCAGTTGGTCCACATTAGTATGAAGGGGCAGGCGGAGAGTCTCAATGTTGCCGTTGCAGCTGGTATTTTAATTTTCCATTTAAGCTAATTTTAACTTTCTTTGTTATAATCAAGGAAAGATGTTCATAGAAAAGGAGAAAAGATGAATCACACTATTATTCACGACCGCGCAGGTCTCAATCAATTTTATGCTAAGGTTTATGCCTTTGTTGGTCTGGGGATCGGACTATCCGCTTTAGTATCAGGTCTTATGTTGACCGTCTTTCAGTCTCAGTTGGTTTACTTTTTGATGCAGGGACGCCTCTGGTTGACCATTGCTACTTTTGCAGAGCTAGCTCTGGTCTTTGTTGCCAGCAGTATGGCTTCGAAGAATAGTCCAGCGGCTCTTCCAGTATTTTTACTTTACTCAGTATTAAACGGCTTTACCCTCAGTTTTGTGGTGGCCTTCTATACTCCAGGTACAGTTTTATCTGCCTTTGTATCAAGCGCCCTTCTCTTCTTTGTCATGGCGGCAGTCGGTATGTTCACCAAGAAAGATTTGAGTGGCCTTGGTCGGGCTATGATGGCGGCTCTTATCGGTTTGTTGATTGCTATGGTAGTCAATATTTTCTTGGCTAGCGGTTTCTTTGATTATATGATTAGCGTAGCCATGGTCTTGGTCTTCTCTGGGCTGATTGCTTGGGACAACCAAAGAATTCGCTATGCATATGAGCAATCACAAGGTCGTGTAGAGACAGGTTGGGTTGTGTCAATGGCTCTCAGTATCTATCTTGATTTTATCAATCTTTTCCTAAGTATTCTACGTATCTTCGGTCGCAATGACTAAAGGTCCCTAACATCAGTGTTCGAAGGAGCACTGATTTTTTTATATTTGGTCTTTTCTTTTCTTGGAAATAGGTGTATAATGCTTTTAATTAATTTTTTGAGGAGTAGTTTATGAAGAAAAGTTTTATCCATCAACAAGAAGAAATTTCCTTTGTCAAAAACACTTTTACCCAGTATTTAAAAGACAAACTAGAAGTTGTCGAAGTTCAAGGTCCTATCTTGAGTAGGGTCGGTGACGGGATGCAGGACAACTTATCAGGTGTGGAGAATGCCGTATCGGTCAAGGTTCTCCAAATCCCTGATGCTACTTATGAAGTGGTGCACTCCCTTGCCAAATGGAAACGCCACACTTTGGCTCGTTTTGGTTTCGGTGAAGGTGAAGGTCTTTTCGTCCACATGAAGGCCCTTCGTCCAGACGAAGATTCGCTTGATGCGACCCACTCTGTTTATGTTGACCAGTGGGACTGGGAGAAGGTTATCCCAAATGGACAACGTAACATTGCCTACCTAAAAGAAACAGTTGAGAAGATTTATAAGGCTATTCGCCTGACTGAGCTAGCTGTTGAAGCCCGCTATGATATTGAGTCTGTCTTGCCAAAACAAATCACCTTTATCCACACAGAAGAGTTGGTAGAACGCTACCCAGACTTGACACCGAAAGAGCGTGAAAATGCTATTTGTAAAGAATTTGGAGCAGTCTTCTTGATCGGTATCGGTGGTGAATTACCAGACGGTAAACCGCACGATGGACGTGCACCAGACTATGATGACTGGACAAGTGAGTCTGAAAATGGCTACAAGGGTCTAAATGGTGATATTCTTGTTTGGAATGAGTCTTTAGGTGGAGCCTTTGAGTTGTCTTCTATGGGGATTCGTGTAGATGAAGAAACGCTTCGCCGTCAGGTTGCCATCACAGGTGATGAAGACCGATTAGAATTGGAATGGCACAAGGCTTTGTTGAATGGCCTATTCCCATTGACAATCGGTGGAGGAATTGGACAATCTCGTATGGCTATGTTCCTACTTCGCAAGAAACATATCGGAGAAGTGCAAACAAGTGTTTGGCCTCAAGAAGTCCGCGATACTTACGAAAATATTTTATAGAGAATCGAACCGCAAGGTTCGGTTTTCTTTCTCTTTTTGCCTATAATTTGGTATAATAAACGGTATGAAAATCGTATCAGGAATCTATGGGGGACGTCCCCTCAAGACACTAGAAGGAAAGACGACAAGACCTACTTCGGATAAGGTTAGGGGAGCCATTTTTAACATGATTGGTCCCTACTTTGAAGGGGGACGAGTCTTGGACCTGTATGCAGGTAGTGGTGGTTTATCTATCGAGGCAGTCTCGCGTGGTATGTCCAGCGCTGTTTTGGTGGAACGAGACCGTAAGGCTCAGGCTATCGTGTCTGAAAATATTCAGATGACCAAGGAAGTTGGAAAATTTCAACTCCTCAAGATGGATGCAGAAAGGGCATTGGAACAGGTATCTGGGGAATTCGACCTCATTTTCTTAGACCCTCCTTATGCTAAGGAACAAATCGTAGCAGATATTGAAAAAATGGCTGAGAGGGAGCTTTTTTCTGAAGATATCATGGTCGTGTGTGAGACGGATAAGGCCGTTGAACTTCCAGAAGAAATTGCCTGCCTGGGTATCTGGAAGGAAAAGATTTATGGAATTAGTAAGGTGACAGTCTATGTCAGATAAGATTGGTTTATTCACAGGCTCATTTGATCCGATGACAAATGGGCATCTGGATATTATTGAACGGGCGAGCAGACTCTTTGATAAGCTCTATGTCGGTATTTTTTTTAATCCCCACAAACAAGGATTTCTCCCTATCGAAAATCGTAAACGGGGGCTAGAAGAGGCTTTGAAACATTTGGGAAATGTTGAAGTCGTGTCTTCTCATGATGAATTGGTGGTTGATGTCGCAAAAAGCCTGGGGGCTACTTGCCTAGTGCGTGGTTTGAGGAATGCAGCGGATTTGCAATATGAAGCCAGTTTTGATTACTACAACCATCAGCTGTCTCCTAATATAGAGACCATTTATTTACATAGTCGACCTGAACATCTCTATCTCAGTTCATCAGGTGTTAGAGAGCTTTTGAAGTTTGGTCAGGATATTGCCTACTATGTTCCTGATAGTATTTTGGAGGAAATAAGAAATGAAAAAAAAGATTAGATGGCCCTTATATGTCATTGCGACCTTAATTGTGACTTTCTTGGCATTTGTAGTGCCCTTGCCCTACTATATAGAAGTTCCAGGTGGTTCAGAAGATATTCGCCAAGTCCTTAAAGTCAATGATACGGAAGATAAGGAAGCTGGTGCCTATCAATTCGTTACGGTTGGTGTCCAACATGCCACTTTAGCCCATATGATTTATGCTTGGTTGACGCCTTTTACAGATATTCGTAGTGCCCAAGAGACTACAGGTGGCTCTTCTGATGTTGAATTTATGCGGATCAATCAATTCTACATGCAAACATCACAAAACATGGCTAAGTATCAAGGGCTAAAAACAGCTGGTAAGGATATTGAACTAAAATATCTTGGGGTTTATGTTTTGACTGTGACGGATAATTCGACCTTTAAAGGGATTCTCAACATCTCTGATACGGTCACAGCAGTCAATGATCAAACCTTTGACAGTTCCAAAGACTTGATTGATTACGTCAATTCTCAAAAACTAGGGGACTCCGTCAAGGTCACCTATGAAGAGGATGGGCAAACCAAGTCTGCAGAAGGTAAGATTATCACCTTGGAAAATGGCAAAAATGGGATTGGAATCGGTTTGATTGACCGTACGGAAGTGACCAGTGATGTCCCAATTCGCTTTTCAACAGCTGGTATCGGCGGACCAAGTGCTGGTCTCATGTTTAGTCTGGCCATCTATACCCAAATAGCTGACCCTGGCCTTCGAAATGGCCGTATCATTGCCGGTACAGGAACCATTGACCGTGATGGTAATGTGGGGGATATTGGAGGTATTGATAAGAAAGTTGTAGCTTCGGCTAGAGAAGGTGCTGCTATTTTCTTTGCCCCAGATAATCCTGTTAGCGAAGAAGAACAAAAAGCACATCCTGATGCGAAAAACAACTACCAAACAGCCCTGGAAGCAGCTAAAACAATCAAGACAGATATGAAAATCGTGCCAGTTAAAACCCTACAAGATGCAATTGATTACTTGAAAAACAATCCCTAGTTTTTGAGTGAAGTTTCCAAACTAGCGCACAAACAGAGAAGATGGTATAATAGTCAAATGGTTCAATTATTATTCACTCTAAGCAGTCACATGCTCTTTATTTATGTGAGTTTTTACCTTTTAAAGAATCTTGTTAGATGGGAAAAGGTTTTAAAAGTGACAACTGAGAATACAGGAAAAGTTCGTTTACTAGTAGCCTTTTTCAGCATTGTCATGGGCTATATCATGAGTTCTTTCTTTATCAGCCTATATCAGTTGTGGCAAGAAGCGCTTAGAGGATTATTATAATTTGCGTGTTTAAGAAATTACTTTCAAGATATTATTAAACTTATAGGGAGAAATAGAATTCATGGATATTATAATCTTATTATTGATAACGCTATTAATTTATTTGTTACCTCAAAATAAGGATTATCTAAATGCTAAATCTACATCAGGGCTTAGAGGATTTCTAGCTATAGGAATAATATTTCATCATTTGTCACAATGGGTTACATCTGGTGATGAATTTTCTAATTTTTCCTATATGGGAACTTATATCGTTTCTATTTTCTTCTTTTTATCAGCCTATGGATTGTATTTTCAGAACGAAAATAAGAAAAACTACCTAGATAATTTTTTAGTTAAGAGACTTTCTAAAATTCTAGTTCCATTTTTTTCTATATCTTTGATTTATATGTTTTACAGATTCGTAAACGGTCAATTAATGGATTTAGATTTTTTTGCTAATTTATTTAAAAAAGGAAGTACAATTATTTATAATGGTTGGTTTGTCGATATTATAATTTTAATGTATATATTTTTTTATATATCATTTAAGTTTTTCAAAAATAAGTTTATTTCTATTGTTATCAATACAGTATTCATAATTGGTTATATCTGTTTAGCTATAAAATTAGGTTACGGTTTTTGGTGGTATAATAGTGTTTTTCCCTTCATTATTGGCTTAATATGGGCTAAAAATAAAGAGAAAATTGATGGAGTTTTAGATAGACATTATTTTATCATACTTGTTTTAGTAACTGTGTTACTCTTTATCTCACATCAATACGATATTTTGTTGAGGTATGTGCATTTAGAAGATAGTTATAGTTATGCGTTAGCTGCTAATTTAGATAATATTATTTTTACAATCTACTTTATTATTGTTTTTCTGAAAAAAATAAATTTTTCAAATATGTATTTGATTTTACTAGGTAGTATATCGTTTGAATTATATATGATACATGGATTAGTAATCTCTATTCTAGAAAAAATATTTGTGTCATCCAGAGTAAATGATGTGTTATTTACATTTTTTGTATTGATGATAAGTCTGATTTTGGCTTGGATTATTAACAAATTAGTTAATAGGTTTATTCAAAAAGTAAGTCTATTACAAAATCAAGAGTAAAGGAAATAAGTATGGAAAAAATTGTGGTTCAAGGTGGCGATAATCGTCTGGTAGGAAGTGTTACGATCGAAGGAGCAAAGAATGCAGTCTTGCCCTTGTTGGCAGCGACTATTCTAGCCAGTGAAGGAAAGACCGTCTTGCAGAATGTTCCTATCTTGTCAGATGTGTTCACTATGAATCAGGTGGTTCGTGGTTTGAATGCCAAGGTTGATTTTAATGAAGAAGCCCATCTTGTTGAGGTGGACGCGACTGGCGATATCACTGAGGAAGCTCCTTACAAGTATGTCAGCAAGATGCGCGCATCTATCGTTGTCTTGGGACCAATTCTTGCCCGTGTAGGTCATGCCAAAGTATCCATGCCAGGTGGTTGTACGATTGGTAGCCGCCCTATTGATCTGCATTTGAAAGGTTTAGAAGCCATGGGGGCTAAGATTAGTCAGACAGCTGGTTACATCGAAGCCAAGGCTGATCGCTTACATGGAGCTCATATCTATATGGATTTCCCAAGTGTTGGTGCTACTCAGAACTTGATGATGGCAGCGACTCTGGCTGATGGGGTGACAGTGATTGAAAATGCTGCGCGTGAGCCTGAGATTGTGGACCTAGCCATTCTCCTCAATGAAATGGGAGCTAAGGTTAAGGGGGCTGGTACAGAGACCATTACCATTACAGGTGTTGAGAAACTTCATGGTACGACTCACAATGTAGTCCAAGACCGTATCGAAGCCGGAACCTTTATGGTAGCTGCTGCCATGACTGGTGGTGATGTCTTGATTAAAGACGCTGTCTGGGAGCACAACCGTCCCTTGATTGCCAAGTTATTTGAAATGGGAGTGGAAGTGACAGAGGAGGCTGAAGGAATTCGAGTTCGCTCTCAACTAGAAAATTTAAAAGCTGTTCATGTGAAAACCTTGCCCCACCCAGGATTTCCAACAGATATGCAGGCCCAATTTACAGCCTTGATGACCGTCGCAAAAGGGGAATCAACTATGGTGGAGACAGTTTTCGAAAATCGTTTCCAACATCTAGAAGAAATGCGTCGCATGGGCTTGCACTCTGAGATTATCCGTGATACAGCTCGTATTGTTGGTGGTCAACCTTTGCAGGGGGCAGAAGTTCTTTCAACTGACCTTCGTGCCAGTGCTGCCTTAATTTTGACAGGTTTGGTAGCACAAGGAGAAACTGTGGTCGGTAAATTGGTTCACTTGGATAGAGGTTACTACCGTTTTCATGAGAAGTTGGCACAGCTAGGTGCTAATATTCAGCGGATTGAGGCAAGTGATGAAGATGAATAAGAAATCAAGCTACGTAATCAAGCGTTTACTTCTAGTCATTTTGGTACTGTTTTTGGGTGCTCTAGCCCTAGGTGTCGGCTTAATGGTAGGTTATGGAATCTTGGGCAAGGGTCAAGATCCATGGGCTATCCTGTCTCCAGCAAAATGGCAGGAATTGATTCATAAATTTACAGGAAATTAGGCTGGAGAACCAGTCTTTTTCTAGAGATAAGGAGAAAAATGGATAAAAAAACAAGACAGACACTGATCGGACTACTAGTGTTATTGCTTTTATCTGCGGGAAGCTATTATATCAAGCAGATGCAGTCGACAGCTAATAGTCCTAAAACAAAGGTTAGTCAGAAAAAACAAGCGTCTGAAGCTCCTAGTCAATCATTGGCAGAAAGTGTCTTGACAGACGCAGTCAAGAGTCAAATAAAAGGGAGTCTGGAGTGGAATGGCTCAGGTGCTTTTATCGTCAATGGTAATAAAACAAATCTAGATGCCAAGGTTTCAAGTAAGCCCTACGCTGATAATAAAACAAAGACAGTGGGCAAGGAAACAGTGCCAACCGTAGCAAATGCCCTCTTGTCTAAGGCTACTCGTCAGTACAAGAATCGTGAAGAAACTGGGAATGGTTCGACTTCATGGACTCCTCCAGGCTGGCATCAGGTTAAGAATCTAAAGGGTACTTATACCCATGCGGTCGATAGAGGTCACTTGTTAGGCTATGCCTTAATCGGTGGCTTGGATGGTTTTGATGCCTCGACAAGCAATCCTAAAAACATTGCTGTTCAAACGGCCTGGGCAAATCAGGCGCAAGCCGAGGATTCGACTGGTCAAAACTACTATGAAAGTATGGTACGTAAGGCCTTGGATAAAAACAAGCGTGTCCGTTACCGTGTAACCCTTTACTACGCTTCGAATGAGGATTTGGTTCCTTCAGCTTCACAAATTGAAGCCAAGTCTTCAGACGGAGAGTTGGAATTTAATGTTCTAGTTCCCAATGTTCAAAAAGGGCTTCAATTGGATTACCGAACTGGAGAAGTGACTGTTACTCAGTAAAATATAACATAAACTCCTATGTCACTTGTGGATATAGGAGTTCTTTCTTACTAGTTTAAGCAGGGCTACAATAGACACTGATACTCAATGAAAATCAAAGTGCAAACTAGGAAGCTAGCCGCAGGTTGCTCAAAGCACAGTTTTGAGGTTGCAGATAAAGCTGACGTGGTTTGAAGAGATTTTCGAAGAGTATGGGAAAAATAATATGTACTGGACTATATTTTGTGATATAATAAAGGATAAGATACTATTTTAGGAGAAGAACTATGGAAGACCCAAGTAGTCAGAATTTGTTGCTACAATTTGTTTTATTGTTTATCTTGACGGTGTTAAATGCCTTTTTCTCAGCCACAGAAATGGCCATGGTGTCACTAAATCGTGCGCGGGTTGAACAAAAGGCAGAAGAAGGAGATAGACGCTATATCCGTCTGCTGAAGGTACTAGAAAATCCTAACCACTTTTTATCAACCATTCAAGTAGGGATTACCCTGATTACAATCTTATCAGGGGCGAGTTTGGCAGAAACTCTGGGACGAGAAATTGCATCTTGGCTTGGAAATGGCGAAACAGCTTATGCCGTAGCAAGTTTTCTATCTTTAGCATTTTTGACTTATATTTCCATCGTTTTTGGGGAATTATACCCTAAGAGAATCGCTCTTAATCTAAAGGATGCCTTGGCGATTCGTACAGCGCCAGTTATCATTGGGCTGGGGAAACTAGTCAGTCCCTTTGTTTGGCTCTTATCTGCATCTACCAATCTCTTGAGTCGCTTGACTCCGATGACCTTTGACGATGCTGACGAAAAAATGACCCGTGATGAAATTGAGTACATGTTGACAAATAGTGAAGAAACACTAGATGCTGACGAAATTGAGATGTTACAAGGGATTTTTTCACTAGATGAACTGATGGCCAGAGAAGTCATGGTTCCTCGAACGGATGCCTTTATGGTCGATATTCAGGATGATAGTCAAACCATCATCCAAAGTATTTTAAAACAAAATTATTCTCGTATCCCTGTCTATGATGGAGACAAGGATAACGTGATTGGAATCATTCACACCAAGAGTCTCCTTAATGCGGGCTTTGTGGACGGTTTTGACAATATTGTTTGGAAGAAAATCTTACAAGATCCACTTTTTGTTCCTGAAACTATTTTTGTGGATGACTTATTAAAAGAACTGCGCAATACTCAAAGACAAATGGCAATCTTGCTAGATGAATACGGTGGGATGGCTGGTTTGGTGACCCTGGAAGACCTCTTAGAGGAAATCGTTGGGGAAATCGATGACGAAACAGATAAGGCTGAAATCGAAGTTCATAAAATTGGAGAAGATACTTATATTGTTCAAGGTACCATGAATCTCAATGATTTTAATGACTACTTTGATGTTGAACTGGAAAGTGATGACGTTGATACCATCGCTGGTTATTATTTGACAGGAGTTGGGACCATTCCAACGACTGAGAGACTCAGTTATGAATTAGTCAGCCAAAACAAACAACTTATCCTAACCAATGATAAGGTGAAAAATGGACGTGTTACCAAGGTAAAAGTCCAAATTACCGAAGTTGAAATAGAAGAAGAAACAGAGTAAACTAGAGGCTTTTGTCACCAGGCGTGACAAAGCTTTTTTCAGTTGATTTCAAAAGGAAATTGTGTCCTCGAAAAACTCAGCCCCAAACTTGCCTCAAAAGTTTTTTAAAGTTATACGTATTTATTCAAGGAAAAAGAAAAAAGCCCTTTAAATTGGGCTTTCTGTTTAAATGAAACCTGATAAATCAAGTTAAAGAAGGCGGTAGACGGATTTGAACCGACGATCAAGCTTTTGCAGAGCCGTGCCTTACCACTTGGCTATACCGCCTTAACGTTTATTATTATACCTTGAAAATGATTTTCAGTCAATAGCTTTTTCAGATTTTTTGTATCAATAAGCCTAAATATTCTGAAAATTCGTTTACTTTTCTTGAAATCTATGATATAATTGATGATAACCTATACTTTATTTATAAGAGGAGTAAATAAATGAAAAAAAGTCAAGTGCTTGCTGTAGCGGGAGCTACCTTATTAGCGTCAGGAGTTCTAGCTGCGTGTTCAAACACTAGTTCGAATAATGCTAAACTAGCAAAAGATTACCAATATGTTTATCAAACAGATCCAGAAACCTTGGATTATATCGTCAGCAATATCGATTCAACATCATTCGTCACAACAAATGCTGTAGATGGTTTGTTGGCTAATGATAAATATGGTAACTTGGTTCCTTCTATTGCTGAATCATGGACAGTTTCAAAAGATGGTTTGACTTATACCTATAAAATCCGTAAGGATGCTAAATGGGTTACAGCAGAGGGAGAAGAATACGCTCCTGTAACTGCTAAAGACTTCGTTACTGGTTTGAAACATGCCGTAGATGGAAAATCAAAAGGACTTTCAATCGTTAGCTCTTCTATTAAGGGATTAGAACCCTATATCAAGGGTGAAACAAGCGATTTTTCAACCGTTGGAGTAAAAGCGCTTGATGATCAAACACTAGAATATACCTTGAACCAGCCAGAAACTTTCTGGAATGACAAGACCACTAGTGGTGTTTTGATGCCGGTTAATGAAGAATTCTTAACTTCAAAAGGGGAAGGTTTTGGTGCCCCAACCGATGCTAACTCTATTCTTTATAACGGTCCATTTGTCTTAAAATCTGTAACTCCAAAATCATCTATCGAGATGGCTAAAAATGATGCTTACTGGGACAAAGAAAATGTAAAAATTGAGAACGTTAAGTTCACTTTCTGGGATGGTAAGGACCAAGATGTCATTGCCAAAGGTTTTGCTGATGGTCAATATAGCAAGGCTCGTATCTTCCCTACAAGTTCTACATATGAAAAATATGCAGCTGACTTTAAAGATAACATTTACTTTAATGAACCAGGAGCGGGTGTTGCAACTGTCAGCTTGAACTATGGCCGTACAACCTATAACCACACTGCCAAAACAAGTGATGCCCAAAAGACATCTACTCAGAAAGCATTGCTAAACAAGGAATTCCGTCAAGCCTTGAACTTTGCTGTCGATCGCAATTCTTATTCAGCTCAAACAAATGGTACTGATGGAGCTGCAGTAGCCATCCGTAATACATTTGCACCTTATAATCTTCAAGTTGGTAAGAAAACATTTGGTGAATTGGTACAAGATAGCTTGGCTAAGACAAATTCTTCTACTTGGTCAAACGTGTCTCTAGCAGATTCTCAAAATGGCCTTTACAATGAAGAAAAAGCTAAAGAAATCTTTGCTAAAGCAAAATCAAGCCTACAAGCTGAAGGTGTTGAATTCCCAATCCACTTGGATGCCTTGGTTATCCAAGAATCAACAGCGGTTGTAAACCGTGTTCAATCATTGAAACAATCAATTGAAAAAGTATTGGGTTCAGATAATGTTGTTGTAGACTTACAACAAATGACTCAAGCAGAAGCTTTACCAATTTCATTTAGCGCTCCAACAGCTAAAGAGCAAGACTGGGATATCCATACCTTGCTAGGATGGAACCCTGACTATCAAGATCCTTCTACTTTCTTGGATCAATTCGTCCTTAAGGGAGGAAGCACTCGTCTTTACCTTGGTATTGACCAAAACACAGATGCATCAGTAGTAAGCAAACTTGGTTTAGCTGACTATGGAAAATTACTTGATGACGCAAACAGCGAAAACCAAGATGTTCAAAAACGTTATGAAAAATACGCGGTGGCACAAGCTTGGTTGACTGATAATGCTTTGACAATTCCAGTAATGGCTTCTCCTAAAGAAACAGCCGTTTCATATGTTTCAAAAGTTCTACCATTTAGCTCTTCATATTCAGTAGCCGGCCTTAAAGGTGAAAATTCAGGATACTTGAAGTACACTGAAGTTGGTGAAAAAGCAATCACCAAAGAAGAGTATGAAAAAGCTCGTGAAAAATGGTTGAAAGAAAAGACTGAGTCAAACGAGAAAGCTCAAAAAGAATTGGCAAGTCATGTGAAGTAAATAATTTTCAATAGAACTTTCTCTCCATGAGGAGAAGGTTCTTTTGGGATTTTTAAAGGAAATGATATGAAAAAATATATTTTTATGCGTGTTTTGCGGTCATTGGTTTCTATCTTCTTAGTAACAACCTTGACTTACACGATCATCTATACAATGGTTCCTCGAAAATTGATTTTCAAACAGGATACCAACTATAATAAGATTGCGACAACTGCTGATAAACGTGATAACTATGAGAATACTGTTTATGAGCGTATGGGCTATATCGAGTACTACGATACCAAAGAGTTGCAAGAAAAAGCTAGCCAGATGGATGCTTCTGTAACAGTTGAAGCCAATGACACCAACAAGGCTATCTATGAAAAATACATCAAACAAATCGGTCATGGTTGGACCCTGGGAGAATTTACTGAAAGTGGCCAATTCTACGCTACTCGTGAAATCCCGATTTTTGAACGTGTTTTCAAATTCTATGCTAACTTGATTGACATTGATCATACTAATAAAATTCAAGACCCTGAAAATCCAGACTTGAAACGTTACCTTCGTTTTGAAAATGATCCAGCTATCGGATGGTCCTTGGTTGGTTCAGGAACTAAACACAAATATCTCTTGTACTTCAACAGTCAGTTCCCATTTGTGCATCAAAACTTTGTGAACATTAATTTAGGTGACTCTTATCCAACCTATGCTAATAGCCCTGTTTTACAGGTTATTACTCAGGGTCAAGGGCAAACAAAAACATCTCAAGTTCAGTTCCCAACAGGTAAGAAAACTTCTTCTGTAAATATTTACTCAAGAACCTACAAGTCTCCTAGTCAGGCTGATTCACGTGAAGTAGCTAACTATGGGAAAGATGACCCATATACTGCTACTGAAAGCAACTACCAATATCCTTCTATGATTGCTAGCTCTGCAATCGTTGGATTGATCGGTTTGGTGATTTCTTATGCGATTGCCGTGCCACTTGGTTCAGCTATGGCTCGCTTCAAGAACACTTGGATTGATAGCTTCTCAACAGGGGCTTTGACCTTCTTGATGGCTCTTCCAACCATTGCTTTGGTTTACATTGTTCGTTTGATTGGATCATCAATTGGTCTTCCAGATTCATTCCCTATCTTGGGTGCTGGAGATTGGCGTTCGTATGTTTTACCAGCAGTTATCCTTGGTTTATTGGGTGCTCCTGGTACCGCTATTTGGATTCGTCGTTACATGATTGACTTGCAATCACAGGATTTTGTTCGTTTTGCTCGTGCAAAAGGTTTGTCTGAAAAAGAAATTTCAAACAAACACATCTTTAAAAATGCCATGGTTCCGCTGGTTTCAGGGATTCCTGGTGCTGTTATCGGGGTTATCGGTGGTGCAACCCTTACTGAAACAGTCTTCGCCTTCCCAGGTATGGGTAAAATGTTGATTGACTCTGTAAAAGCATCTAATAACTCTATGGTCGTAGGTCTTGTCTTCATCTTTACATGTATTTCTATCTTCTCACTTCTTTTGGGAGATATTTGGATGACTATTATTGACCCACGTATTAAATTGACTGAGAAAGGAGGCAAATAATGTCTACAATCGATAAAGAAAAATTTCAGTTTGTAAAACGTGACGATTTTGCCTCTGAAGCCATTGATGCGCCAGCTTATTCATACTGGGATTCAGTGTTTAGACAATTTATGAAGAAGAAATCAACTGTAGTCATGTTGGGAATCTTGGTAGCTATCATTTTGATGAGTTTCATCTACCCAATGTTTTCTAAGTTTGATTTCAATGATGTCAGCAAAGTGAACGATTTTAGTGCTCGTTATATTAAGCCAAATGCTGAGCATTGGTTCGGTACTGACAGTAACGGTAAATCGCTCTTTGACGGTGTTTGGTTCGGAGCTCGTAACTCTATCCTCATTTCTGTGATTGCGACAGTGATTAACTTGGTTATCGGTGTCTTTGTCGGTGGTATTTGGGGAATTTCGAAATCAGTAGACCGTGTGATGATGGAAGTTTATAACGTCATCTCAAACATCCCATCTCTTTTGATTGTCATTGTCTTGACTTACTCAATCGGAGCTGGATTCTGGAATCTGATTTTTGCAATGAGTGTAACAACATGGATTGGGATTGCCTACTCAATTCGTATCCAAATCATGCGTTACCGTGACTTAGAGTACAACCTTGCTTCACGCACACTCGGAACTCCAACATACAAAATTGTCATTAAAAATATCATGCCACAATTGGTATCTGTTATTGTTACGACTACATCACAAATGCTTCCAGCATTTATCTCCTATGAAGCCTTTCTGTCATTCTTTGGACTTGGATTGCCTATTACAGTACCAAGTTTAGGTCGATTGATTTCAGATTATTCACAGAACGTAACAACAAATGCATACCTCTTCTGGATTCCATTGACAACTTTGGTCTTGGTATCCTTGTCACTTTTCGTAGTTGGTCAAAACCTAGCGGATGCTAGTGATCCACGTACACATAGATAGGAGTAGACATGACAAAAGAAAGTAATGTAATTTTGACTGCTCGCGATATTGTCGTGGAATTTGACGTTCGTGACAAAGTATTGACAGCCATTCGCGGCGTTTCCCTTGAACTAGTTGAAGGAGAAGTATTAGCCTTGGTAGGTGAGTCAGGATCAGGGAAATCTGTTTTGACAAAGACTTTCACAGGTATGCTTGAAGAAAATGGTCGCATTGCCCAAGGAAGTATTGACTACCGTGGTCAGGATTTGACAGCCTTGTCTTCTCACAAGGATTGGGAACAAATTCGTGGTGCTAAGATTGCTACCATTTTCCAAGATCCGATGACGAGTCTGGACCCAATTAAAACAATTGGTAGTCAAATCACAGAAGTTATTGTGAAACACCAAGGTAAAACAGCCAAAGAAGCAAAAGAATTGGCGATAGATTACATGAATAAGGTTGGAATTCCAGAAGCGGAAAGACGTTTTGATGAATATCCCTTCCAATATTCTGGAGGTATGCGTCAGCGTATCGTTATTGCTATTGCCCTTGCCTGTCGTCCTGATGTTTTGATCTGTGATGAGCCAACAACGGCCTTGGACGTGACTATCCAAGCACAGATCATTGATTTGTTGAAATCTTTGCAAAATGAGTACCATTTTACAACAATCTTTATCACTCACGACCTTGGTGTGGTAGCAAGTATTGCGGATAAGGTAGCGGTTATGTATGCTGGAGAAATCGTTGAGTATGGAACTGTTGAGGAAGTCTTCTATGATCCTCGCCATCCATATACATGGAGTCTCTTGTCTAGCTTGCCTCAGCTTGCTGATGATAAAGGGGATCTTTACTCAATCCCAGGAACACCTCCGTCACTTTATACTGACCTGAAAGGGGATGCCTTTGCCTTGCGTTCAGACTATGCAATGCAAATTGACTTTGAACAAAAAGCTCCTCAATTCTCAGTATCAGAGACACATTGGGCTAAAACTTGGCTTCTTCATGAGGATGCTCCAAAAGTAGAAAAACCAGCTGTGATTGCAAATCTCCATGATAAGATCCGTGAAAAAATGGGATTTGCCCATCTGGCTGACTAGGAGGAAGGAAATGTCTGAAAAATTAGTAGAAATCAAAGATTTAGAAATTTCCTTCGGTGAAGGAAGTAAGAAGTTTGTCGCGGTTAAAAATGCTAACTTCTTTATCAACAAGGGAGAAACGTTCTCGCTTGTAGGTGAGTCAGGTAGTGGGAAAACAACTATTGGTCGTGCGATAATCGGTCTAAATGATACAAGTAATGGTGATATTATTTTTGATGGCCAAAAGATTAATGGTAAGAAATCGCGTGAACAAGCTGCAGAATTGATTCGTCGAATCCAGATGATTTTCCAAGACCCTGCCGCAAGTTTGAATGAACGTGCGACCGTTGATTATATTATTTCTGAAGGTCTTTACAATCACCATCTGTTCAAGGATGAAGAAGAACGTAAAGAGAAGGTTAAAAATATTATCCGTGAAGTGGGTCTTCTTGCTGAGCACTTGACTCGTTACCCTCATGAGTTTTCAGGTGGTCAACGTCAACGTATCGGTATTGCCCGTGCCTTGGTCATGCAACCAGATTTTGTTATTGCAGATGAGCCAATTTCAGCCTTGGACGTTTCTGTGCGTGCCCAAGTCTTGAACTTGCTCAAAAAATTCCAAAAAGAACTTGGTTTGACCTATCTCTTTATCGCCCACGATTTGTCGGTCGTTCGTTTTATTTCAGATCGTATCGCGGTTATTTACAAGGGTGTTATTGTAGAGGTTGCAGAAACAGAAGAATTGTTTAATAATCCAATTCATCCATATACTCAAGCCTTGCTTTCAGCGGTACCAATCCCAGACCCAATCTTGGAACGCAAGAAGGTCTTGAAGGTTTACGATCCAAGTCAACACGACTATGAGACTGATAAGCCATCCATGGTAGAAATCCGTCCAGGTCACTATGTTTGGGCTAACCAAACCGAATTGGTGCGTTACCAACAAGGATTAAACTAATAATGGTTTTATAATTTCCATGTCAACATTTATGGAAATTATAAACCTTTTTTTGTTGGATTGATTTGAAAAACTTTGAAAGTAGCTTGAAAGAATTTTCGAAAAATTTTAAAAAATTCTGAAATATTCTTGACAGGTGATGAAAAAGGTGGTAAGATAGGAAACATCAAAAAAGAAAGCAGAAAAAGAAATGAATAAGAGACAAGCTGTAACAATGAATCAAAACTTTTACTTTAGCTACTTTAGATAGTGTTTGTAGACATGTCACCATGGATGCAAACAGTTCAAGCAATTTGTTTGTATCTATGTGGCTAAGATTTTTGATTGTGGTCCATATAGATGAATATCTAAATGGACTAGCAAAGTTATAACTTGTTAGATTATTTCAAGCATCCGTTTAGGTATTATCTAGGCGGTTTTTTGTTTTATACTCTTCGAAAATCAAATTCAAACCACGTCAACGTCGCCTTGCCGTACTCAAGTACAGCCTACGGCTAGTTTCCTAGTTTGCTCTTTGATTTTCATTGAGTTTTATCTTTTCTGAGAAGGAGTTTCATTATGAAAGTTGTTCGAAAATTACTAGCCCCTCTCTTGGTAGTAGGGATCCTCTTGATCTCTCTGATCAGTTTGCATCAGTTGAAGGCGGATAAGAAAAAAGATGTGTTTCGTATCGGTATTTCGCAGTTTATTACCCACCAGTCCCTAGACGCTACTAGAGAGGGATTTGTGGATGAGCTGGCCAAGCAAGGTTATGTGGAAGGGAAAAATATTGAGATTGATTTGCAAAATGCACAGGGTGAACAAAGAAATCTAAAAACGATTTCCCAGCAACTAGCAGAATCTAGTGATGTCGTTCTAGCAATCGCAACGCCTTCTGCTCAGAGCTTGGCTAATACAACACAAACGACACCGGTTATCTTTTCAGCTGTAACAGATCCTGTCAGTGCCAAGTTGGTTGAGTCAAGAGAACATCCTGGGGGCAATGTAACTGGGACAAGCGACCAGTCATCAGATGCCATTTCAACCCAAATCAATTTGATAAAGAAAGTGTTGCCAAAGGCTAAAACAATTGGAATTCTCTATACTCAGAGCGAGCCAAACTCAGCTGTCCAAAAGGATGAAGCTAAGCGACTTCTGGAAGAAAAAGGCTTTACCGTTGTTGAAAAAACAATCTTGGACAGTAACAACGTCAAGGCTGCAGCAGAGAGTTTGATGGCTGAAGTGGATATGGTTTTTGTACCAACGGATAATATCATTTCGTCAACCATGGAAACAGTCAAGCAGGTTTCTATTAAACACAAGGTTCCAGTATTCGGTGGTTCAACAGAAATGATTGCGGTTGGTGGCTTGTATAACTACGGAACCAATTATGAAGAATTGGGACGGCAGACAGCTCGTATGTTGATTCGTGTTTTAAAAGGTGAGAAGCCAGAAAATATAGCAGTTGAGTTACCTGAAAAATTGGAATTGCATACTAATAAAGAAATGGCAGATGCACTAGGAATTGATATTAGTAAGTTAGAAAGCAAGGAATAGGGAGGTTTAAGATGAGTTTTGTATTATCTAGTTTATCAGAAGGTTTGTTGTGGTCGATTATGGCCATTGGAGTCTACTTGACTTTCCGTATTTTGGATATTGCGGATATGACTGCTGAAGGAGCCTTTCCTCTGGGGGCAGCTGTCGTTGTATCGCAGATACAGGCAGGGGCAAATCCTTGGATTGCGACCTTACTTGCTTTGCTGGCAGGTATGATTGCTGGTCTTGTATCAGGAATGCTCCACACCAAGATGAAAATCCCAGCTCTCTTGACAGGGATTGTGACCTTGACAGGGCTTTATTCAATCAATATTAAAATCATGGGAAGTGTGCCCAATCTTTCCTTGGGAGATTCTTCAACTGTCTTTCAACAATTGGCGAGCTTGGGGCTGACAACTGAAGAAGCTGTTTTCACGCTCAGCTTGGTTTGTCTCTTACTTGTTTGTTTGGTCTTGACTCTTTTGATGAAAACGGAGATTGGATTAGTCTTGCGTTCGACTGGAGACAATATTCCGATGAGTGAGGCCAATGGGGTCAATGTAGACACCATGAAGATTGTTGGTTATATGATTTCAAATGGTCTGATTGCTCTGTGTGGTTCCTTATTTGCTCAGAATGATGGATTTTCAGATGTGACTTCTGGGACAGGGACCATCGTTGTTGGTTTGAGTGCAGTCATTATTGCAGAAGTATTGATACACGACTTGACCATTGGAGGTCGCTTGTTATCTATCGGAATCGGTGCTATTGTTTACCGTTTGATTATTTTAAATATCTATGAAATTCCAAATCTAGATCAAAACCTGGTCCGTCTCTTTAATGCAATCTTGTTAGCCTTGGTTCTATTTGCACCAGAGTTGCAAAAGAGATTAAAGATTCGTGGTTTGAAACTGAGAAATGAATAGGAGGAGAAAGTTATGGCAAGTTTGTTAACACTTGAAAATATTCACAAAACATTTGAAGCAGGGACGGTCAATGAAAACCATGTCCTCAAAGGATTAGATTTAGAGGTTGAAGAGGGAGATTTTATCTCTGTGATTGGTGGAAATGGAGCAGGGAAATCCACTTTGATGAATATCTTGGCTGGCAATTTATCTGTGGACGAAGGGGACCTTTTGTTGGAAGGGAAATCCATTAAAAATCTGAGTGTACGAAAGAGAGCCAAGGATATTGCCCGTGTTTTTCAAGATCCTAAGATGGGGACAGCTTCTCGTTTGACGATTGAGGAGAATATGGCCATTGCCTTGAGACGTGGACAGAAGAGAGGGCTTGGCTGGGGCGTGAAGGAGAAGGACAGAATCCAGTTCCAAGAGGCCTTGAAAGAGTTGAATATCGGTCTTGAAAATCGTTTGAAAGTGGATGCTCAATACCTTTCAGGAGGACAAAGACAGGCCTTGACCCTAGTCATGGCAGCCTTGGTGAAACCTAAGCTCTTGCTGTTGGATGAACACACTGCAGCCCTTGACCCGAAAACGAGTCAAATGGTGATGGACTTGACGCAAAAGATTGTGGAACACCATCAGTTGACTACTCTGATGATTACCCACGATATGAACCATGCGATTGAGTACGGCAATCGTCTCATTATGCTCTATCAAGGTAAGATAGTGGTGGATGTCAAAGGAGAAGAGAAAAAGCATCTGACAGTTGAAGACCTCATGCATCTCTTCCAGAAAAATAGTGGCCAAAACCTCGTCAGTGATGAATTAGTTTTGGGATAAAGAAAAATACCACACTTTGTAAGACACAAGGTGTGGTTGTATTTTATCTCTTAGACCAAGTCCTCTTCATGAAGAGAAGTAGGATTGGGTATATCTCCAAGCGCCCTGCAATCATTGCAAAGGAGAGGAGAATTTTTGAGATAGGACTAAAGATTGAGAAACTAGAAGTGGTTCCTAGAATAGGTCCTATATTATTGAAACAGCTAAAGACAGCGCTAGTCACAACCAGAAAATCATTGCTATCTAGGCTGACAATAAAGATAAGGGATAGCAAAATCATAGAATAGATGACAAAGTATTTGAGAATCTTATGCTGGGTATCCTTGTCAATCACCGTTTTATTAACATGGAGGGTCAAAACACGGTGGGGCGATAGAATTGATAAAATTTGGTTTTTGGCAATTTTTGAAAGGATAAGGCCTCGAATAACCTTGAGTCCACCTGCGGTTGATCCAGCAGAGCCGCCGATTCCCATGAGAAAGAGGAGGATAAACTGGGAGAAGAGGGGCCAGTTGGTAATATCTCCATATCCAAAACCAGTTGTTGTAATGATGTTGGAAACCTGGAAGAAGGCCATTTCAAAACTTTTTGAAAATCCCGGGTAGAGATAGAGAGTATTGAGGCTGATCAAGCCTGTAGAAATCATTACGATGAATAAGTAAGCCCGAAGTTCTTCATCTCCAAAGAAGGCTTTGATGCGACGGAGCATGAGGTAGTAGTAGAGATTGAAATTGACCCCAAAAACCAAAACTCCGATACTAACTAGATAGGTAATCAGTGAGCTACCATAGTGGGCGATTCCATCGTTATAGACTGTAAAACCTCCTGTACCTGCTGTTCCCATGGCAATGACAAAACTATCAAATAGGGGCATGCCAGCCAGATAATAGATGATGACAAAGAGGGAGAAGAGAGCTAGATAAAGGAGATAGAGAATCTGGGCAGTATTTTTGAGTTTGGATACAACCTTGCCAAAAACAGGGCCAGGAACCTCAGCTTTCATCACTTCTAGGTGGCTATTCTTGGCATTGTCCATAATAGCAAGTGCAAAAACAAGCACTCCCATCCCTCCAATCAAGTGGGTAAAACTTCGCCAGAAGAGGAGGGAACGACTGAGAACCGAAACGTCGTTCAGAATAGTTGCTCCAGTAGTTGTAAAGCCAGAACTGATTTCAAAAAAGGCATCGATAACGCTGGGAATTTGCTTAGCAAAAACAAAGGGGAGACCGCCAAAGAAGGACCAAAGGATCCAACAGAGGGCAACAATCAAGACTCCCTCCTTGGCATAAATCCGTTGATTTTTGGGCTTTTGTAAAATTCCTGAACCGCCTAGTAATACGAGAATCCCTATTGTTGAAAAGAGGGCCGTAAAGACTTGGCTCGATTCACGGTAATAGATAGCAATAGCTACAGGAACCAAAAGAAGAACAGCTTCAATCAAAAGTAATTTTGAAAGGAGGTAACGAATCATACTTTTATTCATTTCTTACCTCGCGATCAAGTCATAAATCTTGGTGATGTTTGGCAACAAAGTTGTTACTAGGAGCTTGTCTCCAACTTCCAACATATCCTCCCCAGTAGGGAAAATAGTCTTGCCCTTTCGAATGATGGCTGCTATAAGAACCCCTTTTTTCAGTTTTAATTGAGAAAGAGGTTTGGCAGTCATTTTATTAGCTTCCTTGATATGAAATTGCAGGGTTTCGATTTGGCCATTGGCTAGATGGTGCATGGCTTGAAGGTCTGAATACTGGGCATTAACACGACCCCGAATAAAGTGCATGATTGTATCTACAGCGATGCTTTTAGGTGTGATGATACTTGAAAAATCAGGCGCATTGATAATCTCGAGGAGACTGGTACGATTGACCTTGGTGATATTTTTTTGTACACCTACCCTGTCAAGGAACATAGAGGTAATCAGATTTTCCTCATCGACTCCTGTTAGAGTCGCAACGGCATCATAGTTTTGAGCACTTTCTTCCAGCAGGATATCTTTTGCGGTACCATCTCCTTGAACGATATAGAGATTTGGGAATTTTTCGCTAAAGAAGCTGGCGATTTCAGGATTGATTTCAATAACCTTGGTATCGATACGACTGTCTTGGAGGATACCTAGTAGATAATAGGCAATTCTACCAGCACCAACAATAAGAAGACTCTTCACGGCACGAGACTTGAAATAATTATGGAAGAGCATCATGTCAACACGGTTACCAGTGACAAAGATTCTATCTTTATCCTGTACAGTCATGTCGCCACTTGGAATGATAATTTGATGATCCCTCTCTATCGCACAGACAATGACATTGCCGAATTTTTTCCGAAAATCAGAAATGGGCATTTGGCAAAGACCACTGGAGGATTTAACAGTGAATTCCATCAAGCTGACCCGTCCACCAAAGAAACGTTCGACAGAGAGGGCGTTGGGGAAGTCAATGATATTAGCAATAGCGCGGGCAGCCAAGAGCTCAGGATTAACGATAAGAGAAAAACCGAGAATATTCTTTTCCTTGAAATAAGAGTTAGAATATTCAGGGTTCCGCACCCGAACAATGGTCTCTTTAGCTCCCATTTTTTTGGCTAGAACGGCTGCAATCATGTTCACTTCATCGTATTCAGTCAGAGCGATAAAGATATCACAATCCTGGACACTGGCTTGCTCAAGGATGGTAAAATCAGCCCCGTTACCAAGGATACCCATGATATCAAAGCGATTAACAATATGATTGAGAACAGCTTCGTCTTGCTCAATCAGCAAAACATCGTGCTTTTCTGCAACCAAGGAGCGACAGAGGGCAAAACCAACTTTTCCCCCTCCGACAAGGATAATTTTCATAATAAAACCTACTTTTTCATGATGTAACTATCATACCTTTTTTCAAGAAAAAATGCACCTACTAGCTAATAACAAGAGCTTTTAGTAGAAAATTTGCTATAAGGTAAAACTATACCCTAACCAATTGAAATAGCTATTAGCGACTTTCTCTGAAATATGGTATGATAAAGGACATACGGGGAGACAAAATGAATAATAATTTACTGGTATTACAATCAGACTTTGGTTTGGTAGATGGTGCGGTATCGGCTATGATTGGAGTGGCTTTAGAAGAGTCTCCAACCTTAAAAATCCATCACTTGACGCACGATATCACGCCTTATAATATTTTTGAGGGGAGCTATCGTCTCTTTCAGACGGTGGATTACTGGCCTGAAGGAACGACTTTTGTATCGGTTGTCGATCCAGGTGTCGGCTCGAAACGTAAGAGTGTGGTTGCCAAAACTGCAAAAAATCAATACATTGTCACGCCAGATAATGGGACGCTTTCTTTTATCAAGAAACACGTTGGCATTGTAGCTATTCGTGAAATTTCTGAAGTAGCCAATAGACGTCAAAACACAGAGCATTCTTATACCTTCCACGGTCGTGATGTCTATGCCTATACTGGTGCTAAACTAGCCAGCGGTCACATTAGTTTTGAGGAAGTGGGACCAGAGCTCAGTGTGGATCAGATTGTGGAACTTCCAGTCGTAGAGACCATCATAGAAGATCATCTAGTGAAGGGAGCTATTGATATTCTGGATGTGCGTTTTGGTTCGCTTTGGACCTCGATCACGCGAGAAGAATTTTACAAACTGGAACCAGCATTCGGTGACCGTTTTGAGGTGACTATCTATCACGCTGATATGCTGGTCTATCAAAATCAGGTTGTTTATGGCAAATCATTTGCAGATGTGAGAATTGGTCAACCCATCCTTTACATCAACTCTCTCTATCGTTTAGGTCTGGCTATCAACCAAGGTTCTTTTGCCAAGGCTTATAATGTGGGCGTCGGTTCATCTTGGACCATTGAAATAAAGAAAATAGAATCATAAAATAGGAGAATATAGATGAAAAATCAATCAATTAAACAAGTTGTTGCTATCGGTGTTGGAGCTGCGCTCTTTGTTGTCATCGGGATGATAAGCATTCCGACACCTGTTCCAAATACAAACATTCAGCTTCAGTATGCATTGCAGAGCCTCTTGTCTATCATTTTTGGGCCAGTAGTTGGTCTATTTGTAGGATTAATTGGACATGCAGTGAAAGATGCTGTTTCAGGAGGTCTTTGGTGGACTTGGATTATCGCTAGCGGTCTCTTTGGTCTAGCTGTAGGACTCTTTAGAAAATACATTCGAGTAACACAGGGTGTTTTTGAGTTGAAGGATATTGTTTTCTTTAACCTCATTCAGATTGTTGCAAATGCTCTTGTTTGGGGTGTTTTGGCACCACTTGGAGATGTTGCGATTTATCATGAAGCGGCAGAAAAAGTATTTGCCCAAGGAATTGTTGCAGGTATTGGTAATGCTGTAACTGTAGCTATCGCAGGTACCCTTCTCTTGCTAGCTTATTCACGTACGCAGACTCGTTCAGGAAGTTTGAAAAAGGATTAACATAAAGGAAAAGGCTGGGAAACCAGTCTTTTTCGATGTTTATTGATTAGTTAGGCAAGCAAGCTATGATAGGACTCTTTTTGACGCTAAGATTTTACGAGAAGAGACTGCAAGAAGGGCTTGATTTATGATAAAATAGAAGTCTAAGAAGCGAATGAAGAGAGTAAGATGAAAGAAGCTATAATTGAGTGGAAGGATTTCTCTTTCCAGTATGAAACGCAACAAGAACCGACCTTGCAAGGAGTGAACTTGACTATTTATAAGGGAGAGAAAGTCTTAATTGTTGGCCCATCTGGGTCAGGCAAGTCTACCTTGGGTCAGTGTTTGAATGGAATTATTCCCAATATTTACAAGGGTCAGATGTCTGGAGAATTTTTGATCAAGGGGCAAGCAGCCTTTGATATGAGTATCTATGATAAGTCTCATCTGGTCAGCACGGTTTTGCAGGATACAGATGGGCAGTTTATCGGCTTGTCCGTGGCAGAGGACTTGGCTTTTGCTCTGGAAAATGACGTGACAGCTCTAGATGACATGAAAAGTCGTGTTCATAAATGGGCTGAAAAGCTGGACCTTCTTTCTTTACTGAATCAGCGTCCTCAGGATTTGTCTGGTGGACAAAAGCAGCGAGTCAGTCTGGCTGGTGTCTTGATTGATGAGAGTCCGATTCTTTTGTTTGATGAGCCACTCGCCAATCTAGATCCCAAGTCAGGTCAGGATATTATCGAATTGATTGATCAGATTCATAAGGAGGAGGGGACGACGACTCTTATTATCGAGCACCGTTTAGAGGATGTTCTGCATCGCCCTGTGGATCGGATTGTCTTGATAAACGATGGTCGTATCCTCTTTAATGGGAGTCCTGACCAGTTACTAGCGACTGATTTATTGACACAAAATGGAATTCGGGAACCCCTTTATCTAACGACTCTCCGTCAATTGGGTGTGGATTTAGTCAAGGAAGAACAATTAGCAGATCTGGATAACTTGTCTATCTCAAAAGGTCAGGTTCAGTTGCAGAATGAACTGGCAAAAGAACCCCCAGAATTGCAGTCACTCTTTAGACTAGAGGACGTGTCGTTTTCTTATGATGATAGACCGATTTTAAATTCACTACATTTGGATATTAAAAAGGGTGAAAAGATTGCTATTGTCGGGAAAAATGGGGCTGGGAAATCAACCCTTGCCAAAGCCTTAAGTAGCTTTATTCAGACGGAAGGCCACTATCTTTGGGAAGGACAGGATATCAAAGGAGATTCTGTTGCAGAGCGGGCGGAACGAGTAGGCTATGTGCTGCAAAATCCTAATCAAATGATTTCAACCAATATGATTTTTGATGAGGTGGCTCTGGGACTACGTTTGCGAGGTGTGGAAGAGCAGGAAATTGAAACGAGAGTCTATGAAACTTTGAAAATCTGTGGTCTCTATGAATTCCGTAATTGGCCCATTTCTGCCCTGTCATTTGGTCAGAAAAAACGTGTGACCATTGCATCGATTTTGGTCTTAGGGGCTGAAATTATCCTCTTAGATGAACCGACTGCAGGTCAAGACCAGAAGAACTATACTGAGATTATGGAATTTCTCGAAGAACTGCATCAAAAAGGGCATACCATTGTCATGATTACTCATGATATGCAATTGATGCTGGATTATTCAGACCGAGCCCTTGTCATGGTAGATGGAGAATTGATTGCCGATACCGACCCGGCTAGTCTGTTAAGCAATCCTGAGCTGTTAGTAAAAGCCAACCTAAAGGAAACTTCTATCTTCAACTTGGCTAAGAAACTCGACGTGGATCCACTTGCTTTAACGGCATTTTACACAGAAAGGAGAGAAGGATGCAAGCTAAATTAATTGGTTACCAGCATAGAGATACTGTGATTCATCGCTTGTCAGGAGCTGGTAAACTCCTCTTTTTCATCCTTGTATCATTGGCGGCCATGATTAGCTATGATACCAGACTGCTTGTTCTGATTGCCATCTTTTCGGTATTTCTCCTCTATTTGTCAGAAATCCGTTTTAAAGATGTTTCCTTTGTAGCAGTTTTTGCGACGGTATTTGCCGTTTTAAACGTTTTGATGGTCTATCTCTTTTCTCCCGAGTATGGGGTTGGACTTTACGGAGAGAGAAGTGTGATTTGGCAGGGAATCGGTGCCTACACTCTGACCAGTCAAGAGCTCTTTTATCTGCTAAATCTGGCCATTAAGTACCTTTGCACCATTCCTCTGGCTATTATCTTTTTGATGACAACCCATCCTAGTCAGTTTGCTTCCAGTTTAAATCAAATTGGTGTGCCTTACAAGATTGCCTATTCAGTCAGCCTGACTTTGCGCTATATTCCAGATTTGCAGGAAGAATTCTTTACTATCAAGATGTCTCAGGAGGCGCGTGGGATGGAATTATCCAAGAAAGCTTCTCTTATGCAACGAATCAAAGGCAATCTGCGCATTATCACTCCCTTGATTTTTAGCTCGCTAGAACGCATTGATACCATTGCGACCGCCATGGAACTTCGCCGCTTTGGGAAAGAGAAAAAACGCACTTGGTATAGTTATCAGGCCTTGAAAAAAGGAGATTATCTTACCTTGCTCTTGGCAGCTGTATTTTTAGTAGCTAGTTTACTACTTATCTTGCAGAATCACGGACGATTTTACAATCCTTGGAAATAGCTTGAAAAAATTGAAAAAATCAAGTCGTTTCTATTGACAATGATTCTGAAAGTGTTATACTAAGAAAGTAGTTTCGCTGATTTACTTCAAACCTGTTGTGAGGTAAGTTAACGATGCCTTAACCACGCTGTTTGCTGAGCTTGACTCCGGGCAGTGTGGCTATTTTTTTGCAATGGTGAAAGGAAGCAAGTCATGACAAATCACATTGTATTATTTGAACCACAAATTCCACAAAATACAGGCAATATCGCGCGTACTTGCGCTGCGACCAATTCTCCCCTCCACATCATCAAGCCAATGGGCTTTCCTATTGATGACCGCAAGATGAAGCGAGCTGGATTGGATTATTGGGATAAACTAGAGATTTATTTTTACGAGAGTTTGGAGGATTTCATGTCTCAGATGAAGGGCAAACTCTATCTGATTTCTAAATTCGCTGAGAAAGTGTATTCTGAGGTGGATTTATCGACTGACGAAGACCATTATTTTCTCTTTGGACGTGAAGATAAGGGCTTGCCGGAGGACTTTATGCGAGAACATCCTGAGAAAGCTCTCCGTATTCCTATGAATGATGAACATGTCCGCAGTCTCAATGTGTCTAATACCGTCTGCATGATTGTCTATGAGGCTCTCCGCCAGCAGAACTTTGCAGGTCTTGAGCTTGTTCATACCTATGAAGTGGATAAATTGAAATAAAAAATGAAAATGAAAATGAACAAAATGCTTGCGCTTGCAAGCGTTTTTTGTTATGATAAAAGAGTCTTCAGGGCAGGGTGTGATTCCCGACCGGTGGTAAAGGTTTTCCTGAGCCCACGAGCCGTATGGCTGATTTGGTGTGATTCCAAAGCCGACAGTACAGTCTGGATGGGAGAAGATTGTTTTTCTGATTTCGTAAGAGCCTCCCTGAAGACGGGAGGTTTTTTATGCGGATTGATGATGACAAAAAGTTTATGGCGCGGGCGCTGGAGCTGGCGGCTAACGGGATGGGACATACCCGTCCGAATCCTATGGTGGGCGCGGTACTTGTAAAAGACGGCGAAATCATCGGTGAAGGATGGCACGAATTTTATGGCGGGCCCCATGCGGAAGTCAATTCTTTTGCCGATTGCAGGGCTGATCCCGCCGGAGCGACTCTTTATGTGACGCTTGAACCGTGCTGTCATTATGGAAAGACGCCGCCCTGCGCGGATCTCATCGCATCCAAGAATCTTGAGCGTGTCGTGGTTGCCATGCAGGATCCAAATCCGCTTGTGTCAGGAAAGGGCATCCGGAAACTGAAAGATGCGGGGATTTTCGTGACGACTGGTGTGATGGAAAAAGAGGCGCAGGTTTTAAATGAAGTTTTCATGAAATTTATTACAGAAAAGAAACCTTTCGTCCTGTACAAATCAGCAGTGTCCATGGATGGAAAAACGGCATGCCATACGGGAAAGTCGCAGTGGATTTCATCGGAAGAATCAAGAGAAGAGGTTCGTACGCTGCGCGGCCTGTACGCGGCTGTCATGGCAGGAGCGGGAACGATTGCCGCAGATGATCCTCTCCTTACGGCACGGACGGAGGGATTGGAAGATCCTGTCCGAATCATCATAGACGGCAAATTATCCGTCTCCATGGA
>ERZ773009.445-NODE-445-length-30400-cov-22.951920_pt1 | contig 30400 bp, 28 predicted proteins | sample MGYA00580663_ERZ773009 | MGnify/ENA primary metagenome ERZ773009 (study PRJEB29015, sample SAMEA2737969) | human oral metagenome | biome: human oral; feature: human-associated habitat; material: dental | place: China | collected 2026 ... | reverse complement strand
GATGGTCAGATTAGCGAAGATGATAAAGAGAGCTGGTTAAGTGTGGAGGAATTTAGAAATCGGCATGAAGATATCCTTTCGATGAGTTATGAACAGGCTAATGAGATGAGTCTTGAAGAAATTCCATTTATGGACGATGTGAGAGACCCAATTTGGGAAGAAGATGACCGCAGAAATGAGGAATACATCAAAACCCATGGAGAAGTTGAGTTGGATGACGAGGAAGAATGAAATTATACTTAAAAGGCGATTACACAAAAAAGTACCTTATGGTTATTTAGAACTTGCTGGTAAAATGTGGTTTCCAGAAGATGAGCAAATTTCTTACTCAAATGTTGGGAACAATGATGCATTACAAGAAGATTTATTCTCAAATTTATCCTTGAGGAAAGGCACTGCTGATAAGAGATGGTCTAGTGTCCCCCTAAAGGAAGGGGTACGAAGACTCTTTTCACATATTAAGGAATGTATTGAAATTAATTTTGAAGATGCAGTTGCTACAGATTATAATGAAAAGGGGGACTATCTCCGAATTTTAACCAGCCATCTGGAAGTTTTGAAAGTTGATAAACGTGCTATGTATATTATGGCGCTTGAGATTGCAAAGGTGATTGACGGACAAATTAGCGAGGATGGTAAGGCTAGCTGGTTGACAATTGAGGAGTTTAAAAGAAAACATGAGGCTATTCTATCTCTAACTTTTGAAGAAGCAAATGAACTAAGTTTGACAGAAATTCAAACGATGGATGTTGTAGACGATCCTCTTTGGGAGGAAGAAGCCAATCGTCGAAAAGAATATATACTAGCACATGGAGGCGATATCTCAGATTTATGAGACTATACATCAATGGTGATTATACTAGAAAAGTGCCATTTGGCTACAGAGAACTCGCATGGAAAATGTGGTTTAAAGAAAGAAACGGTCAAAAAATAAGTTTCTCAAATGCCGGGGATGATGAGATGTTGCAAAATGACTTCTATTTATCTTTGCGGTTAGATAAGTGGGGAGCAAGTGACCCTCGTTGGAAAGATGCCAAGGTTAAAGGTGGCAGTGCAATAAATTCCCAAAAATATGAAAATATTGATTTGGATTATGAGAGAAGTTATGAAAGTGACGGTACAGAAAAGGGAAAACATCTAAGAATCGCTTCTAATTATCTGGATGTTTTAACAGTTGATAAACGAGCTATGTATATTATAGCACTTGAAATCGCGACTGCTATTGATGGACAAATTAGCGAAGATGATAAGAAAACATGGCTAACAATCGAGGAATTTAAGGAAAAGCACCAAGATATCTTATCTCTGACTTTTGATGAAGCAAATGAGATGAGTTTGGAAGAAATTCAAACGATTGATGCTATTGACGATCCTATTTGGGAAGAGTTGGATAGGAAGCGCGAAGAATATATCAAAATACATGGTGAACGTGTTTATGATGACGATTGAGATTATTAAAAATGGGAATTAAGGTTCATCTTTTATAAGTTTATAAAGTAAAGATCAGCTCGGTTTGTCCGAGCTTTTTATATCTAAAAAAAGAAAGCGCTTTCGCGCTTTATGTGAAAGTAAAAGTATGTGAAATCTCTAAAAAATAAAAAATTTTTTCACAAAAACTAAAATAATAGACTGTAAAATAAGCGAATTTGTTATGCATTTCACAAATTAATAGAGAAAAGTTTGTGAATGTTAAGTGAAAGTGTTTACAAAAATCATTAAATGGGTTATAATTGTATTGTGAAATAATTAACAAAGGTTAGTGTTCTTCGTCTAACCTAAGGCAAAACCATTGGAGGAATAGAATGGCTGAAAAGAAGAAAACGGTAGAACAAGAAGACAAGGCTTTGGCAGCGCAAAAGCATGTCGACGAATTGGTGCAAAAAGGTCTGGTTGCACTCGAGGAAATGAGAAAGCTGGATCAGGAACAGGTGGACTACATTGTAGCCAAGGCTTCTGTAGCAGCTTTGGATGCCCATGGTGAGTTGGCTCTGCATGCTTATGAAGAAACGGGCCGAGGAGTTTTTGAAGATAAGGCGACTAAAAACCTTTTCGCCTGTGAGCACGTTGTGAATAATATGCGCCATACGAAAACTGTCGGTGTTATTGAAGAAGATGATGTGACTGGATTGACCTTGATTGCGGAGCCAGTGGGTGTTGTCTGCGGTATCACACCGACGACCAACCCGACTTCAACAGCAATTTTCAAATCTTTGATTTCCTTGAAGACTCGTAATCCAATCATCTTTGCTTTCCATCCATCTGCTCAAGAATCTTCTGCTCATGCAGCACAAATCGTGCGTGATGCAGCGATTGCTGCAGGTGCGCCTGAAAACTGTGTGCAGTGGATTACAGCGCCATCGATGGAAGCAACTTCTGCCCTTATGAACCACGAAGGGATTGCGACTATCCTTGCGACAGGTGGTAATGCAATGGTGAAGGCAGCTTATTCATGTGGTAAGCCAGCTCTGGGGGTTGGTGCCGGAAACGTACCAGCTTATGTGGAAAAATCCGCTAATATCCGTCAAGCAGCGCACGATATCGTTATGTCTAAGTCCTTTGACAATGGTATGGTCTGTGCCTCTGAGCAAGCGGTTATCATTGATAAGGAAGTTTATGATGAATTTGTAGAAGAGTTCAAATCTTACCATACTTACTTTGTCAATAAGAAAGAAAAAGCTCTGTTGGAAGAATTCTGCTTCGGTGCTAAGGCAAATAGCAAGAACTGTGCTGGTGCTAAGCTCAATCCGGATATCGTTGGTAAGCCAGCTACTTGGATTGCAGAGCAAGCAGGCTTCAGCGTGCCAGAAGATACGAATATCTTGGCCGCAGAGTGTAAAGAAGTTGGTGAAAAAGAGCCATTGACACGTGAAAAACTGTCACCTGTCATCGCTGTTCTCAAGTCTGAATCTCGTGAAGACGGTGTTGAAAAGGCCCGTCAAATGGTAGAATTCCATGGTCTTGGTCACTCAGCTGCTATCCATACAGCGGACGAAGAATTGACTAAGGAATTTGGTAAGGCTGTTCGTGCCATCCGTGTTATTTGCAACTCACCTTCTACTTTCGGCGGTATCGGGGATGTTTATAATGCCTTCCTGCCATCATTGACACTGGGCTGTGGATCTTATGGTCGCAACTCAGTTGGTGATAACGTTAGTGCTGTGAATCTCTTGAACATCAAAAAAGTAGGAAGACGTAGAAATAATATGCAATGGATGAAACTCCCTTCAAAAACTTACTTCGAGCGTGACTCTATCCAATACCTGCAAAAATGTCGTGATGTGGAACGTGTCATGATCGTTACAGACCATGCTATGGTAGAGCTTGGTTTCCTAGATCGTATCATCGAACAACTCGATCTTCGTCGTAATAAGGTTGTTTACCAAATCTTTGCAGACGTAGAGCCAGATCCAGATATCACAACTGTTGAACGTGGTACGGAGATTATGCGTACCTTCAAACCTGATACAATCATCGCGCTTGGTGGTGGTTCACCAATGGACGCAGCTAAAGTAATGTGGCTCTTCTATGAGCAACCAGAAGTGGATTTCCGTGACCTTGTGCAAAAATTCATGGATATCCGTAAACGTGCCTTCAAATTCCCGTTGCTTGGTAAGAAGACTAAGTTTATCGCAATTCCTACAACATCTGGTACAGGTTCAGAAGTAACACCGTTTGCCGTTATCTCTGACAAGGCTAACAACCGTAAGTACCCAATCGCTGACTACTCTCTGACTCCAACTGTAGCCATCGTAGACCCAGCTCTGGTACTGACTGTTCCAGGATTTGTTGCAGCAGACACTGGTATGGATGTTCTGACTCACGCAACAGAAGCTTATGTATCTCAGATGGCCAGCGACTTTACGGATGGTTTGGCTCTCCAAGCTATCAAACTAGTCTTTGAAAATCTGGAAAGCTCTGTTAAGAACGCTGACTTCCACTCTCGCGAAAAGATGCACAATGCCTCTACTATCGCTGGTATGGCCTTTGCCAATGCCTTCCTGGGAATTTCCCACTCTATGGCCCATAAGATTGGTGCTCAGTTCCATACGATCCACGGTCGTACCAATGCGATCTTGCTGCCATATGTAATCCGCTACAACGGTACACGTCCAGCTAAGACAGCGACATGGCCTAAGTACAACTACTACCGTGCGGATGAGAAATACCAAGACATCGCTCGTATGCTTGGCTTGCCAGCTTCTACTCCAGAAGAAGGTGTTGAATCATTTGCGAAAGCTGTTTATGAACTGGGAGAACGTGTCGGTATCGAAATGAACTTCAAGGCTCAAGGTATTGACGAAAAAGAATGGAAAGAACATTCACGCGAATTGGCCTTCCTTGCCTACGAAGACCAATGTTCTCCAGCCAACCCACGCCTTCCAATGGTTGACCACATGCAGGAAATCATCGAAGACGCTTACTATGGCTACAAGGAACGCCCAGGACGCCGCAAATAAGCGAGCAGCTTCCTCAATTAAGAATAAGACAGTTTGTCGATCATCCCCTGCCTTTTGGTGGGGGATTTTTCTATGTGTCTCAGCGAGGCAAGACCTCTGGTCGAAGCCGAGCTTAGAGACATTGATGCTGAGGAGCGGAGCGACGTGAGCGCTATGTGTCTTAACGAAACGTGTCCGTAGGACAAAGTTGAGTCATAGAGCAATGGATGCAGTTTTGTCCGTTAGAAAGAAAGCTATATACCTTGAAGAAACACATAGCGAGGCAAGACCGTCGGTCGAAGCTGAGCTTAGAGACATTGATGCTGAGGAGCTTAGAGACATTGATGCTGAGGAGCGTAGCGACGTGAGTGCTAGATCTCTTAACGAAAAGAGCTTGCTGGGATAAAAAGACGTAAACCTTCTAACTACTTGTTATTGAGCGAGCTTTTGTGCTAAGATAAGGGGACAATGGAAAAAAGGAGAGCAATGTGATTTTTTTATCTTTGTGGGCTGGGCTGTTGAGTGGTCTTTGCTGGTTGTTGGGGGATATTCTGCTGGTTGGCTTTGAGGTAAACAAGAAAAGTTATGCTTCCTTTACGGAGCAGAGTCGGATTGGCAATAAGAAGCTGGCTATGCTGATGCTGTCTGGCTCTGTCGGTCGGCTGCGTCTAGGTGCTCTGGTGGCTAACTTCTCAATCCCTCTTATGTTAGTCTCGCTTTATGCTCTCTTTGGTTTGACAAATAAGGGCTTGTGGGCCTATCTGTCAATAGCCTTGTTAGGAATTGGATTTGCTCTGTCGCCGGTGGCACATGTGGCCTTTTACTACGTTGGGATCATCAGCAAAAAGGTTTATAAACGAAGCAAAGGACAGGTCTGCTCAGACGAAGATAGCGAGCTTATCAATGAAGCGGTACTCTTTCTAGATATAACCTGGCGAACAGCTATCGCCCTGACCGGTCTAGGCTGGTTCGTTTACTCACTGCTAATAGTTACCGGTCAGACAATATTGCCTGCTTATCTGGGGCTGCTGACTCCTTTACCGCTGAGTCTGTTGACTATCTTACTGGTAGAAAAGCTGAGAATCGGACGCCCCTACCTTAACGGAGCCGGCCTAAACATAGGATTTAGTTTGTTCTATTTACTGCTCCTGCTTCATATAGGTTCTTAGGTAGTGGGCCCGACAAATTTCAGAAAAACAGAAAATCTATATATTAACCTATTGAAAACTTCCTCTTTATATGGTATGATGAAAGAGGTCTCAAGAATCGTTGGGAGGATAAGACATGAAAAACCCTACTTTACTTAAAGAAATGTTAGATTATCGCGGAAGAGATGAAATGCCCGACGATTTTGATACCTTTTGGAATAAACAAGTGGCGGAGGTGGAAGTGCCTCAGGACTACCAGTTGCTGGAAAAAGATTTTCAAATTGCATATGCGACTTGCTATGAGCTAACCTTCAAGTCTGGAAACGGTGGGCAAATCTATGCTAAGCTAGTTGTGCCTAAGTTATCAGAAAAAGTTCCGGTATTGTTTCATTTCCATGGTTATATGGGGCAGGGCTGGGATTGGGCTGATATGCTGGCCTATACGGCAGCGGCCTGGGGTGTGGTGTCAATGGATGTCCGTGGTCAGTCTGGCTATTCACTGGATGGTGATAGAGAAGTCCGCGGCAATACTGTTAAAGGACATATTATCCGCGGGGCTCTGGATGGACCGGATCAGCTTTTTTTCAAGGATGTCTATCTGGATGTTTACACCTTGGTCGAGCTAGTGGCTGGTTTGGACTTCGTGGATGAAAATCGTTTGTCTAGTTTTGGCGGTTCACAGGGCGGAGCCTTGGCCCTAGTGGCAGCTGCTTTAAACTCTCGGATCAAGCAGACTGTAGCCATCTATCCCTTCCTTGTGGACTTTAGACGGGTTTTGGAGATTGGCAATACCAGTGAAGCCTATGATGAGCTCTTTCGTTATTTCAAATTCCATGATCCTTTTCATGAGACAGAAGAGCAGTTGTTGCAGACACTTGCTTATATTGACGTGAAAAATCTGGCCCATCGTATTAGCTGTCCAGTGCAGATGATTATTGGCCTGGAGGATGATGTTTGCTATCCTATCACGCAGTTTGCCATTTATAACCGTTTGGCTGGAGAAAAGGAGTATCATCTCCTGCCTGAATATGGGCATGAGGCTATGAATGTCCGTGTCAGCGATACTGTCTTTAACTGGCTCTGCGGAACCAAAATAAAAAGACTTTCTCTCATTTCGGACTTTAAATCAGAGAGATAATATTCGTCCCCCCTTTGGGGCTAGGCCTTTGTCTAGCCCTTTTTACTTGCCTGAGGGAGTATAGAAATGAGAATCTTTTTAGAAGTTTGCTCGCTCTTTCATTGACTTTTCTACAAAACGGATTCCTGAAAGTACTTTCAGGAATTTCTGTTTTTCTGGAAAATTCGGAAACTAAAATCTAAATTCCAAACAATATTGAAAGCGCTTTAAAAATTATTTATAATAACATTATGAAATACTCGAGTTAAAAAATGGAGTCTAGGATAAGGAAGTAAAAATATTTGTTTGCGGCCTTCTTCCCTGCTCTACCTGAGGTCCGAGATAGTTGTTAGACTATCTGATCAGACCGATGTCATACGAAAGGAGATTGTATATTCATGTCACAGATTTTAAAAGATGACTTGATAGCCAAGATTAAAGACGGCATCATTGTTTCTTGTCAAGCCTTGCCCCAGGAGCCGCTTTATACGGAAGCTGGAGGAGTCATTCCTCTCTTGGTCAAGGCTGCTGAGCAAGGCGGTGCTGTCGGTATTCGAGCTAATAGCGTTCGCGATATTCGGGAGATTAAGGAAGTAACTTCTCTGCCCATCATCGGAATTATCAAACGCGACTATCCGCCACAAGAGCCTTTTATCACGGCTACCATGCGGGAAGTGGATGAGTTGGCTGCTCTGGATATTGAAGTCATTGCTCTGGACTGTACCAAGCGGGAGCGCCATGATGGCTTGACAGTTGCGGATTTCATCAAGCAGGTCAAGTCCAAGTATCCTCATCAGCTATTGATGGCAGATATCAGTACCTATGAGGAAGCTGCTGCTGCTGTAGAAGCTGGTGTAGACTTTGTCGGCACGACCTTGTCGGGCTACACTTCCTACAGCCCTAAGGTTGACGGACCGGACATTGAGCTCATCCGCCGCTTGTGCCAAGCAGGCTTTGACGTCATCGCTGAAGGAAAGATTCATTATCCAAGTCAAGCCAAGCAGATACATGATTTGGGTGTAAGAGGCATCGTTGTCGGCGGAGCCATTACTCGGCCTAAAGAAATTACAGAGCGCTTTGTTGCAGGATTAAAATAAGTGAGGTAGATGAATGACAACCTTAACACTAAATAAACTATATAAAAAATATCCTAATAGTGATTTTTACTCTGTTGAAAATTTTGATTTGGATATTAAGGATAAGGAGTTTATCGTTTTTGTAGGACCTTCCGGTTGCGGAAAATCAACAACCTTGCGGATGATTGCAGGACTTGAGGATATCACAGAAGGGGAGCTCTATATTGATCAAAATCTTGTCAATGACATTGCTCCTAAAGATCGGGATATCGCCATGGTTTTCCAAAATTATGCCCTTTATCCTCACATGACTGTTTATGACAATATGGCATTCGGACTTAAGCTTCGCAAGTATGACAAGGCTGATATTGACAAAAGAGTCCAGGAAGCGGCGGAAATCCTTGGGCTGAAAGAGCTGCTGGATCGTAAACCGGCCGACTTATCTGGTGGTCAGCGTCAGCGTGTAGCTATGGGGCGGGCGATTGTTCGTGATGCCAAAGTCTTCCTTATGGATGAGCCCTTGTCTAACTTGGATGCTAAACTGCGCGTGTCCATGCGGGCAGAAATCGCAAAAATTCACCGCCGTATCGGAGCGACGACAATCTATGTAACCCACGACCAGACCGAGGCCATGACCTTGGCTGACCGCATCGTTATCATGTCAGCTACTAAGAATGAAGCAGGAACAGGTACTATCGGTCGAATCGAGCAAATCGGTACGCCGCAGGAACTTTATAACGAACCAGCTAATAAATTTGTGGCAGGTTTTATCGGCAGTCCAGCCATGAATTTCTTTGAAGTGAACTTAGAGGGTAATCAGCTTACAGATGGACAAGGCTTTGCTGTTGGACTCCCAGACGGTCAGCGTAAAATCCTAGAAGAAAAAGGCTATCAAGGAAAGAAAGTGATACTGGGCATTCGACCAGAGGATATCTCGGCTGAGTTGATAGTAGAAGATACTTTTCCAGATAGCACTGTAGATGCTGAAGTCACCGTTTCTGAGTTGCTAGGCAGTGAGTCTGTTCTCTATTGTAAGGCTGGTGTACAAGAATTTTCAGCCAAAGTGGAAGCTTCTAACTATTTGGAGCCTGGCTCTAAGATTCGCTTTACCTTTAAGATGCCTAAGGCTCATATATTTGATTTTGATAGTCAGGAGAGAATCAAAATCTAAGAATTTTAAATAAAAATGAAAACGCTATCTTTAAAAAGAGAATTATTAAAAGGGAGTGAATTTATCGAGTTAAGGTTCTAAAAATGATTATTTACTGTTCTGAAGAAGCAGTAAAACAAGAAGGACTAACAGGTCCATGTCTGTCACCAGGTCCAATCCTTACTTGAAACTGGAAAAACAAAGGCAGATAAGTCTCTCAGTTTTTGTAAAGAAAAGGACTAGATTCAAGAGAAATTCATTTTTAAGGAGAAAAGAATATGAAATTCGGAAAATTATTCGCATCGTTATTGACAGGTGCTGCAATTGTTTCTTTAGCAGCTTGTGGAAACAATGGCGGATCAGATAAAACAGCTAGCTCTGGTAGTAATTCTGGCAAAACAGAGATTACTTGGTGGGCTTTCCCAGTCTTCACACAGGAAAATGCCAACGATGGTGTTGGAACCTATGAAAAATCAATTATCGAGGCTTTTGAAAAAGCGAACCCAGATATTCACGTCAATCTAGAAACTATTGACTTTAAATCTGGTCCTGAAAAGATTACGACCGCTATCGAAGCAGGCACAGCACCGGATGTTTTGTTTGATGCACCAGGTCGGATTATCCAGTATGGAAAAAATGGTAAATTAGCTGATTTGAATGATCTCTTTACTGATGACTTTGTCAAAGATGTCAATAATGATAACATTATCCAAGCCAGCAAGGCAGGAGACAAGGCTTACATGTATCCTATCAGCTCTGCTCCATTCTATATGGCTTTCAATAAGAAAATGTTGGAAGATGCTGGTGTAGCAAATCTTGTCAAGGAAGGCTGGACAACATCTGATTTTGAAAAAGTGCTGAAAGCTCTGAAAGATAAAGGCTACACTCCAGGTTCCCTCTTTAGTAATGGTCAAGGTGGTGACCAAGGAACTCGTGCCTTCATCGCTAATCTTTACGGCGGATCTATTACAGACGAAAAAGTTACCAAATACACAACTGATGATCCTAAGTTTGTCAAAGGACTGGAAAAAGCAGTTGGCTGGATTAACGACGGTTTGATGATGAACGGCTCTCAATATGATGGTGGAGCAGATATTCAAAACTTTGCTAACGGCCAAACATCCTACACTCTTCTTTGGGCTCCTTCTCAAAATGGTATTCAAGCACAACTTTTAGAAGCCAGCAAAGTCGATGTGGTGGAAGTACCGTTCCCATCAGAATCTGGCAAACCAGCTCTTGAATATCTTGTAAACGGATTTGCAGTCTTTAACAATAAAGATGAAAAGAAAGTAGCAGCTTCTAAGAAATTCGTCCAATTTATCGCTGATGACAAAGAGTGGGGACCTAAGAATGTAGTTCGTACAGGTGCTTTCCCAGTTCGTACTTCATTTGGAAAACTCTATGATGATAAACGTATGGAAACCATCAGTGGCTGGACTCAGTACTATTCACCATATTACAACACGATTGATGGCTTTGCGGAAATGAGAACCCTTTGGTTCCCAATGCTCCAATCTGTATCCAATGGTGATGAAAAGGTTGAACCTGCTTTGAAGACATTTACAGAAAAAGCAAACGAAACTATTACTAAAAAATAAGCAAATGTGAAATCCTCCCCTTTTTCTGTTGACGGTTTCTAGAAGTAGAAAAAGGGGGATTTTGTTAGAAAATCTTGAAAGAGGGGTACCTCATTGTGAAAGTCAATAAAATCAGAATGAAAGAAACCCTAGTATCATACGCGTTTTTAGCTCCAATACTGATATTTTTCACGGTATTTGTCTTGGCACCTATGATTATGGGTTTTGTTACTAGTTTTTTTAACTATACGATGACCTCCTTTACTTTTGTCGGATTTGATAATTATATTCGGATGTTTAAAGATCCGGTCTTTATGAAATCGCTGATTAATACGGTCATTATCGTGGTCGGCTCTGTGCCGATTGTAGTTCTCTTCTCTTTGTTTGTGGCTTCGCAGACTTATGAGATGAATGCTGTCTCTCGTTCCTTTTACCGTTTTGTATTCTTCCTGCCAGTTGTTACAGGGAGCGTAGCTGTGACGGTCGTATGGAAATGGATCTACGATCCGCTGTCTGGTATTTTGAACTTTGTTTTGAAGTCAGGCCATGTCATCAATCAAAATATTTCTTGGCTTGGGGATAAACATTGGGCATTGCTAGCGATTATCATTATTCTCTTAACAACTTCTGTGGGCCAACCTATCATTCTCTATATCGCAGCTATGGGAAACATTGACAATTCTCTAGTTGAGGCTGCGCGAGTGGATGGTGCAACAGAAATGCAAGTCTTCTGGAAGATTAAATGGCCTAGCCTGCTTCCAACAACCCTTTACATTGCTATCATTACTACGATTAACTCATTCCAGTGTTTTGCCTTGATTCAGCTCTTGACATCAGGCGGACCTAATTACTCAACCAGTACGCTCATGTACTATCTGTATGAAAAAGCCTTCAAGTTATCTGAATACGGCTATGCTAATACCATGGGAGTCTTTTTAGCAGTCATGATTGCCATCATCAGCTTTGCCCAATTCAAGATTCTTGGAAACGATGTAGAATACTAGAGAAAGGAGAAAGAAGATGCAAACTAAAAAAATGAATGTTTTTAAGGTGGTATCAGGCTTTGTTCTGGCCATATTAACCATCCTCTTTGTCTTTCCTTTCTATTGGATTTTGACAGGAGCTTTCAAGTCTCAACCAGCAACGATCGTCATTCCGCCAGAATGGTGGCCAAAAATGCCAACGGTTGAAAACTTCCAGCAATTGATGGTGCAAAATCCAGCCATGCAATGGATGTGGAATAGTGTTTTCATTTCGCTTGCGACCATGTTTCTGGTCTGCGCCACGTCTTCTTTGGCAGGATATGTTTTGGCTAAGAAGCGGTTCTATGGTCAACGGATTCTTTTTGCCATCTTCATTGCGGCCATGGCTTTGCCTAAGCAAGTAGTACTGGTACCACTAGTGCGTATTGTTAATTTCATGGGAATTCACGATACCTTGGCTGCAGTAATCTTACCGTTGGTTGGCTGGCCTTTCGGAGTTTTTCTAATGAAGCAGTTCAGTGAAAACATCCCGACAGAGCTTCTTGAGTCTGCTAAAATCGACGGTTGTGGCGAAATCCGGACTTTCTGGAGTGTTGCTTTCCCTATTGTCAAACCAGGTTTTGCGGCTCTAGCTATTTTCACATTTATCAATACTTGGAACGACTACTTTATGCAGCTGGTTATGTTGACATCCAGGCAGAATTTGACGATTTCTCTCGGGGTTGCGACCATGCAGGCTGAAATGGCAACCAACTATGGCCTCATTATGGCTGGAGCAGCTTTGGCTGCAGTGCCAATTGTAGCAGTCTTCCTCATCTTCCAAAAATCCTTCACACAAGGAATCACGATGGGAGCTGTTAAGGGATAGAAATATGATTTTTGATCAATTAGAGAATCTCGTTCGCTATCGAGGGATTCACAAAAATATCGATACAGCTATTGATTATCTCCTGAGTCACGATGTATCTAATCTAAATTCAGGGCGCTATGAAGTAGATGGTGATAGGGTCTTCTTCTTTTTGCAGGAAAATACTCTTAGTCAACAGCAAGAGGAAAGCTTTGAATTTCACCAGAGATACTTGGACCTGCACTTTCTTTTGGAAGGGCATGAACTAATCCAATATGGCTGTCAGATTAGAGAACTTCAGGAAGCCTATGATGAAGGGCGAGATATTGGTTTTGTTGTTTGCGAACAGACTTATCCGCTCTTGTTAGACGGTTTAAATTTTGCTGCTTTTTTGCCAGAAGAAGCCCACCAGCCTAATCAATTTGCTGGCAGAGAAGAGACAGTTAAAAAGTGTGTATTTAAAGTTTTGTTGGATTAATATTTGAAAAGGAGGCTAGCAATGGATAAAAGAGGTGCCCGATTGATAGAGACTATTTTTGATACGGATAATTTCTTTATGCAGATTTGTGAGAAAATCCTTGATTTAGCGACAGTAAACTTGCTTTTTCTGCTGACATCTCTGCCTCTTCTAACCATCGGTATTGCTAAGCTAAGCCTCTATCAAACTCTTTTTGAGATCAAAGGCGGTCGTCGTGTAAAAGTAACGGCTGTCTATATCAAGGCCTTCCGAGAAAATTGGCAGTTGGGTTTCAAACTTGGCCTGTTGGAGCTCATGCTGTCTGCTATCAGTATTTTTGACCTCCTTCTTATCTGGGGTCAGGAGGCTCTGCCTTTTCAAATACTGAAAGTTGCCTGCTTTGCTCTTCTTATCTTTACAACAGCGCTCTTTCTGTGTGTTTATCCACTGGCTGGCCGATTTGAGCAGTCTCTTATAGGTGGGTTACAGACTAGTCTAGTTTTGCTCAGTCTTAACTTTCCTTGGTTTTTCCTGATGATAGCCATTCTAGTAGCAATTTTGACAGTGCTTCTTAGTTCAGGACTTCTACTTTTACTAGGGTTATCGCTCTTTGTTTTAATCGGTTTTGCTGGATTGGCCTTCACGCAAATTACTGTTTTAGAGAAGATTTTTGCCAAATACGAAAAGCCTTAATTTATAGAAATTCTAGATTTGGAGATAAAAGAAAATGAAAAATATGACCAAATACCAAGGTGTCATTCCTGCTTTCTACGCCTGCTATGATGAGGAAGGTGAAATCAGCCCGGAGCGGACTCGCGCTTTAGTGGAATATTTCATCGCCAAGGGCGTGCAAGGTCTTTATGTCAACGGTTCTTCGGGCGAGTGTATCTATCTGAGTGTAGAAGACCGAAAACGGGTTCTAGAAGAAGTGATGAAAGTTGCTAAGGGGCGTCTGACTATCATTGCCCACGTGGCTTGCAACAATACTAAAGACAGCGTGGAGTTGGCTCGTCATGCGGAAAGTTTGGGTGTGGATGCTATTGCAGCTATTCCGCCGATTTATTTCCGTTTGCCAGAGTATTCGGTTGCCCAATATTGGAATGACATCAGTGCGGCGGCGCCTAATACTGATTTCGTGATTTATAATATCCCTCAGCTGGCTGGTGTAGCCTTGACTCCTAGTCTTTATAAGGAAATGCTCAAGAATGAGCGCGTGATTGGTGTGAAGAACTCTTCAATGCCGGTGCAGGATATTCAGACTTTTGTAGCTCTTGGGGGAGAAAATCATGTAGTCTTTAATGGTCCAGATGAGCAATTCTTAGGTGGCCGTCTTATGGGTGCTGCAGCCGGTATCGGTGGTACATACGGAGCTATGCCAGAGCTCTTCCTCAAACTCAATCAACTGATTGCTGACAAGGAATTGGAACGGGCTAAAGAATTGCAATATGCGATTAATGCCATCATCGGAAAATTAACTAGCGCCCACGGCAATATGTACGCTGTTATTAAGGGTGTTTTGGAAATTAACGAAGACTTGGCCATCGGATCTGTCCGCTCTCCTCTGACACCGCTACAGGAAAGTGATCGGCCAATTGTGGAAGAAGCAGCTCAGTTGATTAGACAAACCAAGGAGCAATTTTTATAAGCAACAGGATAAACACTAGAGAGAAGGTGTGCTATGAAACACTATGTTGCTATTGATATTGGTGGTACCAATATCAAGTATGGCTTAATCGACGAGGCGGAAACCTTGGTGGAAGCACATGAAATGCCGACGGAGGCCCACAAAGGCGGTCCGGGAATTATGCAGAAAGTTGAAGGAATTGTTGCAGCCTATTTAGAAAAAGGACCTCTGGCTGGGATTTGTATTTCTTCAGCTGGCATGGTGGATCCAGACAAGGGTGAAATTTTCTATGCCGGGCCGCAGATTCCGAATTACGCTGGGACCCAGTTCAAAAAAGTGCTGGAAGAAAAATTCTCCCTGCCTTGTGAGATTGAAAATGATGTCAACTGTGCTGGCCTGGCGGAGGCTATGTCGGGCAGTGGTAAGGGAGCCAAGATTGCCCTTTGTTTGACGATCGGTACAGGTATCGGAGGCTGTCTGGTTGTAAATGGTCAGGTCTTCCATGGCTTTAGTAACTCTGCCTGTGAGGTCGGTTACCTGCATCTACCAGACGGAGCCTTTCAGGATGTGGCATCTACAACAGCTCTGGTCAATTATGTGGCTGAGCTACACGGAGAAGACGCTGAGCATTGGAATGGCCGGCGGATTTTCAAGGAAGCAACTGAGGGCAATAGACTCTGTATCGAGGGCATCGATCGCATGGTTGGCTATCTGGGCCAAGGAATTGCCAATATCTGCTATGTCGTTAATCCGGAAGTTGTCATCCTAGGAGGTGGTATCATGGGACAAGAAGCTATCCTTAGACCTCGTATTCAGGCGGCTTTGCAGGATGCTTTGGTTCCAAGCATTGCTGACAAAACCAAACTGGCCTTTGCTCATCATCAAAATACTGCAGGTATGTTTGGAGCCTACTATCATTTCAAAAATAGACAAGTTTAACCTGAGATTTTTCTCAGGTTCCTTGTCTTTCAAGAGGAAAATCAAATGACAGAAAGAAGTTTCATTCAGGAAGCTGCTCAGCTTCTAGGTTCCTTGATGGAAGATTTTCAAAAGAAGACAATTCGGTCAAGTGATGAAATCCGCTTTTATAAGTGCTTAGTAGAAATTTTGAGGAGTTTGGAGAAAGCCAAAGCCCCGGATAACCGTCTTCTCATTGCTCTTGAAAGATTTCATAAAAGTGCTAGTTTTTTAATTGGTCTTAGTAGCCTCAAACTGGAGCAGACTACGTATCAAAAGTGGTGTGCCTACGATGCCTTTCATATGGAAAAAGTTCAGCCCCAATTAGAAATCTACGGGCCAATCCTTCCCTTGTGAAAGAAAGAGGAAAAAGTTAGAACCGAAAAAGAAAAACGAGTCAGAAAATCCTGATTCGTTTTTATCTGTGAGTATTTCGACGGTAGTAGCCATTCAATTTCTGGTTTTCCCAAAAGCTGTTAAAGATTCTTTCTTTCTTCTCGCGGTTAATCTCGAGGAAAAAAGCATAGATGAGGTCAATCATGAGAAGCATGGGGAATTGTGCGGAAATCCGCAGGATAAACTCAGGCTTGCTTTGAAGGGCAACAGGAACGACTTCAGTGAAGTCTTCTTGAATCTTTTCAGGCTGTCCTGTCACTAAGATGGTTTTCGCTCCCATATTTTTAGCGTCAATCAAGCTGTCAATGATGGACTGGGTCTGTCCGGATAGGGAAAATCCGATAACGAGGCAGTTCTTGTCCAGAATACTAGTTGTCCAAGCGAAGCCATCTTGGTCGGTTAGGGCTTCACAAACAACTCCCAGTCTCATGAAGCGCAGCTTCATATCACGTGCTACTAAGCCTGAGCTCCCTGTTCCAAAGAAATAAACACGGTCGGCCTCTTCTATGATTTGAGCCACTCGCTCCAGCTTTTCCTCATCTATCAGTTCTTTTGTCTGCTGGTGGATTTGATTGTAGTTGTACAAGACATGACGGGATAAGCTGCTTGGCATATTATCCGCCTCGGTTTGCGCCTTTTGTAGGTCCTGTAAATATTGAAAGTTAAATTCTCGATAACCTTTAAAGCCACATTTTTTGGCGAAACGGGTCAAGGCTGCTTGAGAAATGTGCAAGGTTTGAGCGACTTGCAAAGAGGATAAATCCTCTTGAATACTATTTGGATCTAAAAAATAGTGACCAATCCTCTGTTCCAAGTCGGTCATCTTGTCAAGATGGCTCTCAATGATGGCCAAGATATTCTGCTGACTCATAAAATCACTTTCTTCATGGGTGTAATATTTATTAAAAGTTTAAGGGCTATTCTGGCTGGAAGGTACATTTTGATGCCGCTTTTACTATTCTGCTATTCTATATTTGTCTTAGAATTTGTTTATATTATAACATAGTTATAGAGAAATAAACCGTTTGCAAGACTGAAACTTATCAAGAGTGTACAGTTGAGACTGATTTGTAAGTATTGAAATGAATCAAATCTATATCGGCTTTTCCTATCAGTTTGAGATGCCTGTTTAGTAATCTCTGACTGTTTTTCTGAAAATATGTTATAATTTATGCAAGTACGAAGCTGTATTCCAGAAGATGACTGTACCAGATGCGGGACAGTCAGCCAGGAATGCAGATTTTAAAATCCGTTTTCGAAGGTTTTTGAAAACGAGGGGGTGAATAGATGGCCAATGAAACACTTGAAAAAATGCAGGAAATTGAAACTGCTGCAGAAGAAGTTTTGATGGGCTACAGGACGCAGGCTCAGGAGCTGCGGCAGCAGGTAGATGAAGATCTCAGGCAGCTGGCTCTGACTTATGATGATGAAACGCAGAAGCTGGCAGAGGAATTAACCGCGACTTCCCAGCAAAAGTTGGTGCTCCTGCAGCAAGACTTGGAGCAGACAACTCAGCAGAATGAGGATAAGGTTGAGGCTGCGCTGACAGACAAAAAAGCAGACTTGGCGCGAGCCATTGTAGAGAAGGTGGTAGAAGCCTATGGCCATTAGTCAAATGCGGCAGCTGTCTCTGCTTTTGCCCAAGGAACTGCTGGATCAGCTTCTCTTTTACCTACAGGGTTTAGAGTCGGTTCAGATTCATGACTTGCGGCAGGAAGAGGACTGGCAGGCAGCCTTTGAGCAGGCTTTAGTCGGCCAGCCGGATCAGCAGTTATCTCAGCAGGCTTTGCTCAGTCGTCAGGAAAAGCTCGAGAGGCTGATTGCAGAGCTAGAGCCTTTTATGCCCAAAAAGAAACTGCTGGAATCCTTAAAAGAAGAGCCTTTGGAGCTGTCCTTTGCTGCTTTAGAGCAGGCAGGGAAGGCTCGGGATGAGGTGGCGCTATTAGAAGGAATCAGCAAGCAGCTCAAGGTCTTGCAAGAGGCCAAGGAACAGATAGAAGCTGACCGCTTGGAAGTGGCTGCGCTGGAGAAGTGGGAGCCTTTGGAGCTAACACCGCAAGCAGCTGCGACTTTCAGTCATCTGGGAGCTTTGATTGGGACGATTCCCAATACCGACGACGATGCTCTGCGCTTGGCTCTGGGAGCACATCCTGACCTGAAGTTTCAGGAAGTCTTTACCGATGATACAGAGCATGGGGTTCTTGTTTTTTACAGGATAGGTTCTCTGGAAGAAGTTCGCAAAATCTTGAAAGAGTATGGCTTTAAGCCTTTTGAGTATGACCATGCGGAGCTACCTGCTGAGCGGGTAGCCCAGCTCAAGGCCAATATTCGACAGCAGGAGGCGGTGGCAGATGTTATGACCAAGAGTCTGGCAGCTTCCAAGAATGAACTGGATCAACTCAAGGTTCAGCTGGACTATCTCTGCAATCTCTCCTCTCGCCAAGAAAGTAAAAATCAGTTAGCCAGTACGCAAAATCTGGCGGCCTTGGAAGGCTGGATCGAAAGCAATCAGGTTCAAGCTCTTGAGGCTTGCTTGACGGAGCAGTTTGGTCAGAGCATTCTCATACAGACCAGAGAAATTCGACAGGACGAGGAAGATAAGGTTCCGACCAAGCTTAAAAACAATGTCTTGGTGGAGCCCTTCGAGCTAGTGACGGAGATGTATTCCCTGCCTAAGTATGGTGATAAGGATCCTACCCCCGTCGTTTCCCTATTTTATTTTGTATTCTTTGGCATGATGGTCGCTGACATCGGTTACGGTCTTTTGCTCTTTGTGGGCACCAGTCTAGCGCTGCACTTCTTGCATGTCAAGTCGGGACTGGCGAAGAATCTGCGATTCTTCCGCCTGCTGGGTGTGGCAGTCATCATCTGGGGACTGGTTTATGGTTCTTTCTTTGGCTTTGAACTGCCCTTCGCTCTGATTAGCACCAGCTCCGACGCCATGACGATTCTGGTTATTTCGGTCGTCTTTGGTTTTGTTACGGTGCTGGCGGGTCTCTTCCTCAGCGGTCTGAAAAATATCCGCCTCAAGGATTATGCAGAAGCTTATAATGCAGGCTTTGCTTGGGTGCTGATTTTGCTGGGACTGCTACTCTTGGCCTTGGGAAATTTCTTCCCATCCTTGGCCTTTGCAGCAATGATTGGTCAGTGGCTGGCTATCATCAATGCTCTGGGCATACTGGCAGTATCCATTGTCAGTGCTAAGAGCTTGGCAGGATTGGGGTCAGGTCTCTTTAATCTCTACAATGTCAGTGGCTATGTAGGAGACCTTGTCAGCTTTACGCGGCTGATGGCTCTAGGGCTTTCGGGGGCCAGCATTGGCTCGGCTTTTAACTTGATTGTCAGCCTCTTTCCACCTGTCGCTCGCTTCAGCATCGGTATTCTGCTCTTTATTGCCCTGCATTTGGTCAATATGTTTCTATCTTTTCTGTCCGGTTATGTGCACGGAGCGCGTTTGATTTTCGTGGAATTCTTCGGGAAATTCTACGACGGTGGCGGCAAGCCTTTCACTCCGCTCAAGCCTAGTGAGAAATACGTTCAGCAAAGCAAGAAATAAAGATTAGACACTATGGTAAGAGATGAGAAGCTCATCTTTAGAAAAACACTTTCTAAAACATCAAAACAAGTATTATTCATTCAACTAGCTGTTGGTTTTACGACGATTACAGCATTTTCATAGGAGTAAATCATGGAACATTTAGCATCATATTTTGGAACTTATGGCGGCGCCTTTTTTGCAGGTCTGGGAGTAGCTTTGGCGGTCTTTCTCAGCGGAATGGGCTCAGCTCTGGGTGTTGGAAGCACTGGTCAGGCAGCAGCAGCCCTCTTGAAAGAGCAGCCGGAAAAATTCGCTCAAGCTCTGATTTTACAGCTTTTGCCAGGTACCCAAGGTCTCTACGGCTTTGTTATCGGGATTACCGTCTTCTTTAATATCAAGCCAGAATTGGCTCTGCAATCAGGCGTAGCTTATTTCCTAGCTGCTTTGCCAGTTGCCATCGTCGGTTACTTTTCAGCCAAGCATCAAGGACGGGTGGCGACAGCTGGTATTCAGATTTTGGCCAAGCGTCCGGAAGAGGTCATGAAAGGGGTTATCCTAGCGGCCATGGTTGAAACCTATGCCATCTTGGCCTTCGTTGTTTCCTTCATCATGGTTCTGAATGTGAAGTAAGGAGGCTTTTATGTCTGACATATCAGATCTCAAAGCTTCTGTCTTGGAGCAGGCTCACGAGAAGGGGCGTCTGCTTTTGGCCGAGGCTACTGAGAAAATAGAACAGGAAGCCAAGGAACGTGAGGCCCAGCTGGTTCGGCAAAAGCTTGGACAGCGGGAGCAGCAGCTGAAAGAAATCAGCCGGCGCAGTCAGCGCGATATTCAGCAGCTGGAAAATCAAAAGCGCCAGTCTACTCTGGTCATCAAGCAGCGGGTTCTCAGAGAGCTTTTTGAGGAAGCCTATGCTCAGATGGTGGCTTGGTCACCGGATGAAGAAGAGCATTTTCTGAAGAGTGTCCTGGCTAAATACCCAGAGGAAGAATTGACACTGGCTTTCGGTGCTCTGTCAGCTGAAAAATTCAGTTCCAGCCAGTTAGAAGACTTGAAAAAAGCCTTTCCGCAAGTGCATTTTTCAGACCATTCCATAGTCGGTCAGGCAGGTTTTGTGCTGAGCCAAGGACGAGTGGATGATAGTTATCTCTATCGTGACTTGCTGGACTCTGTCTGGCAGGAGGAAAGCTACAGACTGGCTCAGGACATTTTCAAAGACCAGGCAGAATAGGAGGCGGACCATGAGTGAAACAAGCTTCTCTCAAGTCAATACAGCCGTTAGCGTGCAGGAGGCTTCCTTTTTGACGCCCCAGCAATATGATCAGTTGCTGCAGGCTGACGATCCTGCCAGTCGTTCGGCCCTTCTGCAGGGAACGGTCTATGCCATGGATGCTGAAGCGATTAAGGATCTCAATGCCATTGAGCAGGTGCTGATGAAGCATTTGTATTCCGTTTATAATTGGGCGCTTGAGATCAGTCCAAGTAAGGAGTTAGTGGAGATTTTCACGCTCCGCTATACCTACCACAATCTCAAGGTTTTTCTCAAGGGCCGGGCGACAGGTCAGTCCTTGGAGCATTTGCTGATGCCGGTGGGGACCTATTCGCTGGAGGTTTTAGAGCACCTAGTCATGGCCTTTTCGGCTGAGTATTGTCCAGATTTCATGCTGGACGAGGTGCTTGCGACCTGGCAGGAATACCAGGATTATCAGGATGTGCGCGTGCTGGAGATTGGCATGGACATGGCTTATTTCCAGCATCTCAAGCGCCTGACACAGGTGTTGGAAGATGACCGCTTGCTGCAGCTGGTGAATCTGACTATTGATTTTTACAATGCCATCACCGTTAAGCGGGCTGTTGACTTGGGAAAACCGCGCAGCTTTATGAGGCAGCTCCTGTCTGATGAAGGGAGCCTCTCTGCTGCCAACTGGATTGCCATGGCAGAGCAGGGAGATTTCTTGACCTGGTTTAGTCAGGTCAATCCCTGCGGTTACGATCTGGATCTGCGCTCCTATGAGGAAAAAATGCGGAACCAGACCTTGACGACAGTAGAGCTAGAATATCTAGCGGACCTCTTGCAGGTTAAGTTGCTTGCGGCTGGTCAGTTTGAGACAGATGGACCGCTCCCTCTGGCCCGCTATCTGCTGGGCAAGGAGCTGGAAGTCAAGAATCTGCGGCTGATTTTGACTGGCATGGACAATCAGCTGCCGGTAGAGCTTATCAGAGAAAGGATGCGACCGATTTATGGACAAGACTAGCTACAAGATTGCTGTTGTGGGGAATCGCGACACCATCCTCCCTTTTAAGCTGATTGGTTTTCAGACCTTTCCGGTGAAGGAAGCTCAGGAGACGGTCAATACTCTGCGTCGGCTAGCCCGCGAAGATTTCGGCATTATCTATCTGACGGAGGATATGGCCGCGGATATTCCAGAAACCCTGGCTTACTACGACCAGCTAGAGATTCCTGCTCTTGTGCTCATTCCTACCCATAAGGGGAGCACGGGACTGGCTCTTTCGCGGATTCATGAAAATGTCGAAAAGGCTGTCGGACAAGATATATTGTGAGGTTTTTATGCGAATCAATCAACTAGGTCAGCCCATTGGGGATGCTCTGCCGGATTTTCAGCCGGGGGACTTGCCTAATCTGGAGCGAATCGAAGGTCAGTATGTTATTATCGAGCGTTTGTCCAAGGACAAGCATGGAGCCGATTTATACGAAGTGTATGGACCGGATTCTCCTGCGGACATGTGGACCTATCTCTTTCAAACTCCTGCTCAAAGTCAGGCAGAATGGTCCCAGAAGCTAGATCAGATGCTGGCAGCACAGGATCGTTTCCACTATGCGATTGTGGACAAGGAAAGCGGCAAGGCTTTAGGAACTTTTGCCTTGATGAGGATTGACCGAAATAACCGCGTTATCGAAGTGGGAGCTGTGACCTATTCGCTCAAACTGAAACGCACCAGACTGGCTACGGAAGCTCAGTACTTACTGGCACGCTATGTCTTTGAAGAGCTGGAGTATCGCCGCTATGAATGGAAATGCGACTCCCTCAATCAGCCGTCAAGACGGGCAGCAGAGCGGCTTGGTTTCACCTATGAAGGCAGGTTTCGTCAGGCTATTGTCTATAAGGGGCGCAACCGAGACACGGACTGGCTGTCTATGATTGACAAGGATTGGCCAGCCGTCAAGAGCCGTCTAGAAAAATGGCTAAGCCCAGACAATTTCGACGAAAAGGGTCAGCAAATAAAAGCCTTATCTGATTTTAAGGTATAGTTTCTTAGTGGTGAAATAGTTTTAAAATATGAAAATATCAGAAAGTTTCACATAGTTCTTCTCTGTCGCGAATTCATAAAAATGTTAAAACACTAAAAATTAATATAGAGTATGTATGCTAAAAAAAATATTTCTAATTCTCCTTGTAATCTTACTTCATTTTAATGGCATAAATAATATGTCTGGTTATATTAATGTCTCAAATGGAGATTTGTTTAAGTTTCTTAACCTGCTTTTTTTATACTTTTCTATATATGTCCTTGTAACATCTATAGTGTTTGTGATTTTATTAAGTTACGATTTCTTGATAAATATATCCTATACTCGATTGGAGTTGATTGTTGAAGAACGTGGAAGATTGGCTATAAAAGAAAGAAATATTCGAGCCTCTCTTATCTGGATTAGGATTGATTATTCCTTATCTAAAATATATTATAAAAATAGACTAGGTTGGGTTACTTATGGTACCTCTCCTAATGATAGTAAAGTATGGAGAGGAATTATAAATAAACCTATCAAGAAGATTTTAAATTTTTTAATCAGTATACCTGCGGTTATTTCTCTGGGAATGACTAGTTTATTGTTATTGTATCTTAATGATAGCAAGCAATTCCTTTTGTATATAGATCTAATCAAAACTACTTTATTCAAATTGTTAAGTTTAGAAATTAATTTTGGAGAGGTACTTACGAGGCTTCCGGCAATGGTAGCATTGATTACGATTATCCCTACGTTATTCTTCTTTTACTTTTATAACCAGCAAAGAGAGGTAAAAAGAGTGATTGATGAGAAGCATGGGGAACTGTTTAGAGAAATTGTGCTAAAACATGAAGAATTATCTAACATTATGGATAAGTTAATTTATGATTTTTCTATGAATATGGATTATGTAATCAATGATCAAGATATAATAGTTAAATCATTTTTAAATAAAATGATTCCAAACTACAGCGAATTAGATAAGAGTTATTATTTTAATGAGTTTGGCATGTTGGATAAACATTTAAATAACTTTGTAGAGATTAAAAATATGGCAAAAGTAATTAAATTTCTTTTGCAAACTAGAGATAAAACTTCTATTTGGAAATTATTTGTAAAAAGATACGATATACTACAGCTATGTACCCAGTTTTCTAAATTAGATACAGAGGAAAAAATTGATAGATTGTTTTTTACTAAAAAAGGTATGAGTTTGAGATTATCTAGTGTTGATATGAAATCATGTACTTATGATATAAATTCACTGGACGAAGAAACTACAAACCAACTTGATGTTCTATTATATGATATTTATGAATCTATAAGAACGCTTTATTCTCTTAAGAAGTATAATGATTCTTTAATAGGTTATCTATACCCAACAGCGTTTGAAAAAACATTATTAAAAATATTTATAAAAAAATAAAAGTATATACAATCTTTACAAAGAATGGAGGAAGATTGTGAGTCAAGGAAAGATTATCAAAGTTTCTGGTCCCCTGGTATTGGCATCAGGGATGCAGGAAGCGAATATTCAGGATATCTGCCGGGTTGGCGATTTGGGGCTAATCGGTGAAATTATTGAAATGCGGCGGGACCAAGCCTCTATTCAGGTTTATGAAGAAACTTCTGGCTTGGGTCCGGGAGAGCCGGTCATCACGACTGGAAGCCCTCTGTCCGTTGAACTGGGTCCAGGTCTGATTTCTCAGATGTTTGACGGGATTCAGCGGCCTTTGGAGCGTTTCCAGACCATCACGGAGAGCGACTTCCTCGTCCGCGGTGTCCAACTGCCAAATCTAGACCGAGAGACTAAGTGGGATTTTGTTCCAAGTCTGTCTGTCGGAGATGCGGTTGAGGCTGGCGATATTCTGGGAACAGTGCAGGAGACCAATCTGGTGGAGCACCGCATCATGGTGCCAGTCGGAGTCAGTGGACGTTTGACCCATATCTCAGCTGGCAGTTTCACTGTTGAAGAGACTGTTTACGAGATTGAGCAGGCGGACGGGTCTACTTTTAAAGGGACTCTCATGCAAAAATGGCCAGTCCGTCGTGGGCGTCCTTTTGCTCAGAAGCTGATTCCGGTTGAGCCTTTGGTGACAGGTCAGCGGGTCATTGATACCTTCTTCCCAGTGACCAAGGGCGGAGCAGCAGCCGTACCAGGACCTTTCGGGGCTGGTAAGACTGTGGTTCAGCACCAGGTGGCCAAGTTTGCCAATGTTGACATCGTTATCTATGTCGGCTGTGGTGAGCGTGGTAATGAGATGACCGACGTACTCAATGAATTTCCAGAACTGATTGACCCAGCAACTGGCCAGTCCATCATGCAGCGGACGGTGCTGATTGCCAACACCTCCAATATGCCGGTAGCGGCTCGCGAGGCGTCTATTTATACAGGGATTACAATTGCAGAATACTTCCGTGACATGGGCTATTCAGTGGCTATCATGGCAGATTCTACTTCGCGTTGGGCAGAAGCCCTGCGGGAAATGTCCGGTCGTCTGGAAGAAATGCCGGGGGACGAAGGCTATCCAGCCTATCTTGGCAGCCGGATTGCGGAGTATTATGAGCGGGCAGGCCGGGTCAAGACGCTCGGTTCGACTGCGCGTGAAGGCTCTATTACTGCTATCGGGGCCGTATCACCTCCGGGTGGAGATATTTCTGAGCCGGTAACGCAAAATACCCTGCGGATTGTCAAGGTCTTCTGGGGCTTGGATGCCCAGCTGGCTCAACGCCGGCATTTCCCAGCTATCAACTGGCTGAGCTCTTACTCGCTCTACCTAGACGAAGTGGGAGCCTATATCGACCAGCATGAGAAGATTGCTTGGGCAGAAAAGGTGACCAAGGCCATGAATATCCTGCAAAAGGAGAGCGAACTGCAGGAAATCGTGCGTTTGGTGGGCCTGGATTCCTTGTCTGAGAAGGACAGACTGACCATGAATGCAGCCAAGATGATTCGTGAGGACTACCTGCAGCAGAATGCCTTTGATGATGTGGACACCTATACTTCTTTCAAAAAACAGGTAGCTTTATTGAGCAATATTCTGACCTTCGATGCGGAGGCCAATCGTGCCTTGGAGCTGGGGGCTTATTTCCGGGAAATCATGGAAGGAACGGTAGAGCTGCGTGACCGAATTGCCCGCAGCAAGTTTATCCATGAAGATCAGTTGGAAAAAATTCAGGCTCTCAGTCAGACTATCGAGGAAACCCTGCATCAGATTCTTGCCCAAGGAGGACTAGACAATGAGCGTCATTAAAGAATACCGCACCGTCAGTGAAGTTGTCGGCCCTCTGATGATTGTCGACCAAGTTGCTGGCGTGCATTTCAATGAATTGGTAGAAATCCAGCTGCATGATGGCAGCAAGCGTCAGGGCCAGGTTCTGGAAGTCCAAGAAGACAAGGCTATGGTCCAGCTTTTTGAGGGATCTAGCGGTATCAATCTGGAAAAAGCCAAGGTCCGCTTTACCGGCCGTCCGCTAGAGCTGCCAGTGTCAGAAGACATGGTGGGACGGATTTTCAATGGCATGGGCAAGCCAATTGATGGCGGCCCAGATATCTTGCCAGAGAAATATCTGGATATTGACGGTCAAGCTATCAATCCAGTAGCTCGCGATTATCCGGATGAGTTTATTCAGACTGGAATTTCGGCCATCGACCACCTCAATACCTTGGTTCGGGGACAAAAACTGCCAGTATTCTCTGGCTCTGGTCTGCCCCACAAGGAATTAGCCGCTCAAATCGCCCGTCAGGCTACCGTGCTTAACTCTGATGAAAACTTTGCCGTGGTCTTTGCGGCCATGGGGATTACCTTTGAAGAAGCCGAGTTCTTCATGAATGACCTTCGGGAGACAGGAGCCATTGACCGCTCGGTGCTCTTTATCAATCTGGCTAATGATCCGGCTATCGAGCGGATTGCAACGCCGCGTATTGCCCTGACAGCAGCCGAGTACCTAGCTTATGAAAAAGACATGCACGTTCTGGTCATCATGACTGACATGACCAACTATTGCGAAGCCCTGCGGGAAGTTTCTGCAGCTCGTCGTGAAGTGCCGGGCCGCCGTGGGTATCCGGGCTACCTCTATACTAACCTGTCCACCCTTTATGAGCGGGCTGGACGTCTGGTTGGTAAGAAAGGCTCGGTGACGCAGATTCCGATCCTGTCTATGCCAGAGGACGATATTACCCATCCGATTCCAGACTTGACGGGTTATATTACGGAGGGTCAGATTATCCTTTCACGCGACCTTTACAACAGTGGCTATCGTCCTCCCATCAATGTCCTGCCCTCTCTGTCTCGTCTCAAGGATAAGGGTTCAGGTGAGGGCAAGACCAGGGGAGACCATGCTGCAACCATGAACCAGCTATTTGCCGCCTATGCGCAAGGCAAGCAGGCCAAGGAGCTGGCTGTCGTTCTGGGGGAATCCGCCCTGTCCGAAACGGATAAGCTCTATGTGCGCTTTACTGACCGCTTCGAGCAGGAATACATCAATCAAGGTTTCCAGACCAATCGAACCATTGAGGAAAGCTTGGATCTGGGCTGGGAACTCCTGTCCATCTTGCCAAGAACGGAGCTCAAGCGGATCAAGGACGATATGATTGACCAATACCTGCCGCAGACCAAGGAGGAAGAAAGATGACGCGACTCAATGTCAAGCCGACTCGGATGGAGCTGAATAACTTAAAAGCCCGTCTCAAAACGGCTGTCCGTGGGCATAAACTGCTCAAGGACAAGCGGGATGAGCTGATGCGGCGCTTCATTGAGTCTGTCCGTGAGAACAATCAGCTTCGCCAAAAGGTCGAATCCGCTCTGGTTGGCCACCTGCAGGACTTTGTCATGGCCAAGGCGCTGGAGAGCGACCTCATGGTCGAGGAGATTTTTGCTGTGCCCACGCGGGAGGTCAATCTGCATGTGGAGACTGAGAATATCATGAGTGTGCGAGTGCCCAAGATGTACGCCCATATTGACAATCCGCATACTGATGACGAGGGAGACGTGGTTTATAGCTATGTGGCGTCTAACAGCCAGATGGATGAAACCATTGAAAGTATGAGCGATCTGCTTCCTGACCTGCTGCGCCTGGCTGAGATTGAGAAAAGCTGCCAGCTTATGGCGGATGAAATCGAGAAAACCCGCCGTCGGGTCAACGGACTAGAGTATGCTACCATCCCTGACCTCAAAGAAACCATCTACTACATCGAAATGAAGCTGGAAGAAGCCGAACGGGCCAGCCTCGTCCGAATGATGAAGGTGAAGTAAGATACCAAGACCGTTAAGAGCTCACAGCAAAAATAGGAAAATAGACGGAGAAGCGATAGCTTCTAGGAGATTTTATCTTTTTTGCCAAGAGCTTAGGTCGGGGTCAGTTTCGCAGGATACAAAAAAATAAAGAAAACTGAATAAAAAAATAGGAACTGGACGATGGATTCGATGAATTCAAGCCCAGTTCTCTTTTTTCCGAGTTTTTAGGCTTATTTTAGCCTTTCTTTGACTATGTGAAAATCTGAAATAAAAAGCTATTAATCATTTTTAATGCTTTGATATACCAATGTATAATCGCCTTTTATTAAGAAGTAAAGCTGTCCTATTTTTTGTATATTTATTACTAACTATTGAGGATATGTTACAAGTGCGTCTCTATATTACAAAGGTCAGACAGTTCGATTAAATCGGATGAAAAAGGGTTTATTCTTGGGGAAATTATGTTAAGATGAGATTTGTAGTATGAATGAAGAAAGGTGTACTTTACATATGAAAATCAATAAAAAAATGCTATTCGCTTCAACAGTAGCTTTGTCGGTGTTCCCATTGATAACAGCCAATGCTGAAGAGGAATCACAAAATTGGACAGCTAGGACAGTTGATCAAATCAAAGCTGACATTACTAGTAGTGAAAATCAACAGACTTATACAGTCCAATATGGCGATACTCTTGGAACAATTGCGGAAGCATTTGACTTGGATGTAAATGTTCTGGCTCATATTAACGCGATTGCTAATATTGATCTAATCTATCCAAATACGGTTTTAAATATTACGACAAATGATAAAAACGAAATAACTGGTGTAGAAATTACAAGTCCACAAGCAACAAGAGCTGTAACAGGACCTGTTTCTGAGCCAGCTCCAGCAACTCCAGTTCAGCCTGAGGCAGCTCCTGCCGAAACTACGGCTCCTTCAACTGAAGCAAATGCTGAAGTTCCAGCAGCCCCAGTAACTGATGCTCCAGTGGCTCCAGCCCCTGTAGAAGAACAAGCGTCATCTGATGCACCAGCAGTTCCTGCAGAAGCTCAATCAGCTCCAGAAGCTGCTTCAAGTCAAGTGGCAGCTGCTGCGGAAGTGAGTGAACCACAGTCTGCTGAGCCTATCACTGAACCAGCTGCTCCAGCGACCCCAGCTCAGCCAGAGGCAACTCAAGCAGAAGCTGTAACGCAAGCGGCCCCTCAATTAGACCAAGAGCAGGTTAACCAAGATGTAACTAATATTGAATCTCCAACCTACACTGCCCCAGCTGTAGCAACTCAAACAAGCAATAACGCTGCTAATGAAGGTTTGAGACCACAGACTGCTGCTTTGAAAGAAGAAATAGCAGCTAAATATGGAATTACAGAATTCAGTCTTTATCGTCCAGGTGATAGCGGAGATCATGGTAAGGGCTTGGCAGCTGACTTTATCGTTGGCAACAATACTGAGTTAGGAAATCAGGTTGCAGCTGATGTTACTTCTAACATGACCGGAAGAGGAATCTCTTATGTTATCTGGCAACAGAAATTCTATGCACCATTTGATAGCATTTACGGTCCAGCCAATACTTGGAACCAAATGCCAGACCGTGGTAGTGTGACTGAAAACCATTACGACCACGTGCACGTATCTATGAATGAATAAATAAGACAATTAAAAGCCCAGAAATGGGCTTTTTCTTATATTCTTTGTGAAAAAGCGAGAATTTTCTGATAAATTTTGGTATAATAAAACGAATTACAGATAAAGGAAAAGAAAGAATGACTTTAGTTTATCAATCAACACGCGACGAAAAGAATAGAGTAACAGCCAGCCAGGCGATTCTGCAAGGCTTGGCGACAGATGGTGGGCTCTTTACGCCCATTACCTATCCGCAGGTCGATTTGGACTTTGCCAAGCTCAAAGACGCTTCTTATCAGGAAGTAGCCAAGCTGGTTTTGTCTGCATTTTTGGATGATTTTTCTGAAGAAGAGCTGGACTACTGTATCAACCATGCCTACGACAGCAAGTTTGATGATGCGGCGATTGCTCCCTTGGTCAAGCTGGATGGTCAGTACAATCTAGAGCTTTTCCACGGAGCGACCATTGCCTTCAAGGACATGGCTTTGTCTATCCTGCCTCACTTGATGACAACTGCAGCTAAAAAGCACGGCTTGGAAAACAAAATTGTCATTTTGACGGCGACTTCTGGCGACACAGGCAAGGCGGCTATGGCAGGCTTTGCGGATGTTCCTGGGACTGAGATTATCGTCTTTTATCCGAAAGACGGTGTCAGCAAGGTCCAAGAGCTGCAAATGACGACGCAGACAGGTGCAAATACGCATGTTGTTGCTATTGATGGCAACTTTGACGATGCCCAGACCAATGTCAAGCACATGTTCAATGACACAGACCTACGAGCTCGTCTCTTGGAGCACAAACTCCAGTTTTCATCAGCTAACTCTATGAATATCGGCCGTTTGGTGCCGCAGATTGTCTACTATGTCTATGCCTATGCTCAGCTAGTGAAGACGGGAGAAATCACAGCAGGAGACAAGGTCAACTTTACAGTTCCGACAGGGAACTTTGGTAATATCCTGGCGGCCTACTATGCCAAGCAAATCG
>ERZ773009.444-NODE-444-length-30434-cov-4.888673_pt1 | contig 30434 bp, 18 predicted proteins | sample MGYA00580663_ERZ773009 | MGnify/ENA primary metagenome ERZ773009 (study PRJEB29015, sample SAMEA2737969) | human oral metagenome | biome: human oral; feature: human-associated habitat; material: dental | place: China | collected 2026 ... | reverse complement strand
AATAAGTAATACAAATACGATTGCATTGACAATAACAAAGCAAATAAATGTAATTATATCGAGTCTTGGGCTAAGACAAACAGTTAATAATGATAAGAACAGGTTAATAAAGACTATACAAAGAAAACCTTTATTTTCCTTCATCACTGCTATCCTCCCACATATATCCTATTCCTCTTACAGTTTTTATGTATTTTCCATAGTCTTTCAATTTATTCCTAAGCCTTTTAACGGTTACGGTTAAAGTATTATCATTTACTTCATACAGATCGTATTCCCATACCGTATCAATTATTCTTTCTCTTATAAGATTTACATTCTTATTTTCTAAAAGAAGTTCAAGAACTGCAAACTCCTGCCTGTTAAGTTCCAAATTATCATTGTTTAACTTCGCTGTCATTGAGCTTAAATTCAAATTCAATTCATTAAATACTATTTCGTTATTACTCATACCCTTTCTTCTAAAAATATTATCTATCCTTGCCTTTAAAACCGGTAATGAAAAAGGCTTTGTAATATATTCGTCCGCCCCATTTTCAAAACCTTTTAAAATATACTCATCTTCATTTTTTACGGTAAGCATAATTACAGGTATACCGGAAAATTCCCTTAACCACTTCAAATAGTCAAAGCCTGAGCCGTCAGGCAGATTTGCATCAAGTATTATTAAATTATAATCCTTTAAGTCTATCTGTTTGGCAGCTTCTAAACTATCGAAAACAACCACTTCCACATTATATCGTTTCATGAAAGTAGAAACAGCAAAAGATATTGTGCTATCATCTTCTATCATTGCTATTTTCATAAAATATTCTCCTTAAACTCGTTTTTTTTCATAAGTAATTTGACACTATCGCTTTGATATGGTATTCGAAACCGATATCATTATAGCATAGAAGTTTTCAGTGCTCTATGCAACACTAAGGCTTTGCCGCTTCCACATCTAAGATGGATGATTAATAGACTTTTCCTTATTTTCTTTTCCGACAGAAAGTAATAATCTCTCATACAAGGCTAATAAAATGATGGTTTATCGGGGAGTTGGCAGCATAAACAATTATAATAGTTGGTGGGTATAGTTATTAGTTTATAAAAAACTCCGTATAATTCAATCATACTCGCAACCCTTCCTCAAAGCTTCGACAAATTCACACAGACTGCGGAACTCGTGTGCTCGCCAAAGGGCGGCGAGCTGCACTCGAACAGTCCTCGTCTGTGGAATTTGTATCTCGCTTTATCAAAAGAGTTAAACGCTACAAAGATTGAATTATAAGGTTTTTTTATCTTCAGCCACATTACCATTATAATGAGTATAAATTTATTAGCTAAAGTATTGATTTTTTTAATATACTGACACAATTTTGAGTGTGAGAAGTTTGAGTTAAATAATAATAAAGGCTACGGCATAAGGTTTTACTTGCTGCTGTAGCTTTTTCTTTTATCACAGGGGCGGTGTAAGGAAATTTTAAATAGGTGTTTGTATCGGGTTTAATATGTTATAATAATATAAAATGGGAGGGGAGGCTTATTGTATGAAATTTTGGATACTTACATTTGGCGTAGATCTGTTTATGGTGCTTATAATGATAGTATTTGGAAGATATCTTATAAAAAAGGCAAAAAAATTTAAAGACCCTTTCGGATATAATACGGGCTTCTCTATAAAAAATAAAACTGTATGGGAGTTTGCCAATCTTTGTATAGGCAGATCATGGTTTATAGGCGGTCTGGTACTAACTCCTGTAGTAGTTATAATCATGCTTTATAATATACAAAGTGAATTATATATGGTTGCAAGGGTTGGAGGTGCTGTTTGTTCTTTATCGGGTTTATATATGTCATTGTCCACCTTAACTACAGTAATACTTTTGAGAATAAAATTTGATAAAAACGGAAATAGAAGGATCAAGAAATAGAAAGAATAAAGAATAAAAAAATCAGAGAATAGAAAAAATAGGGAGTAGAAAGAACAAGGAATACGAAAAATATAGAATAAAAAGAACAAGGAATACAAAAAACAGGAAACAGGAAAAAGAAGGAATAAAAAGATTAAGTAACAGAAAAAACAGGGATAGAAAAACAGGGAATAAAAAAGAACAAGAAATAAAGAAAATTAAGGGATAAAAGGAACAAGGGATAAAAAGGGGAGAGAAACTTATGAAACACACATTTGCTATATCGGCTTACGGTAAGTCTATGTATCTGGAAGAGTGTATAAAATCGTTATTAAGGCAGTCTGTAGTCTCGGACATAATTATGTGTACCTCTACGGATAACAGCCATATAAGAGGCTTAGCAGATAAATATAAAATAAATCTTTATGTAAGAGAGGGAAAGCCCGATATAGCGTGGGACTGGAACTTTGCCTATGAAAAAGCAAAGTCCAATCTGGTAACAATAGCCCATCAGGATGATATATACTTAAAAGACTATACTAAAACTTTATTAAAATACAAGAAAAAGTATAAAGATATGAGTTTATTTTGCACCTCTTCCATAAGTTTGATAAATAATAAAAAGGTAACTTACAATTTGGCAAATATAATCAAAAAGCTGTTAAGGCTTAAGCTTAGGATTGCGGCACTAAATCACCTTAAGTTTGTAAAAAGGTTAAGTATAGACCTTGGTAACCCTATTATTTGTCCAAGCTGTACTTATGATAAAAAACTCTGCGGGGATAATATATTTCCCACAGGATATAAATTTGTCCTGGACTGGCTGACCTTGCTTAAGCTCTCAGCTAAAGACGGCAGATGGATATGTGTTGAGAAACCGCTTATAGTATACAGAATACACAAAGAGTCGGCTACAAAACTATGCATAGATTCAAGTAAAAGGCAGGAAGAGGAGGCAAAGATGTTTGAATTACTCTTGCCCAAGCCTCTTGCGAAAGTTATAAAGTATTTTTACAGGGGTGCGGAGTATGTTTATAAAAAGTAAGAGATACCTATATATATCTTTGTTTGTATTCGGGCTTATTATAAGTCTATACAGCCTTGTTATGTTAGGCAGCAATACTTATTTTTTCGGAGATTTAAAAGACCCTGCAACTATAAGACTTTTTGCAGAACATTTTTTACTGTTTATAAGTTTTTACCTGATTATTGATTTTGTTAAAAAAAATAATATAAAGCTCTATCTGTCGGTATTTATAGGTATGCTGTATTTGTCTTTGCATCAGGTTTTAATTGCACTTATTCTAAATATTGTATATGTAGCCGCATTAATACTACTTGGAGAGCTTTTGTTAATTAAAGTAAGAGCGGAGCATATAGAAGAAAGTTGTTTATGTCGTTTGCTTAATAACTTTGTTATAGGGAGCCTTAGCTATGTTATATCAATTTGTCTGCTCTCCGCATTTAAGCTGGCTTCCATAAGGGTGGTTAAACTTTACAGCTTCGGCTTGGTTATAAGTGTTATACTTATATATACATGGCTTAAGATGCTTAAAATTACGGCGCTTAAGTCAATAAGACCCGACAATTGCATATATACCTTGGAGTTAAAAAAAGATAGATATATGGGTTTTGTTCTGGCTCTTACTTTATCGGTTTTACTCATGCAACCGGGAAGACTTAATATGGCTGTTGATTATGACTCGGTAAGGTACGGTTTTAGAAGCCTTTTTGTGCTTTTGGGGGATTTCGGCATATATGACAACCTGGGTACAGTAAATGACGTATATGTCTATCCCAAGGGGCTTGAAATACTTACTCTTGCACTCAATACCAGAGGAAGTTTCAGCTTTATATTAAGTTTTACCTATGTCTGTGCCTTATTAACATTGCTGGCGGTATATGAGATCGTTATAGTTTCGACATCAAAAAAAGTAGAGGGCAGGGTATTTATAGATAATAAGAAAGCCTTAATTGCGATTTTTTTTGTGACAGTAACACCTGCTGTTATTAATATGTCAATATCGGCAAAGACTGATATGATAACCCTGCTTATGCAGCTGATATCCGTACTTAATATGTGTCTTTACATCAAGAGAAAGAAGGCTTACTATATCATATTCTCATTGACAGCACTGCTTTCAAGCCTGATATATAAACCTACCGCTCCGTTATTCAGCTTTGCTGTAGGATTTGCCGGTATTACGTACCTGTGCCTTGAGTTTTATTTGCAAAAACGCCGTAAAAAAGAAGATGTAAAAAAAGTAAATATCGAAAATAAAGAAATTAAAAAATGTTTTAAACTTACAGCTCTTCTTTTATATCCGCTGGTTGCAATAGTACTTGTTTTTGCAAGGACTTATATTCTGACAGGACATATAATCACTTCGGTATATTCTTCTATATGGTATAAACTCGGCATGGAAACACATTTTCCCTATACTATAGATAATTGTAACAGTGCAGGTATGAATTTGGCAGGTGATGCAAAGGTAGATATGGCTTATAGGTTGTACCAGCTTCTTGTAGCACCTACAGAGGAGACACATATATACATTGCCTCACCTACAGTTCTTTTATTAGTTTTAATTGTACTTGGAATAATATATGCTATAATATACAGATACAAAAATAAGAACAGAGAAAGAAGATTATATAACTATTTGATGATATTGTTTATAGCGGTTATGATGACAAGTTTACTTGGTCTGTATATGATACATCAGATAGACGGTAATTATTTTATATTATTTTTTTGTCTGGTAATTATAAATGTTTGTTTGTTGACAGATACTGATGATATCAAGAAATTATTCGCAGCTACCTCACCTTGTACGCTTTTTGCAATAATCATAATCAGTGTTACTAATTGGGCAGGAGTTAAGGGACTTACTCCGGCTCCGATAGTAGGCAGGGAATTCGGATTTTACAATCATCATGACAGGAAACTTGATAGTTTGGAAGGAAATGATTTCAGAGAGGTGTATTATGATTTGACCGAGCTTGGATCTCCCAGGACTCTTTTAATGTCCGATGACAATACTCTTTTGCATCTGGGACTTGATATAAGGGTTTATGCAGATGTGGTAGGTAGTGGCGGCAATGTTGTGCTTGTTAAAACTTTGGATAATTTTAAAAGATATCTTAAGTTCGCCCGAATAGAGTATATATGTACAGAAGAAAAATACCTCGGCGAGCATGACAGGGCTGCGGAAATTATAGAATTTATGTTGGAGGACGGGAGCTTAGAGGAGTATAAAAGCTACAAAGATGTTAAGATATATAGGATAAAAGCAGAGCAATTTTAGGAGAGATAAGATAGATGTTTGAAAGAAAGTTTGATTTAGAAGAAAAGTATCATATGCTGATTGATTTATTTGTAAGCAGTTTGTTTTTGATATATTCTTTTATTGTCAATGCAGGAATACGAATATCAGGTCTATATATGGATGATTTGTACATGTGGTCGACCTATGGTGAGGAAAGCTTTATAAACTATGTATTTCCTTTCGGCTCTACAAGGTTTAGACCGGTGTATTGGTTTATCGCCTGGGTGGAGCTTGGTATCATAAGAAATAACATTACGTGGATAGTGGTATTTAATATAATATTTGCAGCGGCACTTGCAGTATGTATATATATATATGCCAAGAAACTGTCCGGCTCAAGGATAGTGGCAATACTGCTTGCCGTGGTATTTTTAAGCTCAAGATTTTCATATTATAATATATCTCAGCTTTTAGGCTTTATGGAAGCTTTATGCCTTGCCTTTCTTTTAGGTATACTTTATTTGCTCTATACCTACATAAGCAAAGAGGGTATGGAGAATAATCTGTATATAGCGGTAATTCTTTACCTTTTGATAAGCTTTACACATGAAAGATATATGGTTTTATTACCTTTATTTATATATGCAATATTTATAAAAAAAGGAAAGGCGGTTAATTATATTTATCCTGTGGCAGCCTGCGGATTTATACAACTTATAAGATTTATTTTTATAGGTACGATATCTCCTGCCGGAACTTCCCATACTAAGGTTGCAGATACATTTAATATAAAAGATGCCGTTAAGAATGCTATTTCCCATGTGCTTTATATGATTGGTATTAATGACGGGCCGGAGCACCTAAACGGAGTGCCCTGGGCGGATACGGCTCTGATAATTAAATACAGCGTGGGATTTTCGATACTTGTTTTAATTACGATATTTAGTCTTTATATATATAAACTTATTAAAAATATAAAGAAGAAACACAGCTTCCGCGATTCTATAAGTATAAGTTTATTTTATCTTATAGCCATAGTTCTTTGCATAATGTCTTCTTCGGTAACTATAAGAGTGGAGCTCAGGTGGGTATACGGACCTTTTGTATGTGCCTTGCTGCTTTTAGCCCATGTGTACGGAGAGATAAGAAGGCTTAAACTTATAAATGCCAATAATATACTTGATATGGATTTTAATAATTACATGCCGCTTGCACTTGTAATACTTTGGTGTGTAAGCATACTGCCTATGGATCTATATGCGCACGGAAAGTACAACAAGATATATATATATCAGTATCAATCAAGATATAATTCCCTTGCGGATGTAAGTTTTGGAAAATACAAGGACGAAATATTTGATAAAGATATTTATATAATAGGTAATTACTATAAGATGGAGCAGTCTACCGCCGATGCATTTTTTAAGGTGTTTGACAAGAATAAAAAGGCTGAGGGCTTAAGAGTTCATCTTATAGACTCCTACAGAGATATAGGACAGATAGGTCAACACATGATAGTGCTTAAGGAAGAGATTGCCAATAACGCCTTCAGTGATGTTACGGATATGCTGCGCAATGTAAAATGTGAGATTATAAAAGGCTACTACAGAGACGGCTGGATGGATCAGGAAGCGGAAATTTACGTAATGGCGGATAAAGACGGCAATATAAATTTGGAGCTTATGTACCCGGCAGAGCTTGTTGAAGGGCAGCAGTTAAGACTTGTGGTGGATGATAAAGAAGAATACTTTATGGATATTACTGAGAACATATCTTATTTTAATATAAAAAAAGAGCCTTTTGCGATAACAAAACTTAAATTTAATTATAATTTCTACCTGCCTGATGCACAGGAGCAAAGGGGTGAGGACAAGTTCAGCATGATAGTAAATATAATAGATTAGGCTTGGAGGAATATGTTGAAGAAGCTTTTATATATACTTTTTCCGGTTATGGGAGCTTTATTTTTAGTTGCCTATATCAAGGCATCCACTTTGGATGTGGTATATACGGATTACATACGAATAATCAATTCGTATTTTCCGGATGTATACAGTTTTAAACCCTACCTCGGTGCGGATATACTTACCAGATTACCTGTAAGTTATTTTGAAAGAATAATCAATGTGGCGCTTTTTTCATACAGCACAAGGTTGGATATGTATATGGGGATAATATTTCTTAGTTTATCATCCTTTGTAATATATAAATTTGCTGTAGAACAAAAAGCTCCCTTAGTTATACTTGTAAGTATATTTATAGTGTATTTTTCTCTTAACAAATGGGAAATGTTAAGTAACGGTACAGGCTGGGTACACTTTTTTGCCTTCTTTTTATTTACATTGCATTATTATCTGTATGATAAATATGTATATAAAAAAGAGGCAGGTAAAAAGGCTGATATATGTATGTGCGTACTTCCCTATATCAGCATATTTTTAACAGCAGGTCCTTATACAGCTATTTATGCGCTAAGTTTGATACTGTTGTATTTGACGGCAGTAATCATAAAGCGAAATGTAAAGTTTTTTAAAAGGCATATTAAGTATCTTATTAATGTCCTTATACCTACTCTTATTTATATATACAGTATGAAGCACTCGGTGGAAGAGCATGCCGGCAGTACAAGTATGAGCATGGGCGAGGTGTTAAAGACCATGCCGGATTTATTTGTAAGACTTTATCTTAAGTCCTTCGCTTCAATACTTGTAGGGGTTGAGACTATAAATGATCTTAAGCTTTCTTCCGATATAGTTATAGCTATGGGGGTACTGGTCTTGCTGGTCTATATATATGTAATATTTATTTATTTCAGAAAAAAGCTATATAAGACGAGTTTATTTCCCTTAGTACTTATGTTTTCAGCGCTGATAAGTCACCTGCTGGTTACGCTTTCAAGATGGATCTTCCTTAAAGATACCTATGCCATGAGTTCAAGGTATGCTTTGCAATTCCAGTTCGGAGTAGTTGCCGTACTTTTGATACTCGGCAGCTTAGCCTATACGAAAAAAGAAAAGAATAATATACATATAACCGCTGCCATATGCGTACTGTTTATAGTCGGTAATATAATTACCAATTCTTATGAGATGAATATGGCAAAGTATAGGAAGGAAAATTTTGAAAAGAAATACGAGGCTGCACTTGAGTTTGACAAGTACAGTGATAAAGAGCTTAATGAGATATTCCAATACAGGCACGATGCCGCAAGGATAAGGAAGGCTCTTAGCATACTAAGAGATGCCGGGTTAAATGTCTATAAGGAAAGGAGATGAGTTTATGAAGGTTGTAATTTTAGCAGGAGGATTTGGAAGTCGTATTACGGAAGAGAGTCATTTGAAGCCAAAGCCTATGATAGAAATAGGAGATAAGCCTATACTGTGGCATATTATGAAGTATTATTCAAGTTACGGTTTTCACGATTTTATAATCTGCCTCGGATATAAACAATATATAGTAAAAGAATTTTTCTCGAATTATTTTCTTCATACCTCGGATATCACCTTTGATATGACTAAAAATACTATGGAGGTACATAATAACTATTCCGAGCCTTGGAGGGTTACACTTGTCGATACCGGACTTAATACTATGACAGGCGGCAGAATAAAGAGAATCAAGGACTATATTGATGAGGAAAGTTTTATGATGACTTACGGAGACGGGCTTAGTGATGTGAATCTTTATAAACTTTTAGAGTTCCATAAAGAGCATGGCAGGATTGCAACTCTTACCACGGTTAATATAGGTCAGGCTAAGGGTATACTCACTGTTGAAGAAGACGGGCTTATCAAGTCTTTTAGAGAAAAAAGCGAGAATGACGGTGCTATAATTAACGGCGGTTTTATGGTTCTTAACAAAGAAGTTTTTAATTATATCAAAGACGATACTACTGTATTTGAGCAGGAGCCTTTAAGAAATCTGGTAAGAGATAGGGAGCTTATGGCATTTTATCATAAGGGATTTTGGCAGTGCATGGATACGCAGCGTGAAAAGAACAAATTGGAAGAATTATGGAACAGCGGTAAGGCTGCATGGAGGATATGGGACTGATGCTTGATTTTTTTAAGGGTAAAAGAGTACTTATTACCGGTCATACAGGGTTTAAGGGGGCATGGCTTAGCAGGGCGCTTGTGCTTGCAGGCGCCAAGGTCAGCGGTTATGCCTTAGAGCCTGATAACAGGGAAAATATGTACGACCTGCTTAATATAAAAAAGGATATGAATTCCGTTATAGGAGATGTCAGAAACTTAGAAAAATTAAAGGAAACTTTTAAGAACACAAAGCCCGACTTTGCTATACATATGGCAGCACAGCCGCTTGTAAGAGAGTCTTACTTAAATCCCGTATACACTTATGAAACCAATGTTTTAGGCACGGTAAACTTTTTGGAGTGTGTAAGAACTTTGATGGACGGCGGCAGTGTGCTTAATGTAACTACCGATAAGGTGTATGATAATAAAGAGTGGGAAAGAGCCTATGTGGAAGATGACTACCTGGACGGATATGACCCTTACTCCAACTCGAAGTCCTGCTCGGAGCTTGTGACCCACAGTTATAAGCGTTCCTTTTTGGATGAAGCGGGCTTTGCTTTATCTACTGCCAGAGCCGGAAATGTAATAGGCGGAGGAGACTTTGCCCATAACAGGATAGTACCGGATTGTTTCAGGGCGGCAAAGGCTAAAGAAGCTCTTATTATAAGAAATCCTTCTTCAATAAGACCTTATCAGCATGTACTTGAGCCGCTGGCTATTTATCTTGAGATATTAAAAGCTCAACAAGAGGATAAGAGTAAGGCTTCAAGCTATAATGTAGGACCGGATGAGGAAGACTGTGTCACTACCGAAAGTTTGGTAAAATTATTTGCAAAGTACTGGAGAGACGGTTTTACTTATGAGATAAAAAAAGACAAAGGTCCGCACGAGGCTAATTTACTTAAGCTTAACTGTGATAAACTAAAAAGAGTATTTGATTGGAAGCCTAAGTATAATATAGAAAAAACGGTTAAAGAAACTGTAAATTGGTACAAGGCATATAGTGAGGGCGAGAATATGCTTGAAGTAACTAACAGGCAGATACAGAAGTTTTTTGACTAAGGTGAATGAGCTGCCGGAATTCATCTTCGTCTGATTTATAGATAAAAATTAAATATTTTTAGTTTTTTTGACGAAGATGAACGAACTACCTGAACTCTAACAAAAATCAGTTAGTGTCGGCGAATTTTAGCACTGGCATATATTTTACACTTTGTGTTATGATATATACGCATAAAAATAAAATATCAGCATAAAATATAAGCTTTGATTTATATAAAGTAGGAGTAGAAAATGTTTGACAATATGAGTAAAAAAGAAGCACAGGATCATATACTTGACCTGGTAAAGGAATATTGTGATAAATATCACAATATTCAAGGAGAGTACAAGCCGGGAGACAGAATATCTTATGCCGGCAGGGTGTATGACAGTGATGAAATGATAAATCTGGTAGACTCTTCTTTGGAGTTTTGGCTTACCGGAGGAAGGTATACCAGACAGTTTGAAAGAGAATTCGGAAAGTATCTTGGGCTTAAGTATGTTTCACTTGTAAACTCAGGCTCAAGTGCCAATCTTTGTGCATTTATGTCTCTTACCTCACCGCTTCTGGGAGAAAGAAGGGTAAAAAGAGGAGATGAGGTTATAACCGTAGCCTGTGGCTTTCCCACAACGGTAACACCGGCTATACTTTTCGGTGCGGTACCGGTATTTGTGGATGTGACCCTTCCTCAGTACAACATAGATGTAAGTATGCTTGAAAAGGCATTATCAAAAAAGACTAAGGCGGTCATGGTTGCCCATACCTTGGGGAATCCCTTTGACCTTGGAGCGGTAAAGGACTTTTGTGATAAGCATAATCTATGGCTTGTAGAGGATAATTGTGATGCACTGGGAAGCACCTATACCTATAAGGGCGAAGAAAGATTTACAGGTACTGTAGGAGATATAGGAACTTCAAGTTTTTATCCTCCTCACCACATGACTATGGGAGAGGGCGGAGCTGTCTATACCTCCAATCCCTTGTTGCATAAAATAATTCGTTCCGTAAGGGACTGGGGAAGGGACTGCTACTGCGAGTCCGGAAGAGATAATACCTGTGGGTGCAGACATTCGGCACAGTACGGAGAACTGCCCTTCGGATATGATCACAAGTATGTGTATTCACACTTCGGATATAACCTTAAAGTAACCGATATGCAGGCTGCTATAGGCTGTGCACAGCTTAAGAAATTCCCGAGTTTTGTAGAGAAAAGAAAGTATAACCATGCAAAGTTGAAAGACTTGCTCAAATGTGTGGAAGATAAGATAATATTGCCAAAGCCTTGCGAGAATTCATCTCCGAGCTGGTTCGGCTTCCTTATCACCTGCCGTGAGGGAGTGGACAGAGCCAAGGTGGTGGAAAGTGTAGAAAAAGCCGGTATACAGACCAGGATGCTTTTTGCGGGAAACCTGTTAAGACATCCTTGCTTTGATGAAATGAGAAGCAATAAAGAAGGCTATAGGGTAGTTGGAGATCTGTCTGTAACGGACAGGATTATGAAGGATACTTTTTGGGTGGGAGTATATCCGGGAATGACTGATGCAATGATTGAATATATGGCAGAGAGTATAATAAAGGTATTGACAATACTGTAACAATTAGTGGAAAGTGTGGTTCTATGGACAATTCATATGGGCTTTTGAAAGTTCAAAAAGCCAATTTAATATTGCTTGAAGAGATTGACAGGATTTGTAGAAAACATAATATTTCATATATGCTTGATGCCGGCACCTTGCTTGGGGCTATAAGGCACGGCGGTTTTATACCATGGGATGATGATGCCGATATAGCTATGAGAAGACAGGACTGGGAAGTATTTAGACGTGTTGCTAGGATGGAATTAAGAGAGGATTTTACCTTGCTTACTCCGCAGGATTTAAGTCAGAATAATAAGTTTTATGACTTTACTCCAAGATTCATATATAACAAAAGTATAAGGAGAAAAGCAGGCAAGGAAGATGAGTATTATGGCGGTAAACTTAATCATCTTTGGGTGGATATATTTATACTTGATAATCTTCCGAATGCAAAGCTCAGCAAAAAGCTTGTGCTTAGCTTACAAAAGCTTATATATCTTTTGTCTATGGGACACAGGTATAAACTGGATTATAAGAAATACAGCCTATTGCAGAAGATCTGCATATTTATCATAAGTAATATAGGAAAAGTTATACCTATGAAAACTCTGTACAAGCTGCAAAATAATCTTTCAAAGGCTTTTAATAAAAAGAATGTTAAGAAGGTATATTACAGCAATTATCAACCTGATTATATAGATATAAGTTTAGATAAAAGCTGTGTTGAAAAAACTACCTATATACAGTTTGAAGACAGTAAACTTTCCATACCTGAATCCTATGAGGAAATATTAAGAACCGTATACGGCGATTATATGAAACTTCCTCCCAAGTCTCAAAGAGTGGCTACTCACGGAAGTTTTGACATAGAAGTGTACGGCTAATTTGAGTAAATGTAAGTTACAGTTCAGGTAGTTTATCCTGCCGGTATATCTATGGTTGTTATCTCTGCTACAGCCTTTTGGCAATAAGCAGCTTACCGGGTTTTGTAAATGTAATAGTAACATAAAATAAAAAATATTTATCTAAGGAAATACATTTTTTGTGTACTTCCTTAGATAACAAAAGTATTAAAAAAGTAAAGTGGCTTTATGTCTTTAGAGGAGGTCTGTTATGGAGCTGTATGAGGCATTGTCCACAAGGATAATTATACTTTGCAATAAGCAAGATTTGACTTTATATAAACTTTCAAAGTTGACCGGTATACCGAAAACTACACTTAAGGACATAGTTAGCGGTAAGATTAAAAATACTTGTATGAATAAAATTGAAAAAATTTCCAAGGCATTGAATTTGAGTATGAGAGATTTTTTTGATTCTGATATTTTTGATTAAGTTATTTTCATATAGATATATTTCAATTAAATATAAGCTTATATTTTGCTAGAGCCTGAATGTAAGTGCAGCTGCCTTGTCATAAATATTTAGCTTATATATTGGTTTTTCTGATAAGTCTTTGATACATAATTAAGCGTAAAACAGCCTTGATTATGCCGTCTTTATTTACATATCATAAATAAAAACATAAGCCGCTTACTTTTTTAATATTTTTGATTATGTGCTTAAAAAACAAAATTTGACTTTTTATTTTTTTCTATCTTAAATATATGTAAAGATTTTAATATTTACAATAAAGTACTGTAAAAATATTGAGAATTGAATTATAATAACCTGATAGGCAAATTTGCCCAAACAATTTGATTAGGAGAGGTATGATGAAAAAGAGTATAAGATATATGCTAACCATAGGTCTTGTTATGGGGATGTCAGCGCTGCTTGCTGCATGTGGTGAAAGGAAGATAGTGGCTCCTGAAAATGAACAGCCATATACAGAAATAACAGAGGGTATACAGATAGACTGGGATCAGGTAAACTATGACTTTACTTATGCAATAGATGAGGCTTATCCTGAAATCAGCAGTTATATTGACTTTGAGGTTATAGAAGATAAGAAAACCATAAGACTTATATGGCCTCTTAAAAACACGGCTACACAACTTGATGCAATAAATAACGGTGCAGGCTATATAAAGATGTTCAACGATATCGTTGCCACACAGGATTTTTCAATAGCGAAGTCAAGTGAAAACTATTATGGAGGACTATGGGACAGGTATACCTTGCAACTGGAGATATTTAAGGAAGAAGACCTTCTGTTCCCTGAAAAATACTATGTAAATCAGGAAATAGATCCGGGTTCCAACGCTCCCGTACTTCCGCAAATTATAAGCGATGTCGATGAAACGGCAAGTATAGACTCTACCATAGAACCTGTGCAACAATCCGAGTAGAAAAGCTTTATTTACTATTTAAATTAGGAGTATTCATGAAGAATTTACGAAAAATAACAGCAATAATATTATGTATAATTTTAAGCAGTTTTGCTTTTATAAATACGGATGCAAAGATAAAGCCGCAACCGAGTGCAAAGGGTCCGGGAACATCTGTATTTAACGGGCAGGAAATACTCATGCTTGCCAACCAAAGCGAAAGTCAGATGATGAGCTATATAATAACTACAAAGAACAAGAAATTAATAGTTGTTGACGGAGGTCTTGATCTTGATGCGGAGCATTTAAGACAGGCTATAATTGCAAGAGGCGGTAAGGTATCCGCCTGGTTTATCTCACATCCGCACAGTGACCATGTAGGTGCCCTGGTAAAACTTATTAATGACGGTTTGCAGGAGATAAGTATAGATGCGGTGTATTATAATTTTGTTGATGATGATTGGTATAAGAGAAATGAAGCTTACAGAGCCGATATGGTAATAAAAGCAAAAGAAGCCTTTAATAAACTTGGGGCTGAGAAGTTGCACGGAAATATAAAAACGGGTGATCTTATACAGGTGGATGATGTTAAGATCCATGTCTTAAATGATCCGTATTTATTTACAGTAAATTCTATCAATAACTCTTCTGTGGCTCTCAGAATGGAAATAGGTTCAAAGAGAGTATTATTTTTAGGCGACATGGGACCTGAGGCAGGTGCTGCACTCTTAAAGGATGTCGGAGCTGCCGGACTCAAGGCTGACATAGTGCAGATGGCGCATCACGGACAGTATGGTGTGGAAAAGAATGTATACGAGGCTATACGCCCAAGTATTTGTATGTGGAATTCTCCGGCATGGCTGTATGATAATGATAACGGTGGCGGTATAGGAAGCGGTAAATGGTTGACTTTACAGGTAAGGGCGTGGATGGATGAGCTTGGTGTTACAAAACATTTTGTTATAAAGGACGGCGATCAGTTGATAAAGTAATTAAATATTGAGACTGATCAAAATACAGTTAAATGACTTTAAGATAAATATGTCATTAAAATAATAAGGGGCTGTTGCATTTTAAGATTTGTGCAAAAGATATATGATGGCATTTGGCTGAAATGTCATTACATCTTGTATATAATCTCTATTCTGCAACAGCCCCTTATTATATAAATACTGTTAAAGTATCGTTTAAAGGGAGGAGAGCCGGCAACTCCTGTTACCGGCTCAAGTATTATGAAAAAAATCTTGTAAGCTATTGTCTAGATAAGAGTTTTTCGAACTATCTCTCATCTATGTGTAAAGTATATCCAATAAATTTGTCAATAGTTTGTGCTTTGTGTAAAAGGTTTTTGAATTGAATATGAATAATATATGAATGAAACAAAAGGAGTCGGTATGTTACATGAGATACAACCCAGGGTTTATCATCCTGAATATATAAATAAAAAGGCAGGCTTATCAGATTATGCACTGTGCTATAGAGTCAATGCTATCTTATTTATAAAAGATAAAAAAAGCAAAACTTTAAGAATTCCGTCTTACAGGGAGCTGAAAAAAGATTTTCCGGATACTTATAACGATATGTATAAGTCATCAATATATCTGTGTGCTGTGGATAAGGAGGAATTTTTTATTCTAAATAAGGAAGAATTTCCTTTTGACTATGAAGATGAAGAAAAATGTTATAGCTTTGAGGAGTCTATTTCATTTAGAACTTTCAGCCCTTCTTACATGGCTTTTGTAGGAGTTACCGGAAATCATGTATATAAATGGCTTAAATCAAGAGTGTACTGCGGTTGTTGCGGAACTAAAAATAAGTTATCCGAGCGTGAAAGAGCTATGGTATGCCCCAAGTGTAAAAATACGGAATACCCCAAGATATCTCCGGCTATAATAGTTGCAGTAAGAGATAAGGATAAACTACTCCTGGTAAAGCCGTTAAACAGTACATATAAATTCTATGCGCTGGTGGCAGGTTTTATAGAAATAGGTGAGACGGCTGAAGATGCGGTAAGAAGGGAGTGTATGGAAGAAGTAGGTATAAAAATAAAGAATATACTTCCTTACAAATCACAACCCTGGGGTTTTTCAGGAAGTCTTATGCTGGGATTTACAGCAGATTTGGACGGCAGCAGTGAGCTGAAACTTCAGGAAGAAGAGATCGGTGAGGCTGTGTGGTTTGAAAGAAGTGAGGTACCGGTCCCCCCGGGTGATATAAGTGTGGGTCAGGAAATGATAAGGAGTTTTAAAGAAGGAATTATATAGCGGCACTGCCCTGTTTAAAAAATTTATTCGGACAATCTGCCTTTGCCCTGATTGTACATCAAAAAAACATTCAGCACTTTGCTTAAGTTTTGTGTGAAAGATACAATAGTTTGATTAACTTATAACGTAAGTAATTTTAAAGATGTAATAAAATTAAAAAAGTGGTAGAATATAGCAAGTAGATTTTGCCGATGAATCGTTCGCAAAATAAGTATGGCAAAAAATTTAATATTTTTTGAGTGTGTACATCAAAAACATAGGTGCAATGTGTGCTGCACTAAAGGTTTTGGAGAGTACAATCAGAAAAAGCGGCAAGTTATTTGCTGTGTTTATTAACATATGATGTGTCGGAATAAATAAGGAGAGATATATGAAACACGCTGTATTTTTAAAAAAGGGTGTTATAGGTAGTGTGTTGCCTTTTTTAAGGTTAATATGCGTATATGTGCTGCTTGTATGTGCATTGTTTTGTTTGTCCGAAGTGAAGGCTTATGCAGCCACAGGATTTAGAATTACATTTACTGCTCATATGCAAGGTAAGGGCTATACCGACTGGGTGGGAGATGATACCAACTTGTCCCAAGAAGGCTCATATCCTACAGCACTTAAGGCTATAGTATACAACCTACCCAAGGGAGTAAAAGGTTCGGTAAGATATCAGGCTTCCTATGACGGAAGTACATGGTCAAACTGGGCTGTGGACGGTGAACTTATGGGGGATATTGCTTCCAATAAGAAGTTCAAAGCTCTAAAGCTTGAGCTTCAGGGAGATATAACGGCAACCTATGATGTTTATTTTAAGATTTTATCCAAGGGCGAATGGAGCAAGTGGTATAAGGACGGAGAGGCGGCTGTTGCTGCCGATTATATAGACGGTATCAACTTATCTGTAAGAGCCAAAGGAAAGCCCGAGCCGGGAGAAAAGATGGACTTAAGTGATGTGGATGTATCAGGTATAGATCCTTCAAAGCCGATGGTAGCACTTACTTTTGATGACGGACCCAATGCAGAGGCTACAAACAGAATCCTTGATTCCCTGGAGGCTGTAGGCGGCAAGGCGACATTTTTCGTAGTAGGTACAAGGATTACAGGCAAGAACTTGGACGCACTTAAGAGGGCGGCATCAAGCGGTATGGAGATAGGTAACCATACCTATGCCCATGCTTACCTTACAAAGCAGACCAAGGAAGAAAGACTTCAGGCTATGAAGAAAGTTAATGATATTGTCTTTGAGAACACAGGACAAAAGGTCAGGAATTTCAGACCTCCGGGTGGACTGTACAATGACGAGATCTTAGGTGAAATAGAGTCTTTTGATATGGCAGTTGCCTTGTGGGCTATAGATACCCTGGATTGGAAGCATAAAAACCCTGAAAAGACCACTACCAGTATTTTGGATAGTGTTAAGGACGGAGATATAGTTCTTATGCATGATTTATTTGTACCTACAGCTACAGCAGCGGAGAAGGTTATACCGGAGCTTCACAAAAGAGGATTTCAACTTGTAACGGTGTCTCAGCTTGCAAAACTTAGGGGCGGACTTGAGACCGGAAAGGTGTATTCTTCTTTTAGGAAGTAGTATATTGCCGACATTCGTATTCATTTGACTTATATAGCAGTTAAACATTTTTAGTTTTTTGACGAATATGAATTACCCGGTAAAACTGTAATACTTAAAATGTGTTATAGTATAATGTGTGTAAGTAATCATAAAAAGCGTTGCGGGCTGTGCCGGCAGCGCTTTTTTAATACCCCTGTTCTGCCTGCACTGACTTTAGTACATACATACTGTATTGACAGAGGTTTTCATAAACATTAAAATCTAAAAGTTAAGTTAATTAGGTAATGCTAACTGCACACAAGAGTTAGGAGAGACTAACTTTTTGTTTTTGCATAAAGTAGTCTTTTTCTATAAATTATTATATTTTTCAGGAGGTTTTTTACAGATGAAAAAGTCAGTACATAAGACTTTTATATATATGCTTGCATTTAGTATGATATTTTCAAATGCGGCATATGTCAGTTATGCCGATACAGTGACTTTTGGCGGCTCATGGAAGCTTGAAAACGAGCACTGGAGATATTACGGCAGTGATAATAAAGCAAAGAGTGGTTGGATAAAAGACAAAGATAACTGGTACTATCTTGATAAAGAAAGTAAAGATATGAAAACCGGATGGTTTCAGGATGAGAGCGGTGCATGGTACTTTTTAAGTACGGAGAACGGTGCGAATAGCGGAAAGATGCTTAGCGGCTGGCAGTGGATAGACGGTAAGGCATACTTTTTCAACAATACTGACAATAAAGCTGCAGGACAAATGCTTTTTGCAACTGTTACCCCTGACGGTTATAAATTAAATTCAGACGGTCAATGGATAGATGACAATGGAAATGCAATAATAGACAATACCAAAGGTCTTTCATCAAAAGCAAAGCCTGATGTAAAAGTTACAAGCAGGGGCTCAGGTAGAGGTTCATCAAGAGGCAAAACTTCAAGCGGCGGCTCAGGTAGAGGTTCATCAAGAGGCGGAACTTCAGGCGGCGGCACAGGTGGAGGTTCATCAAGTGGAGGAATCTCAGAAGGCGACTCAGGCAGAGGTTCATCAAGTGGAGGAATCTTAGGCGGCGGCACATCAGGTGGAGAAAACTCAAGTGGCGGTACATCAGGTGCCGGCTCATTAAGTAGTGACTCTTTAAACAATGGTCTGCCCAATACACTTACAGAGCAAGGTGGCAATAATAAAACGGCAGAAGAAAAAAAGATAGGTGATGATAGCAGCAAAGAAGCCGATAACCAAAGTCATAGTACAGAAAGTCATGATGATAAAAGTCAGGAAAATAAGGCAAGCAAAAGTAATGCCGATACTGATAATGGAAATACCCAAAAAGAGTCTGATAAGAAAGAACAGGAACAACATCCCGTAATAGTTTCATATATAGCCTTGGCTGATATAAATGTAAAATTTGTGGATGAAAACCCGTCTTCTTATATAGATGTCTTACCAAGGTCGGTTACCTACAGACTAAGTAATAGAAAGAAGGTGGCACTTAAGATAATTGATTGGAGCTTTGATGGAGTACCTGCACAGGATGCGAGCTTAATTGCAAGACCTACAGTACTTTTAGACTCTTCCAGAGAATATCTTAGGGCATCATTGGAAACAGTTGATGTAAGTTTAAGAGTGAATTTTAAAAAGCCCGATGATAATAAGGGAAATAATGACAATGGAGAGTCGAAAAAAGATCCAAGTAAGCCGGATCAGAGTGCCACATTGACCGGATATGAGCCTTTTGAAGATATTACACTTGATTATAAGGATAAACTTAGCTCTTCCTATAAGGATAAACTCCCTAAAAAGGTTGTGTATAAATTAAGTGATAATTCAAAGATAGAGCTTAATATAGACAGCTGGAGTTTCGAGCAGACCCCGAATGAAGGACTTTCTACAAGAGCCAGAGCGATCATACTTAATATACCGGCGGAGTACAACAACTGGGCGGAGGATATAGAGGCGATGCCGGCTTATATTAATGTAAAGTTTAAGGAGGTACAAGTTAGCGGTGAGGAAGTAAAACTTACATGGGATCATGAAGGAGTTAAAAGGTACGGAAGTATGGAGTACAGCTACAGGTATGATGAAAAACCTGTAATAAGCATGGAAAACTACACAAAAGACGGCAGTGATATAAAGGTGACGGCATATTTGATACCTAATAAAACCCTTACTGTAGGAGAGGGGCTAAGTTATGATGCTCAGAGTAAGAAATTTAGCATAGATACGGACACCATACTTGCAGACGGATTTAGAGACAGCGTAAGGGTTGAGGTGAAAGTGGGCGAAAAGACTTTCCCTGTTTATATAAAATACAGCACTGATAAAAAAGCAAAGTTTGAAGGCTCTTATTCAGATGAGCGTATTGAATACGGTTCGGTTTCAAGAAAAAAAGATACCCTAAAAGAAATAACATTTACCAATGTGGATCCGAGTGAGTATGCGAATATAAAGTTTACAACAGCTTCAGGTGAAGACTTATCGGAGGCGGTAAAACTTATAGAGGATGAGGGGAAGCTTAAAATTAAATTCATAGTGAACAAGTTAAAACCTTATACGCTGTCCAATGTCTACAAGCAGGAATTTGTAAGTGTTGTTATGAAGTTAAGAGGACTTAAAACTGCCAATATAAAACTGACATTTGCTGCAAGACCCTCATTGAAACTTGACAAAGATAATGGTTATTATGCCAAACTAGATCCGGTTCTTACATTAAGAAACTTTGATGAGGTAGAGGAGAATAACTTAAAGGTATATTACTATGTGGGAACTAAAGCAGAGGGCAATGCTACCGAACTTGTAAAAAACTCTGATTATCATTTTGATAGCACAAAAAAACAAATTACTATAAGCAGTTTAAGTCTGCTTAAAAGCAGTTTGCTTGCAGTCGACAAGGACTATGTGCTTAAAGTTGTGCATGAAGATGATGAGGCAAGCATAGTTATAAAGTATAAAAAAGATAAAAAACTTAGTGTGGCTGAGTCAAAAAAGACAAATCCTTATGCCAAGGCTGTGCTAAGGTTTAGCGGAGTTGACTCTTCGGACATAATTAATAACACAACTGTAGGTATATATCACGGAACAAAAAAGATAGCAGGGACAAAGGCTATTACCACAGGTGCTTCGGCAACCGACTTTAGGGTGGAAATACCTTACACTCAGGTTAAGGACTTTATTGTCAATAATAAGCTTATGCTGACTCTTAAAATAGAAGGCATAGACGATTTAGACTTTGAAGTGGAGTACGCCGATATAGACGATGTGGGTGTGGCTGTACCTTTAGAGATCATTAAAGATAAGCATGATGAAGATTTTAAGAACAAACAGGACGGTCTGACTGTATTTTATAAAGGCGGAGCAGTGTACCTTACATCCAAGGCAAGGTCCATAAAAGAAGCCGAGTGGAAGTCTATGGGAGTCAATATAAGGAAAAAAGGTGCTGCAGATGAGGATGCCATAGAGCTTTCGGTAAATGAGGTCATTAAAGATTTATATAAAACCCCTGAGGAAATCAAAGGAGTAAGCCTTGAAGCCTTGTATTCACACTCAGCTAAGCTCGGGGTTATAGAAAAAGATGCAGAAGGAAAGTGGCCTGTATATACCCTGACCTTTTACTTGGACGGATATAAGAAGACGGAAATAGACATAGTACTTTCAAGTGAGTATCAATATTAAATAAATTATTAAAGGGTAAATATGAAGAAATCAAAGAAGATATTAAGTATAGTCTTGGCAGTGGTTATATTAACGGCAAATATACCTTTTTCAACCGGTATAACAAGTTATGCGGCGTATTCGACACAGCAGTCTAAGGATATAGGCTATCTTGAAGAACTTTTGAAGGGAAAGAATGCGCCTTATGATGTAATGATAAAATTCAGTAATGAAGGAACGGACACATCCTTATCACTGCAGGAAAAGGCTGATATGGCACAAAAAGAGGCACTTGCCATTATAGAAGAGGCAGTTAAGAAGCAGGAAGTGAAAGAGTACGAATCCTTCTATATATCCAATGCCATACATATAGTAACAGCTTCCAAGGAACTTTTGGAGAAACTTGCAAAACTTGATTCTGTAGAAAAAATTACCGAAAATTCCAAGGTTGAGCTTATAAATCCGGTGGAAAAAGAGAAAAAAAGAAGAACAAAAAGGGATACGATATATACCCCTGATGAAAGAGATATAGAGTGGGGTGTCATAGATGTTCATGCGGATAAGGTTTGGGAAGAGTTCGGTATAGACGGAAGCGGTATAACTGTAGGTATCATAGATACCGGAGTTAATTACAATATACCTGCAATCAAAAAATCCTTTCTTGACTATGACAGCGCAAGTGGAACAGTTATAAATAAGGTTGACGACCCTTCCACCAAAAAGTGGGAGGGAGCATCATATAGAGATTTTGTGGATAATATTGCATATCCTGAAAATTCCGAGGTCAATGACCACGGTACTCATGTAGCAGGAACCATACTGGGTCAGCAGTCAAACAGTGTAAACCGTATAGGAGTGGCTCCGGGGGCAAAGTTTATAAGCGCCAGAGCCATAGGACATGAGGGTGGAGAGGTTTCGGATCTTCTTGCAGCCGCACAGTGGATGCTTGAAATGAAACCGGATGTTATTAACAACTCATGGGGCGGTCCGAATGATAATGATGAGTGGTTTAAGGATATAATAAATGCTTGGAACTCAGCAGGTATAGTTCCCGTATTTGCTGCGGGCAATACCTCATCCAAGGTGCCGGGACCGGGAAGTATCTCAAATCCGGGCAACTACCTTGATGTAATATCGGTAGCGGCGGTAGACCATAACAAGCAAATAGGCAGGTTCTCAAACAAAGGACCTTCCGCATTTGACTCGGGCAAATCAATAATAAAGCCTGAGATCTCCGCTCCGGGAGTACAGGTGCGTTCAGTAGATGCAAGGGGAAATTATGTAAGCTGGAACGGTACCAGTATGGCAACTCCTCATGTTGTGGGAGTAATAGCGCTGATCAAGGAAGCGGCAAAAAAAGCAGGTAAGGAAGAAGAGTACGACAGCCTTGACGAGATAAGAAATCTTATTACTTCCACAGCAGAGCCGCTGTCGGATAATACTTATACACAAAGTCCGAATATGGCATACGGTTACGGTCTTATCAATGCTTATGATGCCGTAGCCAAGATAATGGAGGACAGAACGCAGGGCGAAATAAGCGGTGTGGTACTAAAAGACGGGGCTGATAAAAGAGCGCCGAATCTTGAGATAAATATTCAGGATGAGGCATATATAGGCAGAAAATTGAAGGTTGAAGCCAAGGTGGATGATGATGTATCCATAAGAGAGGTCAAGCTGTCTTATTATATAGGAGACGATCCGCAAACTGCAGTGGAGCATGAACTTAATCTAAGCAAGGGGGTGCAAAATGACGGAATCTATTCTTACAGTATAGAGGCGGATAAGTTAAGTAAAGGAACGCTGCATCTAAGCTTAAGTGCAAAAGATTATGCACAAAATACAGTAACAAAGCAAAAGGATGTTGAAATAAAAGCCGGAATGACACTGCCTTGGGAGTCCGACTTGGAGCAGGCAAGCTCGCTTAACGGATTTATGCTTGAAGGTACATGGGAGGTTTCGGGAAGGAAATCAAGTGCCGAGCCTGAACTGCCGGGAGGACTTAATGGGTCGGCAAATACTACCTATGTAGGAACAAATGCCGGAAGGGGAGTATTTGAAAAGAGGGTGAACAGCTATCTGTATCTGCCCCCTGTAGATTTAAGTACGGTTACGGGCAATCCGTCACTTAGTGTGGATATGTATAACGGATTTACCGGGCTCAGTTATGCCAAACTGCAAGCCTCATTCAGCGGAGATGAAAATGACTGGGAAGATATCTACCAGGTGGTATTAAGACCTGATATTACCACAAGAAACTGGGTGCATAACACATATTCTTTAGCTAAGTATACAGGAAATGCAAAACCTTTGCAGCTTAGATTTTATTTCTACGGGCATAATACGGATGAGGGTGCAGGCTGGTATCTTGATAACTTTTCCATAAAGCAGCAGGAAGATACTCCGCCGGCACAGGTTCAGGCACTTAGGGCAAGTATAGGACAAAAAGGAGTAAACCTAAGTTTTGTGGCAAATGAAGAGACGGATATGTTAAGTTACTCTATAGAAAGAAAAGAAGAGGGTGCGGCTACATTTGCCCAAATAGCTACTATACAGCAGAACTTATCCGACTTTACATTTATTAATAAAAATGAAGATCCTACAAGACCAAGCTCCCATTACCGAGTAAATTATTATGATAAGGGGCTTGCTCCGGGTAAAAAATACATTTATCGTGTGAGAGCCTTGGATAAGTCGGGCAATTACTCGGAGTATTCAAAAGAGCTTAATGTGGACTACAGCTCCTATGAAGAAACCGTCTTTTATGATTTTGAAGCCGATAACGGAGGCTTTACGACCGGAGTTTTAAGCGGAAATATCAATGATTGGCAATGGGGTAAGCCTATGCGACCGGCTGACGGTGATTATACAAAGTTACTTCCAAGAGAGACTTGGGAGGGGCTTGAAAAGAACTCTACCAAGGTCTGGGGTACAAATTTGAACGGAAAGTTTAGGAAAAATCAGGACTCTTATATACAGATGCCCTCAGTTACGGTAAAGGATGGCGATTACCTGTACTTTGACTCCTTTAATGCTCAAATGAGTCTGGACACTGCACTAAGCCTTACAGTTGAGATCAAGGAAAAGAATAAAAATACATGGTCTTTGCTGGTATCAAGAGAAAGCATTATGGATGATAATCAAATAAGAGTATGGCAGCAGATCGGAGCGGATCTTTCGGCATACAAGGGTAAGAGCGTTGATATAAGATTCCACATAAATGTAGGAAGAAATATCTACATAGATTCCTATAACATCGGTTGGTATATAGACAATGTGGTAGTGGGCGATAAGGAGCAGAAGTTTAAGACCGACAGGCTGAGAGTATTTACAAATGAAGAAGCAAGTCCAAGCAATGCCTCTTTTTTGGCTACAGACTCCGATGCAACAACAGAATATAAAGAAGAGGCAAATGCAGAGCCGGGTGTAAACACTGCTTCAAGTATAGAGCTTGATGTGGGGGCAGGCACAGGCTATTATACCGCCGGCTCGGTGCCTATTCCGGGAGGCTTTCCAAGTAACTCTTATATACCTTTAAGGGCAAAGGTCAAGGTCTTGGATACCGGAAAGTATACCTATGCCAGTGACATTGACGGCTCATTTAATATAAATCATGCAATTAATAAGTCGGATAAAAAATACAGACTTGAATTTTCGGCTTACGGCTATGAAAGCAAAATAGTGGAAGTTGATTTGAGTCAAGGCGCTCATAAGGTAAATATACCTACAGTAGTGCTAAATAAAGCAAAGTCCGCAAGTATTAAAGGTACGGTAAAAGATGAAGCCGGCAATGCTTTGGAAGGTGTTAATATACGCTTGGTGGAAGATGATCTGGTGCCGGTAATAAGTACGGACGCCGGCGGAAATTATGTAAACTCTTCCATATATGAGGGCAAGTATACCTTCAGATTTTATAAAGAGGGCTACTACAGTGTAGAAAAAGAAATAACTTTAAGCGCAGGTGACAATGTACTTGATGAGGTGAAGTTAAGACCGCTTGGAAACTTAAGTAGCGAAAAGCTTGATTATGGCTATAATATAAAGCCCGGTACTGACGGAGATTATCAAACTGTGCATTTTACAAGCGGTATGAAGGGTATTGCCGTAAGATTTCAATCACCTTATAAGGGCGGTATACTTAAATCAGCAGATCTATTCCTTGTGAAGAATAAGTACTACTCAGGCAATCATATTATGATAGGAGTACTTGCCTATGATGATAATAAAAGATTAAGAGAGATAGCACCCTTTAGGGAGTATAAGAATATTACCCCGAATGCATGGAATACCATTGACTTTTCGGAATTTACCATAAAGACTGATAAACCTGTGTATATAGCAACTATGTATACAAAAAATCTGGAAAACAGTCTGGGAGTCTATTATGATGTTTATGCAAGTAAAAATGCCAAGGAACATTCATACATATATGACGGAGCCTTCATCAAGACAAGCGCTCTTACTCCTTCGGGAGCCTTTGCGGTTAAGTCCGATTGGCTTTATGAGGCAGGAGCACAAAAGAACCCCGAAACCGATGACGAATCGGGAGCGGCAAAACCGGAAGATCCTAAAATAATAGCCGATACGGAAGAAAGTTTTGTATTTGATGCGGCTACACAGACTATTACCGCTTATAAGGGAAATAATACAGCAGTTGTAGTGCCTTCATCTATAGGAGGTGTAGAAGTAAAAAGAATAGGAGAGAAAGCCTTTATAGGAACAAGTAAGGGAGATAAAAAACTCAGAAAGATAGTAGTTTCCGAGGGTATAGAAGAGATCGGTGCAGAGGCATTTAAGAATAATGACTTAAGTGAGATCACTTTGCCCGAGTCGTTGAGTTTAATAGGTGAAGCTGCCTTTATGAATCAATATAAGGATAACTTTGATGATAAATCACTTAAAGTAAATCTTCCTTCTAACATAACAAGAATAGAAAAAGATACCTTTGCTTCTGCCGGAAGCCCTCTTGTTGCGACGCTTCCTTCAGTAAGCTACATAGCAAGCGGAGCATTTAGCGGGATTAAGGAAATAGAAGTGAATGCGCCTAAACTTGAAATTATAGAAGACGGGGCATTCGGAAGCTATGACAGAGCCGACTTTAGCTATGCCAAGGTATTTACCTCTTTGGACAGCACCCTTACATCAAAGGATAGACAGTATGTGATAAATCCGGCTTCGGTAAGTGTAAATATGATAAATGCAAGGGACCATGAGGATGTAATTCTTAAAAAGGTATACTACGGAGAAAACAGCTTACAGAATATAGGAAGAAATACAGAAGCTTCGAAGATCTACCGCATAGGCGATACGGTAAGTGTAAAAGCACCGAGGCTTACAAGAAAAGGTATATCCTATATAAGCGATACTCCAAGCCTTAATATAAAGCTTGAAAAGAGTAATGATATAAGTTTTTACTATTATTTACAGGAGGTAAGAACCAGACTGCCGATACTGGATACCGATACGCAGCTTGTTGGCTTTGCACTGCCCAATGCTCAAATAAATGCTAAAGTGGGTTCTAAATCCTATGAAGTAAAATCTAATGAGGACGGTTTCTTTAGGATCGAAGGGATTGAGTTAAGCACCTCGGATATGGTTGAATTTACTGTTAATAATTATGCGGCAGGAAGTTTTAGCGTAAGCCAAAATAATAATGATGAATATATTATAGAAGGATCGGTACTTAAAAGGTACAACGGTGCAGGAGGTGAAGTGGTACTTCCGGTATCGGGTACAGGTGTTGCTGTCAATGAAATAGCTGATTTTGCCTTTTATGATAAGTCTTTGATCGCTGTAACTTTGCCGGATGCAGTTGAAACCATAGGTTCAGGAGCATTTATGGATACAGGCTTAACTTCTTTTGGCTGGAACCTTAATAATATCAATCAAAGTAAACTTAGAACCATAAATGAATATGCGTTTAAGAACAACTCCTTAACTAAGGTCTTGCTGCCGGAGCTTACTCATGTGATAAGGACTTCAGCTTTTGAGAACAATGATATAGAGGAGCTTAAATTCGGTAAATACACAGGTCATGTGGGCGATAAGGCATTTAAGGATAATAAATTAAAAGAGGTTGAACTTGCGGATGTTGCCGAAGAGATAGGCGTAGGGGCATTTATGAACAACAGAATAGAAAAGCTTGTTGTAAAGCCCAGACTTGAAGGCTATAAGCACGGACTCGATCTTATACCCGACTACGCTTTTGCCAATAACAAGCTTAGCAAGGTAAAACTTCCTATAGAGATCACCCATGTATCAGAGCTTGCCTTTGAAGGAAATACAAAGGAAAGATTTATTATAGAAAGTGATGCTGTAGAGATAGTTGCAACAAAGGCTTATGATGTTTTAAGAAGTGATGGAACATTGCTTAAGTGGAGTGAAAAAGAGCAGGATAAGCCAAAGGATCATACAGAAAATAATTCAAGTTCCGGAAGTGGAGAAAATAACAGTAAAAATATAAATAATACGGCTAAAAATAATAACAATAATAATACTGCCAATAATGCAAGTACCGATGCAAGTGGTGATATAAACAATAACACAAATACCGGAAATAACACTACAAACAACAAAGCTGAGGACGATACAAAGTCTGACGGTAAAGGCGGTTCATATAGCGGCTCAAGTTCAGGAGGTTTAAGTTCCGGCAGCGGCTTAAATTCCGGCAGCTTAAGTTCCGGGGGAGGTTCAAGTTCCGGGCGCAGCTCAAGTTCAGGGGGAGGTTTAAGCTCAGGAACAAGAAGTACTGCAAGAACATCAGGTATTTCAAAAGCACTCCCACAAGGCTATAAAGGTCAGACAAAGATCATAGGAAATTATACCGTACCTGTAACTGTAGACAAAGGTACTTGGCAAAGGGATGAAATAAGCAAAAGATGGAAATATACCGATAGCTTAGGCGGTTTAAGACAGTCTGCTTGGGTTGAGGTGTTTAATGAAGGTCTGGTACAAAAACAGGTAAGTAAGCTTCCTTTTGCATGGTATAGCTTTGATGAAAAGGGCAATATGCGTACAGGCTGGTATGCTGATGATGGAAAACATTTTTACTACTTCAGTGAGACGGCTGATGTAAGTGAAGGGGCTATGCTTACAGGTTGGCAGTTTATAAACGGAAAATGGTATTATCTTAATGAAACATACGGTGCAGATATGGGAATTATGTTAAGCGACACTGTAACAGCAGACGGATACAGGCTGTTGCCTGACGGAAGTTGGGACGGAGTTGGAAAGTAATTGTAATATGTATAAAATATATTAATAATGATTACTAATATTAGTTATAGTGCCGAAAATGCCTTGAACCTATTGAAATCGCTGTTTTTTTATGATAGATTGTATACACGATAATTTTAGAGCTAAGCCGCTCTTGGTGCCGTACTTATATAGGTTATAAGTACAGATTATAAATTTAGGAGGTTATATATGTCATTAATTAACAAGGAAGTTGCGGATTTTAATGTTCAGGTTTTTCAGAATAATGATTTCAAGTCTCTTAGCAAGAAGGATATTTTAGGAAAGTGGAGCGTATTCTTCTTCTACCCTGCAGATTTTACCTTTGTATGCCCTACAGAGCTTGAAGATCTTCAGAATAATTATGCAAAGTTCAAGGCTGAGGGTTGTGAGGTTTACTCAGTATCTACAGACACACATTTCACACATAAGGCATGGCATGATCATTCAGAAAGAATATCTAAGATAGAGTATCCTATGATAGCAGACCCCACACATGCAATATCTCGTGATTTTGAAGTACTTATAGAGGAAGCGGGACTTGCTGAAAGAGGAACCTTTATAATCAATCCAGAAGGTAAGATAGTAGCTTATGAGGTTAATGCCGGAAATGTAGGTCGTAATGCGGATGAGCTTTTCAGAAAGCTTCAGGCTTGTAAGTTTGTTCATGAGCATGGTGATGAGGTTTGCCCTGCCAAGTGGCAGCCGGGTGCTAAGACACTTAAGCCAAGCCTTGATTTAGTAGGTCAATTATAAAATACAGATATCTATTGATAATAAATTCATTAAAAATATAAACAACATTTACGATATAGTAGTATGATGGTAAAAGCCTTTCTTACTTAAGATATTGAAGAAATGCTTTTATAAACTGCCCTAATATAAATGAGGACAAGACAAAGTGGCTTATTAACAAATAATGCGCTTTGTTTAGTCCTCATATTGCTAGTGTATTGTTTCTTGAATCTATATTGCAGTTACTTTAGTTTGCCGGTAGGTGTAGCCGCTTTAGCAAGCATCTGCAAAAGCAAATCAAAGAATTGGTTAAGTTTTACAAATATTGCAATTTTTACGATATTTGCAATATTTCTAAGGAGTTCAACAGGAGGTTACTTTATGTCAGAGAATAAAAATAATGTATATGATGTCGTAATTATAGGTGGCGGTCCTGCGGGACTTACCTCAGCTATATATTTGGCAAGGGCTTATTACAAGGTTTTAATTATAGAAAAGGAGAAATTCGGAGGTCAGATAAGCCTTACTTCAGAGGTTGTAAATTACCCGGGGGTTATACATACCAGCGGTGAAGAGTTAAGTGAAGATATGAGAAAACAGGCACAAAATTTCGGTGCCGAGTTTATGCTTTCCGAGGTAAAATCTATTGAAGTTGAAGGGGATATAAAGAAGGTACATACAGCAAGAGGAACTATAGAGTGTTTCGGAATAGTGATAGCTACAGGTGCAAGACCTAAGATGATAGGTTTTGAAGGAGAAGAGGAGTTTAGAGGTCATGGAGTTGCATACTGTGCAACCTGTGACGGAGAGTTCTTTACCGGAAAGCAGGTTTATGTTGTAGGAGGCGGATTTGCCGCAGCGGAAGAAAGTATGTTCCTTACCAAGTACGCTAAGAATGTAACTCTCCT
>ERZ773009.443-NODE-443-length-30450-cov-6.166179_pt1 | contig 30450 bp, 16 predicted proteins | sample MGYA00580663_ERZ773009 | MGnify/ENA primary metagenome ERZ773009 (study PRJEB29015, sample SAMEA2737969) | human oral metagenome | biome: human oral; feature: human-associated habitat; material: dental | place: China | collected 2026 ... | reverse complement strand
GCGGCATCACGTCGAGCGCAGCGATGTTCTTCCACAAGCTCTTCAAGAAGAAGATTTCCTACGAGCGTCTGCTGCTCTTCTCTACGCTCTTCAGCTTCGGCGCGTCGAACATCGGCCTCACGCAGATCATTGCGCTCGCCGTGCCGTTCCTCGTGGCGATCTATCCGCTCGTCATCGTCTTCGTGCTTCTTTCGCTCTTCGACCGCTTCATTGGCTGGCGAAAGAGCATCTACCAGGGTGCGATGCTCGTTACGCTCGCCTTTTCTCTGACGGATGCGATGCACGCCGCCGGCTTCGGCTCTGCTGCCCTCTATGAAATGCTTGCCGCGCATGTCCCGTTTTATGGCGTCATGATGGGCTGGGTCTGCCCCGCCGCCCTCGGCGCCGTCCTCGGCTTCGTCATCTCGCTGGGACAGAAGGAGCCTGTGGCGAAGGAAGCGTGAGGATGCAAGAAATATTCTCGCCAAGGCTGGTTCCTGCAAAAACTCTTGCAGGTTAGGAGGACGTGGCTGCATATTTGGCGAAATACGGAAACGGTCGATGATGTATATGGAAGATTGTGATGCGGTTCAGTTGAAATGAGCGAGGTGGGCAACGGTGTATATCAAAAGACTCCAGCTGGAAAACTTTCGCTGCTTTGAGCAGTTGACGATAGACTTTCCGAAAGATTATACAGTGCTCATTGGCGGGAATGGGGCAGGGAAATCATCGATTTTGGACGCCGTTGCTATTGCGATGGCAAGTTTTCTCGCCGGCTGCGGCATTCAGGCAGCAAATTTCCATAAAACTGATGTAAGATTCTTGACATACACCTATGAAAAAGGAGGCTTTAACAGAGAAGCGCAATATCCTGTGCGCATTTCAGCACAAGCAGAGACGGAAAACCAGGAATGCATAGCATGGACTCGGGCGTTGAACTCCGAACGCGGGCGTACGACTGTGGGAGAAGCGCGTCCTATAATGAACCATGCAGATGCTCTTTGCCAAAGAGTCAAAAAGAATCTCCCGGTGACGTTGCCGTTTCTTGCCTACTATGGGACGGGACGTCTATGGCTGCCAAAACGGACAAAAAAAGATGCCGTGATGCGAGGCGTGCCTTCGCGCCTGCATGGCTATGTTGATGCGCTGGATGCAGCGACGAATGAAAAGCTGATGCTGCAATGGTTTCAGAGGACGGCACTCATGGAGGTGCAAAAAGGAGTATCTCTTCCGATATTTCAGGCAGTGAAGCGTACAATGGAGAAGCTGTATGCTGAAATGGATGATACTGCTGAGGTGGTGCAGGTGTCCTACGACTTCAACGAGTGGGAGATTGAGATTCGTGTAACGGATAAAGCCGGGACGAACGTATCCCTGCCGCTTCGGTATTTTAGCGATGGAATCAAGGCTATGCTGTCCATGACTGCGGATATTGCCTATCGCATGGTGACATTGAATCCGCAGTTGGGTGGGGAAGCGATAGCGGAAACACCGGGGATTGTCCTTATTGATGAAATCGATATGCACCTGCATCCATCGTGGCAAAGGAAAATCCTGACGGCTCTGCGGAAATCATTCCCGAAAATTCAATTCATCGTCACGACACATGCACCCGCTGTACTTGCCAATGCGGAAAACGAGCATATCATGATTTTTTCACATGGAAAGGTCGTTTCATCGGAAAAATATATCTATGGTCGCGATGTTACTGCCATTTTGCGCGATGTCATGCACACTGAGGTGCGTCCGAAGGAAGTCGTGGAAATGGGAAAATCTACATAAAGAATAAAGAGTGGCAGGCAGATTTGGACGATGTATTGAATCTTAATTGCCCCGAACTTCAAGCCGGAAGAAAAGCTGCATTGGATGGTTTGTGCGCAGTCTTGTATAAAGAGAACAAGGCGAAATCTGCGTCCAAAGCTTATCTGGAAAAAAGACTGAAATTCTACCAGGAAGGTAAAGATGGGCGGCTGCGTTCTTATTGTGGAATATTGCGGTATTATCTTCAAAAGCGGATTCGGCAGTGCCGGTGATATGCCTGCATCCACCGTCAAGCTTTTGCTGTAGCAGGAGAAAAGGGGGCGGAGTCTTTTGAAGCGTGTATCTTTGGAGCAGCTGCTCAAGGGACGGTCGGCGGCTCCTTACGAGGAGCAGCACCGCTTCATCATGGGGCTTCTGGCAGAGGGGCGCGTCAAGCCGCTGAAGAGCTCGGGCACGAACGGCAAGCGGCCGGCGCTGCATCTCGAATATTGGCTCAGCGAGGAAGCGCCCGATTATGCGGCGTATCGGGAAGAGCTTCTCTACCGCACGACGCCGCGCCTCTCGGTCGACTATTATCTGCGCCACCTCGCCGTCTATGAGAAGGAGCGGGCGGCGGTGCGCGCGCTGCACGATTTCCTGCAGCTGCACGCGGCAAAGCTCGGGCAGGAGATTTCCTGCAACGAGCGCAGCTTCCAGATCTGGGGCGAGGAGAAGTTCCTGCTGCAGGGCGCGGGCAGGAGCGTCTTGAAGCACTGCGGCTTCGAACTGGCGGAGCTCAACTGCTACAGGACGGCGGAGCCTTTTTCCTATTACGCGCAGCACAGGGAAACGCCGCAGAAGATACTCATCGTCGAGAACAAGGACACGTTTTTCAGCATGCGGCGCCACTTGCTGGCAGGGGCGTCGTCTCTTCTTGGCGAGGCGGTCGGCAGCTTGATCTACGGTGCGGGCAAGCGCGTCGTGAGCAGCTTTCGCGAGTTTTCCGTCAGTGCGGAGCCGTATATGAAGGAGGAGGCGAACGAGCTCCTCTACTTCGGCGATCTCGACTACGAGGGCATCGGCATTTACGAAAATCTCGCCGAGGCTCTCGCCGCGCCCTGGACGGTGCGGCCTTTTTTGGCGGCGTACCGCGCCATGCTCGAAAAGGCGACGGGCATCGCTCTGCCGCAGACGAAGGAGAAGCAGAACCGGCATATCACGGGCGGCTTTTTCGCGCATTTCGCAGCGGCGGACGTCCTCGCCATGCAGCAGATCCTGGAGGCGGGGCGCTACATCCCGCAGGAGATATTGCACTTGGAAGATTTTTGAGCACGGAATGTGTGCAGGTTCAGGCGGGGTGGCGCAATGCAGTATGATTTTCTCAAGGCTTTCCCGAAGCGCATGAAGACGGTGGGGCTCTACGCCCTGCTCTTCGCGAACAGCAGCCAGAAGGCGCTTTGGCGCGAGTGCGGCTTCGAGACTCTGGCGGAGCAGCTCAACATGATCTTCGCCGTTCTGCTCTACATCATGGAGCAGTCGCTGAAGGAAGAGGCCTGCACAATGGACGACATCAGCGTCTTCGTCGACGCCGTCAACGCAGAGCATTTCCGCAAGGCGATGTCGTTCGACGACTGTCAGCGCCTCGCCGACTTCATCGTCAACATCGTCCTGTCGAACGAGGGGCGCGCCATGTACTTTTCCGGCTGCGACTTCGAGCAGGGCGGCTTCGAGGCGATCCATATCAGCTATGTGGCGAACCGGATCGTCTACGTCGAGCGCGAGGTGCGGCGCACCTCGTATTATCTGACGGACGACGGCTACAATCTGCTGCTCGGCACGTTGGAGGTCGAGAGCAATCTGAAGCTGACGATTCAGGAGCTCATCTTCCAGATGCATTTGGAGAAGCAGAGCTACGACAAGGCGCTCGATGACATCAAGAACGTCTTCAACCTCATGCAGATCCAGCTGCAGAAGATTCGCGAGGCAATGCTGCGCATCCGCCGCAACGTGCTCGATTACCGCGTCGGCGACTACGAGCGGCTCCTGCGCGACGACCTCGCGACGATCGACGAGACGAAGGAGAAGTTTCGCCACTACCGCGAGCTCGTGCAGTCGCGCGTGCGCGAGATGGAGGCGGGCAGCGTTGATTTGCAGGCGCTTCTGCCCGAGGAGGCAGAGAAGCTCAGAAACCTGCGCGAGATCGAGCGCTATCTGGGGCGCGTCATCGACGAGCACCAGCGCATCCTTGGCAGCCACTTCGACTTGAAGGCGCTCTATACGTCGGAGCTCGAAAAGATGGCGGAGATGTCCCTCGTGCGGCGCTTCAGCCTGCGCACGGAGCTTTTCGACAAGGTGCTGGCGAATCCTGCCGCGCTCGGCCGGCTCGACATCTTCCTCGCGCCGCTCTTCAACCGCGCGCCCGCGAAGATCTTCAACCCGCGCAAGGTCACGGAGGAGCAGCGCGCGCGCCGGGCGGCGGAGGACGAAGAGACGACGGAGGATGTGGACTTCGACGAGGCGGCGTGGCGGGAGGAGCAGGTGCGCCTGCAGCAGGAGAAGCTCGCGAAGTACGTCGCCTGCCTCACCTTCCTGCTCGGTGCTCTGGCAGCGCGGGGCAAGGTGCGGCTCTCGGCGCTCGCCGAGGCGGCGGCAGAGGACGAGGCGAAGCGCGCGGCGCTCCTGCCCGACGTCCATATCTTCAAGGAGGTCATGGTCGAGCTCTTGAAGGCGGCTTCGCTTGACGTCGAGGCATTGCGCCGGGAGCGCGCCGCCTACATCCGCGAGGAGGCGAAGGACTTTCGCCTGAGCGCGATGGTGCTCGACATCCTGGACGAGCATCCCGCCTGGGGGAGGATCCGCCGCATCGAGGCGCAGAAGCTCTACGAGGCGCCGCCCGTGATTTTCCGCGGCGTGCCGGACGGTGCAGGCGGCGAGCGCGTCGTGCGCTGCTCGGAGGTGATCTTGCGCGTGCAGGAGGGGAACGAAGATGGCGTATGAAAGAGAAGAGGTGCGACTCAGTCAGGAGATATTCTACTACCTGCTCGAACATCATGAGCTGCGCGAGGAGGAGGCGCGCGAGCTTTACCGCGCCTATACGGAGTCCGAGCCCGTGCAGGAGATGGTCAAGGCGCAGGGACGGATCGCGGCGAGCCGCGTGAAGCGCTACGGCGACGCTGTTTACCTGATTCCCGAGCCGGACAATGACTTCCTCGGCTACACGCGCGCGCATCTGAAGAAGGAGCTTTGCCGCAGCAACGCGACGGACAAGGACTACTATCTCGCCCAGTTCGCCATCCTCGTGCTGCTGCTCGAATTTTATGACGGGCAGGGCGCGAGCAGCAAGACGCGCGACTACATCCGCGTCGGTGAGCTGCAAAACTCCATCTCGGAACGCCTCCGGGAGGGAGCGGAGCTTGCGGCGGAGGAGCAGGAGGCGCAGGGGCTCGCCTATCAGGATATGCTCGAAGCCTACGAGTCGCTGCGCTCCGACGACCGCGGCACGCGCCAGCGCACGACAAAGGAGGGCTTCCTCTACCGCATCCTGCGCTTTTTGCAGGCGCAGGGGCTCATCGAGTATGTGGAGCAGGACGAGATGATCAAGACGCGGCGCAAGCTCGATCATTTCATGGCATGGAATTTGTTGAACGAGAACAATCATTCGCGAGTTCTCAAGGTGCTGGGGGTGGAAGCCGATGAGCAAGATCCGCGCGGTGCGGCTGATCAATATCAATTACAACCATGACGCGATCCGCATCAGCGACGAAACGATGCACTTCAACGGCGAGAGCACGCTGATCTCCCTGCAGAACGGCGGCGGCAAGTCCGTCCTCGTGCAGATGCTCTGTGCGCCCTTCGTGCAGAAGCGCTTCCGCAATGTGAAGGACAGGCCGTTCGCCGGCTATTTCCGCACGCCGCAGCCGTCCTTCATCCTCGTCGAATGGCAGCTGGAGCAGGGCGGCGGCTGCCTGCTGACGGGCATGATGGTGCGCCGCAGCCAGGATGTCGATGCGGGCGAGGCGCTTGAGATCGTCAACTTCCTCAGCGAGTACAGGGCGCCGTGCACGGAGGACATACATCATCTGCCCGTCGTCGAGAAGACGCGCACGGAGGTGCGGCTCAAGAGCTATGCCGCGTGCCGGCAGCTCTTCGAGACGCTGCGCAGGCAGCCGCAGAAGAAGTTTCTGAGCTACGATATGAACAGCACCGCGCAGGCGAAGCAATACTTCACGAAGCTCATGGAATACGGCATCGACTATCGCGAATGGCAGAACATCATCCGCAAGGTCAACGAGGAGGAGTCGGGGCTGTCGAAGCTTTTCTCTGACTGCAAGGATGAGAAAGGGCTCGTCGAGAAGTGGTTCCTCGATGCCATCGAGAGCAAGCTGAACAAAGAGCAGAACCGTATGAGCGAGTTCCGCAGCATACTGGAGAAGTATGTGCGCCTCTATCAGGGCAACCGCTCGAAGATCGAGCGCAAGGCAAAGATCCAGCACTTCGAGGAGGAAGCGCTGAAGATCGAGGAACGTGCCGAGGCGTACGGGCGCAGCTCGGCGGCGGCCGCAGCCATGCGCGACCGACTCGTCTGCTACATGAAAGAGATCGCCCGCCTCGACGGGCAGGCGGCGGATGAGAGTTGCAGCGAGGCGGAGGCGCTCGACGCGCTCGAAGGAGCGATCCGCGAGGTCGAGTACCAGCGCTATTCGGCGCGGCACTACGAGGAAGCCGCTGCGTGCGAGGCTTTGCGGCAGCGCCTGCGAGCGGCGCAGGAGCGCATGGCGGCGTGCGAGGAAGAGCGCGCCGCGTGGCAGAAGCGGCGGCAGCTGCTGCAGCTTGCCCGGCAGCAGGAAGGACTCTCGAAAGAGCAGGCGGAGCTGGAAAAGATCGTGCAGCTTCTGGATGTCTGCCGCCATGAGGAGCGCGAGCTGGGGCCGGAGCGCGACTACATCGGCTACCTGCTGCGCCTGCACTACGAGCAGCAGATCGGGGCAGAGGAGCAGCGCGCAAGGAGCACGGAGAAGCGTTTGGATGAGCTTTCGGCGCGTGAGGCGGCGGCGCGGCAAGAGGCGGAGGCGATGGAGCAGGAGCGCGTCGAGTGCGCGCAGCAGGAGGGCGCCTTGGAGGCGGCGACGGCGGCCTACGGCCGCGTCGAGGATCGCTATGCCGAGCGCTGGCAGGCGCCTCTCGTGCGCAACATCGTCGGCGAGTACGAGTCGGGGAAGCTGCAGGCGCTGGCGGCGGCGCTCAACGACGCCGCTGCCGCAGCGGCGGCGAAGGAGCGCAGCAAGAAGGCGCGGCAGGCGGAGGTCGGCACGGAGATCGTGCGCACGGAGCGTGCCGCAGAGATGCAGCGACAGCAGGAGGCGGAGAAGCAGGCGGCGCTCGTGCGAGCGCGGCAGATCCTGCAGGGCTACGATGAGGAGCTTGCCTACCGCAGGCGGGCGCTCAAGTATCTCGACCGAAGCGAGACGGACGCGGCGCTCTTCGATGGGGAAGGGCTCCTCGCAGCTGCCGCAGGCAAGCTGAAGGAGATGGCGGAGATCCTGCAGAAGCTGACGGTGGAGGAGAAGAAGTGCAGGGATGAGCTGGAAAATCTCCGCACGGGGCGCAACATCAGCCTGCCGCCGGGCTTGCGGAAGATGTTCGAGAATCTCGGCATCCCCCTCGTCTACGGCATGGAGTGGCTGAAGCGCAACGGGCTTTCGGAGGAGGAAAACCTCTCGCTCTGCGAGAAGAATCCCTTCCTGCCGTACGCGCTCATCCTGTCGGAAGCGCAGCTGCAGCGACTTCAAGCGGAGCCGCCGACGGTCTTCACCGCCGCGCCCGTGCCGCTCGTGACGCGCGAGAGTCTGGAGCGCGGCGAAGAGCCCGGCGCACAGCCTGTCGGCAATGTCCACTTCTACATGCTGTTCAACAAGAACCTCCTGAACGAAGAAAAGCTGCGCCGCCTGCTCGAAGAGAAGGAAGCGGCAGCGGCGCGCCTGCAAAAGGAGCTGCAAGAGCGGCGCAAGGAGCACGAGAACTATGTGAAGCTGCGCGACAAATTGCGTGAGCAGGCGGTGACGGAGCCGCTCTACCGTGCGGCAGAGAAGGAGATCGAGGAGATCGAAGAAGTATGCGCGGCGCTCGCCGCCGCCCTCGTGCAGGCGAAGGCGGACTTGCAGGCGCTGCGGCAGGAGGAAAAGACGCTGGCGGAAGAGCTGCGCGCGCTGGAAAGGGAAGCGGCGCGGCGCGAGCAGCAGCAGAGGGAGCTCGGCGAGCTGACGGACGCCTACGGCAGATATCTGGAAGAAAAGGCGCGGCTGGCAGACTGCCGCGCACGGCTGGCGGCGCTGGAAAAGAAGAAGGAGGAGGTGCGCACCTCGCTGGCGCAGCTGGCGCTCGCCATTCGCACGGAGGAGCGCGGGCGCGAGGATTCCCTGCGCCGTCTGGAAGAGCTGCAGCGCGTGCATCTTGCCTTTGCTCATTACGAAGAGGCGGCGAAGCCTGCCGCCCTCAAGACGCCGGTGGACGACTTCACCGCATTGCTGGCACGCTATCAGGCGATCACGGAAAAGGTCTCCGCGCGCGAGCAGGCGCTCGAAGCGCAGCAGAAGCTCGCGGCGGAGCGCGTGCGTCAGGCGCAGAAGGAGCTGCAGCGTCTGGCACGCAAGTATGAGATGGAGCCCGAGGCATGGCGCGGCGTCCTCTACAGCGAGGCTGAGGAGGAGCAGGCGGAGCGCGAGGAGGCAGCGTGCGAAAAGAAGCGGCGCGACGAGGAGCGCGAGAAGAACGCCGCCGACAAGGAAATCGCCCTCGCGGAGCAGCGCATCGAGCAGAACAGGCGCGAGATGAAGCGCGCCTGCGGCAAGGAAGATCCGCTGGAGCGCGAGGCGATCCCCGTCCTCGACCACGAGGCGCGAAAGGAGGAGCTGCTGCAGCAAAAGCGCCGCCATGAGAAGACTCTGGCGGCATGGCAGGAGCGGCAGCGCTGCTACGACAGCATACTGACGAGTCTGGCGGAGTACGAGGCGGAGGAGCCGCAGAAAGAAGTCGCCTTCGAGGAAGACTTCGCCCATGCCGACGCGGCATTCCTGCGCAGCTTCACGGGACGCCTGCAGCAAAGTTATCGAAAGGGCTGCGAGGAGAGGACACGCTCGCGCGAGAAGCTGACGCAGGCGCTCAACAGCGCGGCGCGCATTGAGACGTTTCAGGAGGACTTCTTCAAGAAGCCGCTCGAAACTTTGCTCGCATGCGTCGAGGAGGCGGAGAAGGTGCTGCGCCAGCTCGCCGTCATACGCCAGTCGTATCGTGACCTCATGGCAAAGCTTCTCGTCGACATCGCCATGGTGGAGGACGAAAAGCAGCAGATCGTCGCCCTCCTGCAGGAGTATGTGCGCGAGGTTCACGCGCAGATGGGCAAGATCGACAGCAATTCGAGCATCCACGTGCGCGATCGCGCCATCAAAATGCTGCGCATCGAGCTGCCCCTGTGGAGCGAGAACGAAAGCGCCTACCGCACGCGCATCGAGGAGAAGGTCGAGGCGCTCACGCGGCGCGGCATCGATCTGCTCGAAAAGGAGGACACCCTGCACGATTTCATCGGCAAGCGACTGACGACGCGGGAGCTTTACGATGACGTCATCGGCATCGCCAACATCCACATCGAACTTTTCAAGATCGAAGCGCAGCGCGAGCGCCGCATCACATGGAACGAGGTCGCAAGCAACTCGGGCGGCGAAGGCTTCCTGTCTGCCTTCGTCATCCTCGCGAGCCTGCTCCACTACATGCGGCGCGACGAAACCGACATCTTCGCCGAGCGCAACGAGGGCAAGGTTCTCCTCATGGACAATCCCTTCGCACAGACGAACGCCTCGCATCTCCTGAAGCCGCTGATGGAAGTGGCGAAGAAGAACAACACGCAGCTCATTTGCCTCACGGGTCTCGGCGGTGAGTCCATCTACAACCGCTTCGACAATATCTACATCCTCAACCCCGTAGAATCTAGACTGAACCGCGTTCAATACCTGAAGAGCCAACAGCTCGCCGGAAAAGCCCCCGACACCGCGCTCTCCTTCGCAAGGATCGAAGTCGCGGACGATGAGGCACACATGGAATCGCTGTTTTGAAACGCAGCGAAGAAAGCGCCGATCTTGCGGCGCTTCTTTATTAGAAAATCAAGTGCTTATCTTTGGGAATGGTTGACTGTTGATAATTAAAGAGATATAATGGGACTATATTTCTATAGCTGTAAAAGTTTCGACTTCATGGGAAAGGGAGAGAAAGTCATGCTTAAGAGAGGAAATGCAAAACGCTGGAAAGCGCTTTCCTTGGCAGTTGCTTTGTACGTTGGGGGGGGACAGCTGTCTCTTAATCATGTTTATGCGGCTGACGTGACGGGTGGCGATGTGACTGTGGATTCGTCGCATCCGGCGCCGACACCATTTGCCGGCGGGGCGATAACCAATACCACTAATAATGGAGATGTCCATAACAATACTTTGACTATTGATGGTATAAATATAAACACGCATGCCTATGGCGGTTATAATCTCTCACTTACGGGAGATGCTAATAACAACATATTGATTCTGAGAAACATGACAAGCGGGTCAGGCAGTGTCATGTATGGCGGCTATTCACAAAATGGCAATGCAATAAATAATACGATTGTATTGGATAGTGCTTCTGACAATGGATATTTTTCATATCTCTGGGGCGGTGGCAGTGGAAATGGAAGTGCGGATGTAAGAACAGGCAACACACTGAAGGTAATGGCAAGCGGCAGTTATTACCGAGGAATGGCAAATTTTGAAAAGCTGCAATTCGATCTAAACGCAAATATTGCCAACGGTTCCACTATGCTCAGCATAGGGCCCGCCGGGGTGACAGGGGCATTTGATTGGAGTAATATAACCGTTACGGGGCTTCCTAAATGGAGTACTGCAATGGCGAATGGAGGGATCAATACTCCTACATTGACTCTTTATTCAGGGGCTGGTTTTACAGTAAGCAATTATACCCCCGTGCTCGTCGGTACTGTAGGCGACTACGAATTTGGAAAAAAGGCAAACACATCGGGGACGGGGACGGTGGGGGTTTCTGTTCTCACCCTCGATGCCAACCGGTTCCAGAATGCTACAGCAGCACCAACAGCATGGGCAGCGAACGTGCAAGCCGGACTTTCAACTTATGGGAACACCACGAATCACAATACACTCAACATCAATATCGGACTTACCAATGCGCGAGCAGGTTATACGAATGCACTCAACGGCGGCTCGGAGCATAACACGCTGAACCTCCTCACAGGCGGCTCGGTTACGAACGGCTATGCGGGCTATACCGAGGGCGTTCATCTTCTCGTCGACCCAACAAGTACGACGAACCCGACCGCAGTCGACACCACCAAAAACGCCGATGCCAAGAACAACACCGTCAACATCAACGGCGGCACGCTCAATGCGGGCGGCAAGCTCTACGGTGGCTATATTGCGACGAATACGGCACTTTCAGCGACCTCTGCGGGCGATGCGTCTGGCAATACGATCAACATCGAAAACGGCATCTTCGGCGGCAATACCGAGATTTACGGCGGCTACACGAACGGCACGGGCAAGGCGACGGGCAACACCGTCAACCTTGGCACGACTGCCGGTGTATTGACTTCGTCCACGCTGCAGAACGTCTTCATCTACGGCGGCGCGGGTGCCTCTTCGAGCGATGTCTTTACGGACAACCTCCTCAACGTCAATGCGAAGGGACTCACGGCGCGTAACATCACGAACTTCGGCAAGACGCATTTCAATCTGGGCGGCATGGGGACGATCGCTACGACCGATCAGCTTCTCACGCTCAATGGCGGCGCGACGAGCGGTCTTGACTGGGCGGGCGTCGAGGTGAATCCGGGCAGCCACACCTTTATGCCGGGCATCTACGATGCGCGCCTCTTCACGGCAATGCACAATGCGGCGGGCATCAGCTTTACGAAGAACGGTACGGACACCTATGCGCCCGTCGGAGCGAAAGAGTTCCTCAAGGGCGACTTTGAATACATCATCGACACGGCGAGCGGTACGGTCTCGGCGCAGGATGTCGTTGTCGACGGCTTCCGCTTCCGCAATCACACGGGCGCGTCCTATACGACTGCGGACGGCACGCATGCGGCAGGCTGGGCAGGGCGCACGGCGAGCGGGCAGACTGTCGAGAACAACAAACTCCTCGTCTCGGGCGGCATTCTCACGGATGCCTACGGCGGACTTGTCGAAAACAGGAAGCACAGGACCGACGGCACCTTCCAGACGACGGGTGACGCGAAGGAGAATATCCTTGAAATCACGGGCGGCACGGTCACGAATGCCTACGGTGCGAAGGTCGCAGTCGCCGCCGGAAATGCCGAAGAAAACAGCGTCAAAATCACGGGCGGCACCATCAATACCTCCGCTTACGGCGCGGATCTTACCGCTGCAGCAGGCACAGGAACTGCAAGAAAAAATAAGGCCGAGATGACGAATGGCAACATCACCGGCTCTCTTTATGGCGCCCATACGGCAGGCAGCGGCACGCTCACAGAAAGCGAAGTCAGCGTTTCCGGCGGCACGATCGGTGCTTCCGTCTACGGCAGCGACGTCGCAGCGGGCGCAGGCGATGCTACAAAGAGCAAGATCATGCTGACCGGCGGCGCCATTACCGGCGATGTCTATGGCGGCAGAGCAGCAGGCACGGGCGCGGCCACAGGCCACACCCTGAACCTCAACGGCGGCACCGTGGGCGGCTCCGTCTACGGCGGACACACAGCCTCGGGCGCGACGACAGGCAACACCGTCAACCTCGGAAACGGCACGACGAATGACGTCACCACCGTCACGGGAACCATCGCGGGCGGCAATCAGGCGGCGGATACGGACAACGTCCTCAACGTCAACACGAATGCCACGGCAGGCAACATCGCGGACTTCGGCATGGTCAAATTCAACTTCAACGGTACATTCAATCAGATGAACCCCATGCTGAACCTCGTCGGCGGCTCTGCAACGAACCTTGACTGGACGAAATTCACCCATACGGGCACGGCACCGAGCGGGCAGTCCATCCTCATGCAGAACCTCAGCAATATCAACGTCACCAACTACACGGGAGCCAAAGAAATCTCCTCGACGGGCACGAACGAATACATCATCGACACCGACACTAGCGCGGCGACGGCGAAGCAGATCCTCTTCGGCGGCTACCAGTTCAAGGGCGCCCATACGACACCGACTACGAGCGACGCAGCGAAAGACGTCTGGGCAGGCCGTTCCGTCATCGGCAACACCACGACGGAAAACACGCTCACCATCAACGGCACGACCCATCGCGACGCCTACGGCGGCTGGACCGCAGGCACGGGCACGACCGCAGCAGCGAAATTCGACAGCACGGACAACACCGTCAACCTCCAGGCAGGCAATGTCCGTAATATCTACGGCGGCTTTACCTCCGTACAGAGCGGCAATGCCACGGGCAACAAAATCCATATCTCGGGCGGCACCGTCGCTCCCGTTTCCGGCGTTGGCGGCACGGTCTACGGCGGGGTTCTTTCCCATGCGATGGCGACGGGCAATGCCACGGGCAACGCCATCACCATTACGGGCGGTGCGATGGGCGACATCTACGGCGGCTGGACAGCAGGCTCCGGTGCAACCACGGGCAACACCGTCAACCTTGGCACAGAAAATGATGCTGTAGTAAGCACAACGAACATCACCGGCACCATCTACGGCGGCAGCAAAGCGACGGCAACGGACAACGTCCTCAACGTCTACGACACCGTATCGGCTGGCAACATCGCCAACTTCGATCGGGTCAACTTCAACGCCTCGCCGCACATTGCGGCGGGAGACACCTTCCTGACCCTTACGGGCAGCAGTACCACGAACCTCGACTGGAACAAGCTCTACGTAGACAGTCTGGATAACGTGACGGCAAGCGCTACGGACGACCGGATCTTTACACTCCTCCACAACTCGAATACCATCAACTTCACCAACTACAGTACCACAGGTACGCGTGGACGCATCCGTTCGGCAGACTACGAAGCGGACATCACGACGGACGGCAACAGCGCGACGAGTCAGAACGTCTACCTCAAGGGCTACCGCTTCCAGAACAACGATACGAACTACGCAGGCGGTACGGCGACGGATGCCTGGGGCGGCCGCTCCATCATCGGCAACAAGGTGTATAAAAATACGCTGACCTTGACGGGCGGCAGTGCGGCGCTCACGGCGCGCGGCGGCATGGTGTCGAATACGGAAAGAGATGCTTTCGGCAACTTCAAGACGCAGGGCGATGCCGAGAAGAACAAGCTTGTACTGAACACGGGCGCGCAGACGGCAGACGCTTACGGCGCCGAAGTGCAGACAAAGGGCGGCTCCGCTGCGAAAAACACGGCGCGGCTCACGGGCGGTACCGTCGCGGGCAGTCTCTACGGCGCGGCGCTCACGGCAACCGGCGCGACGGGAAGTGTCACGGAAAGCACCGTCACGCTGACGGGTGGTACGGTCGCAGGCACGGTCTACGGCGGGCATACCGCAGGCACGGGCACGGTGACGGGAAGCACGCTGAACCTCGAAGGCGGCACGGTCGCAGGCAGCGTCTACGGCGGTTTTACCGCCGGCGGCGCGACGACGGGCAACATCATAAACCTCGGAAACGGCACGACGAATGCCGTCACCACCGTCACGGGAACCATCGCGGGCGGCAATCAGGCGACGGATACGGGCAACGTCCTCAACGTCAACACGAATGCACAGGCGGGCAACATCGCCAACTTCGGCATGGTCAACTTCAACTTCAATACGACGTTCAACCATGCGAACCCCATGCTGCGCCTCAACGGCGGTGCAGCCACGAACCTCGATTGGGGCAAGATCGCCGCCTCTGGCACAGCGCCGAGCGGCGAAACCGTACTCATGGAAAACCTCAACAACATCCAAATCAGCAATTATACGGGGCTTAAGGAGCTCTCCTCGACGCCTACGACGGAATACAGCATCGATACCGACAATCGGACGGCGACGGCGCAGCAGATCATCGCGAGCGTCTACCAGTTCAAAGATGCCAATATTACACCGACGACGAGCGATTCTTCGAAAGACATCTGGGCGGGCCGCTCCGTCATCGGCAACACGACGACGGGCAACACGCTGACGGTGAGCGGCACGAACCATCAGGACGTCTACGGCGGCTGGACGGCAGGCACGGGCACGTCGGCAGCGGCGAAATTCGACAGCACGGCGAACACCGTCAACCTGCAAAACGGTACAGTCCGCACGATCTACGGCGGCTTTACGGCGGCGCAGAGCGGCAATGCTGCGGGCAACAAGGTCAACATCTCCGGCGGCACCGCGACAGGCACGGTCTACGGCGGGGTTCTTTCCCATGCGGCGGCGACGGGGAGTGCCACGGGCAACATCGTCACCATCACGGGAGGCACGATGGCGGACGTCTACGGCGGCTTTTCGGCAGGTGCGGGCGCGACGACGGGCAACATCGTCAACCTCGGCAGCGAAAGCACTGCCGTTACCGCAGGCACGACGATCGGCGCGATCTACGGCGGCAGCAAGGCGACGGCGACGGGCAACACGCTCAATATCTACGACTCTGCCACGGCGGCGAACATCGTGAACTTCGACGAAATTCACTTCCATGGCACGAACCACATCGCGGCGGGCGACACTTTGCTCAGTCTCAACGGCACCGGCGCGACGACGCTCGACTGGACGAAGCTCTACGTCGATGACCTCGACAATGTGACGGCAAGCGCGACAGACGACCGCATCTTCGCGCTCCTCACCAACGCGAACAACATCAACTTCGGTGCGACCTACAGCGCGACGGGAACGCGCGGGCGCATCCGCTCGACGGACTACGAAGCCGACATCACGACGGACGGCAACAGCGCGACGAGTCAGAACGTCTACCTCAAGGGCTACCGCTTCCAGAACAACGATACGAACTACGCAGGCGGTACGGCGACGGATGCCTGGGGCGGCCGCTCCATCATCGGCAACAAGGTGTATAAAAATACGCTGACCTTGACGGGCGGCAGTGCGGCGCTCACGGCGCGCGGCGGCATGGTGTCGAATACGGAAAGAGATGCTTTCGGCAACTTCAAGACGCAGGGCGATGCCGAGAAGAACAAGCTTGTACTGAACACGGGCGCGCAGACGGCAGACGCTTACGGCGCCGAAGTGCAGACAAAGGGCGGCTCCGCTGCGAAAAACACGGCGCGGCTCACGGGCGGTACCGTCGCGGGCAGTCTCTACGGTGCGGCGCTCACGGCAACTGGCGCGACAGGCAGTGCCGCGACGAACAAGGTCGAACTCACGGGCGGCATCGTCACGGGCAGCGTCTACGGCGCGGCGCTCACGGCAGCCGGCGCGACGGGAAGCGTCACGGAAAGCACCGTCACCCTCAAGGGCGGCGCGATCGCGGGCAATGCCTACGGCGGCTACAATGCCGGCAGCGGCGATGCCAAAGCCAACGCTGTCAGCCTCGAAGGCGGCTCTGCGACGAACATCTACGGCGGCTACAATGCCGGCAGCGGCGATGCCAAAGACAACGTTGTCAGCCTCGAAGGCGGCTCTGCGACGAACATCTACGGCGGCTTTGCGGCAGGCGCGGGCGCTGCGACGGGCAACACCGTCACGCTGACGGGCGGCACCTCGACCGCTGTCTACGGCGGCTTTGCGGCAGGCGTGGGCGCCGCGACGGGCAACATCGTCAACATTGGCGACGGCGAGCATAACCTCGCCGTCGGCACGACGATCGGCGCCCTCTACGGCGGTAACAAGGCGGCGGACGCAGGCAATGCGCTCCATGTCAAGACCAACGCAAGAGCCGACAACATCGAGAACTTCGACCGACTCACGTTCCACCTCATCAACAGCACCCTGCAGGTAGCCAGCCCCCTGCTTGAACTCACGGCAGGCGCCACGAACAACATCGACTGGCAGAAGCTCGAAGTTGACGCCACGCGCTTTGACAGCGCCATCAGCACCTACCGGCCCTATAAGGTGACGCTGATGAAGAACAGCGCCGGCATCGACCTCAACAAGAACAGCAGCAACACCTATACGGCAGGCGGCGGCGTCAAGAACGCGACGAGCGGCGACTATGAATTTATCATTGATACGCTCGGCTCTAATGTTCATACGACGGAAGTCAATGCGGAAGGCTACCAGTTCAGGAATCATACGACAGCAAGCTATGCGGCGGCAGACGGCACGCATACAGAAGCCTGGGCAGGCCGCACGAACATCGGCAACAAGGTTGAAAACAACACGCTCAAGGTCACGGGCGGCACGCTGACGACCGCAGCCTACGGCGGACTCGTCCTCAACAACAAGCTCGCCGCAACAGCGGGCGATGCCGAAAAGAACACCGTCGCCGTCACAGGCGGCAACGTCACCGCTGCCTACGGCGCCGACGTGCGCACGAAAGACGGCAGTGCGTCGAAAAACACCGCCGAAATCACAGGCGGCACGACGGGAAGCGTCTACGGCGCATCGCTCAGTGCCGCAGGCGCGACGGGCGATGTCACGAAGAGCAAGATCAACATCACAGGCGGCGCTGTCACGAACAACGTCTACGGCGGTCATATCATGGACGCCGCCGCGACGGGCAATATCACGGCAAGTGAAGTAAACGTCGCAGGCGGCACGGTAGGCGGCACGCTCTATGCCGCCTACAACAGCGGTGTGGGCGACGCGAAAGACAACACCGTCACCATCACGGGCGGTACACTTCATGACGTCTACGGCGGCTTCGCCGCTTCGGGCAAGACGACGGGCAACACCGTCAACCTCGGCGACGAAAACAACGCCGTCGCCGCAGGCACGACGCTCGGCACCCTCTACGGCGGTAGCAAGGCGGACGATGTCTCCGGCAACACGCTGAACATCAACAGCCGCGACACGCAGGCGACGGACATCAAGAACTTCGACACCGTCAACTTCGACGCCGCCCACAACGTCAGCCGCGGCGACACGCTGCTCCGCCTGACGAACGGCGCGGCAACCTCGCTCGACTGGGGCAAGATGAACCTGCGGAACTTCGACAGCCTCACAGCGAGCGCGACGACGGACCGCATCCTCACGCTCATCGACAGCACGAACGACGTGACCTTTACGAACTACGACGCGGCGCGCGCCAAAGAAGTCAAGACGGACGGCGACTACGAATACGTCCTCAACACCGACAATGAAAGCGACCATGCGAAAAAAGTCGACGTCACGGGCTACCGCTTCGCCAACAACAAGCCCGCCTACAGCGCGGGCAGCGATACAGAAGCCTGGGGCGGCCGCACGAAGCTCGGCAACAAAGTCGAAAACAACACGCTCAAGGTCACGGGCGGCACGCTGACGACCGCAGCCTACGGCGGACTCGTCGAAAACCGCGCGGGCGACGGCGCAGGCGGCTACAAGACGACGGGCGACGCCGCAGGCAACACCCTGAACCTCGAAGGCGGCACCGTTCAGAACGCCTACGGCGCCGACGTGCGCACGAAAGACGGCAGTGCCGCAGGCAACACCGTCGACCTCAAGGGCGCGGTCGTCACGGGCAGTCTCTACGCAGGCGCCCTGACGAACGCCGCCTCTGTCGGCAATGCCACGAGCAACGCCGTCAACCTCTACAGCGGCACCGTCGCAGGCGACGTCTACGCAGGCTACAGCAGCGGCAGCGGCGCTGTGACAGGCAACACCGTCACCATCGGCGACGGTGCGAACGATGCCTCCGTCACCGTCACGGGTACCCTCTACGGTGGCAACAAAGCTGCCCTGACGGGCAATACCCTCGACATCCGAAGCAAGGGCGCAAGCGTCGGCAGCATCCGTGGCTTCGAGACCATCAAATTCCGCCTCGACGCCAACATCGTCGATGGCGCCGACCTCCTGACGCTCACGCAAGACACGCACCTCGCCTGCGGCAGCATCGAAAAGCCCGCTGCCGAAACCGTCACGGCATGGCTCGGCAATGCCATGAAGAAGAACCTCCACTTCTTCCGAATGGCGACGGGCAAGACACTCACGCTCGACGGCTACACGCCGGTGACGAGCAGCGAGCGCAGCGGCGACGTCGAATACAACTTCCTCACGGACAACAACGAAGCCGCGACCACGGGCGGCAGCCTGGATCTCGCCGCCTACCGCTGGCAGAACGCCGACGTCGAAGTCGCGGGCACGGCAGAAAACGAATTTGGCGGCAAGAGCACCTACCGCACGGACGGCGAAACGAAGAACAACAAGCTCACGCTCAAGGCGGGAGCCAACGTCAAGAACGCCGTCGCGGGCGACACGCAGACAGCAGGCGGCACGGCGGAAGGCAACACCCTGCGCTTCGAAGCCGGACAGGCGGAGAACGCCTATGGCGCTAAGACCGTCGGAGGAAAAGCCCTCAAGAACCAGGCAATCCTCGCAGGCGGCACGGCAGGCACCCTCAAGGGCGCCGAAAGCACCGGCGGCACAGCGGAAGAAAACAGCATCGAAATCACCGGCGGCACGGTGACGACCGCCATCGCAGCCGACGCCGCAGGCGACGCTGTCGGCAACAAAGCCGTCCTCACGGCAGGCGCCGTCACAGGCGAACTCAAGGGCGCGAAGAGCGCCGCCGCCGCCAACAAGAACACCGTAGAAATCAAGGGCGGCGACATCCGCGGCGCCAGGGTCATCGGTGCCGAAGCCGCAGGCAACGCCGAAGAAAACGTCGTCACCATCGAGGCGGCGCCGACGTCGAACGCAGCGGCTGAAATCATCGGCGGCAGTTCCACAGGCGGCAGCGCAAGCAATAACATTCTCAACGTCAACGCAGCCGTTACGGGCACGCTCGTCGGCGGGTTCACCGCCAGCACGACCGGCAGGGATGCTGCGGATAACACCCTCAACATCAATGCCAACATCACCGGCGACATCTACGGCGGGCGTGCGGCGAACGCCTCGCTCCGAAACATCATCAACATCGCCGACGGCATTACCGTCACGGGAAATGTCACGGGCGGCAGCTGCATCATCGCCAACGAAAACATCATCCACGTGGGAAGAGGTGCGACCGTCACGGGCAACGTCACGGGCGGCAATGCCGCGACGAGCGACGGCAACATCATCAACCTCACAGGCTCGAAAGTCAACGGCGACATCATCGGCGGCACCGGCGCAGCCGCCAACGGAAACACCCTTGCCGTTTACCACGATGAAGTGCACACGAGTGCCGCGCACGACTTTGCGGGCATCAAGAACCTCCAGTTCTACCTCAAGGATACCATCGCCAACGAGAACCCGACGCTCCTGCAGCTCGGCGTCACGGACAAAGATATCCGCGGCATCAACGTCGGTGTCGGCGTGCAGGGCTTTGCGCGCGGCCTTCGGGTCAACGACGTCGTCAGCCTCATGAAGGTCAACGGCGGCACACTCACGACCGACGCCGACAATGCAGCGCCGCCGAATAAGGGTACGATCCTCAACCATGTCGATGCCATGCAGGGCGTCTCCATCCTCTACGGCTTTGAACTCATGAAGCGCGGCAATGACGAACTGATTGCTACCGTCACCAAGGCAGCGATCAGCGAGCAGACGAAATCCTTCGTCGAAACGCGCGCCGGTGCGACGAGCATCATCAACGGCGGCGCTGACCTCCTGGCAACGGGCGGCAGCCGCGCCGCTAAAAAGGGCGCTGCAGGCGAAAAGGAAAGCGAAAAGGGCAAGTACACCCTCTGGGCGATCACCAGCCGCGGCAACATGCGCGCAGAAAGCGGCTCCCATATCGACACCACGGGCTGGAACCTCAGCGTCGGCTGGTCGAGGGAAACGCAGCTAAAGAGCAGCACGCTCATCGTCAGCCCCTTCGTCGAATACGGCAAGGGAAGCTACGACTCCTATCTCGATGACGGCACGCACGGCAGCGGCAAGATCAGCTACCTCGGCGCCGGCGTTCTCGCAAGGATTGAAAGAGAAGACGGCTTCTGGCTGCAGGGCGCACTCCATGCAGGTCGTGCCAGGAGCGACTATACGGGCAGCATCTATCGCGGCACTGTCACGACCTACGACAGCTCCAATCCGTACATTGCGGCGGAACTCAGCGTGGGCAAGGAAACGAAGCTTCGGGGCGGCAACTCGTTCGACACGTATCTGCGCTATCTGTGGTCGCATCAGAATGGGAAAGACATCTCGATGAGTACGGGAGAAACGTATCAATTCGGCAGCGTCGACTCGCACCGTCTGCGCCTCGGCATGCGCTACAGCCATATAGAAAGCGAAGGCAGCGAGCTCTACGCGGGCCTTGCGTGGGAGTATGAATTGAGCGGCAAGGCGACCGCGACCTACCAGGGCTACGAAGCGCCGAGCCCGAGCCTTAGAGGCGGCAGTGCGCTCTTGGAGCTCGGCTGGCGGTTCCAGCCGAAGGATGCGCGCGTCAGCTACGATCTGAATCTCTCGGGCTGGCAGGGCAAGCGCCAGGGCGTCACGTGCAGTGCCCATGTGAACTGGGCGTTCTGAGGAAGAAAATAAAGTCAGTAAAAGGGCTGGCGCACAATCGATTTGTGCCCCAGCCCTTTTCGATGGGATGCCTAGGGACTGACTACGACATTTTTCAAACGTATACGCAGTGGTATACACGTTTTATAAGTTTTACGATTATAAGCATACAAACGTTTGATTTTTCATAAGTTTTGCGGTAATATTCTTGAAGGGGAGGTGACAGCGATGATTCCACGGCCGCTGTATGTAGATAAAATCATGGCGTATGCGAACGCGCCTTTTGTAAAAGTGCTCACGGGGATTCGCCGCTCGGGCAAGTCTACGATAATGAACATGCTCATGGAGAAATTGCAGGAGCGCGGTGTTCCGGCAGAGAACATCGTCAGCATGCGTTTTGATTCGATGGAATACGAGATGATGACGGCGCGGGAGATGTTCGCCGCCGCGAAAACCCGGCTTCGTTCCGTCGGCAAGACATACTTCTTCTTTGATGAAGTTCAGGAGATCGAAGGCTGGGAGCGCGTCGTCAATTCCCTTGCCGCAGAAGGCGATGTCGATATCTATGTGACAGGCTCCAATTCCCGCATGATGTCTTCGGAAATCGCCACATATCTGACGGGGCGTTATGTTTCTTTTCGCATCTTTACGCTTTCCTTTGCCGAATATCTGACATTCAAGAAGCGCTATGCAGAGCTTCTCGATGTTCGCACGGAGCTGGCGGCGTATATCCGTCTTGGCGGTTTTCCCGCCACGCATCTGCGCGAGTATACAGCCGATGAGATTTATACGATCGTGCGCGATATCTATAATTCCACGATCTTTTCCGACATCGTACGGCGCAGCAATATCCGCAAGATCGATCTGTTGGAGCGCGTCGTTCGCTATACGTTTTCCAATGTAGGAAATACCTTCTCGGCAAAGTCGATTTCCGCTTACTTGAAAGCGGAACAGCGCAAAATCGACAATGAAACGGTATACAGGTATCTGAGCCAGTTGGAAAAGGCATATCTCCTGCATCGATGTGCGCGCTATGATCTCGCAGGCAAGGAAATACTGAAGACGCAGGAAAAGTTTTATCCGGCAGATACGGCGCTTCGTTACAGTGTGCTTGGCTATACGCCGGACAGTGTGACGGCTAGCCTCGAAAACGTCGTCTATCTTGAGCTTTGCCGCCGCGGTTACGCGGTCTGTATCGGCAAGACTGCGGACGGTGAGGTGGATTTTGTCGGGGAACGGCAAGGCGAGAAAATCTATGTGCAGGTCACGCAGGAAATCCGCTCGGAAAAGACGGAGCGCAGAGAATATGAGCGCCTGTTGGAAATCCGCGACAACTACCCGAAGTATGTCCTGCGCGCCGATGCATTTGCCGGCGGGAATTACGAGGGGATCAGGAGCATGCATGTAGCGGATTTCCTGCTGCAGGGGCAAATGGGCTGACATGCGCACGAATATGAAAATAGGAAAAGAGCCGCCCTCAGCCGCTGTTTCGGTCGGGGGGCGGCTCTTTTATCAGCGCTGTCTTACAATATCGCGATCATCAGGCTGCCGATCGCGATGAGGAAGATGCCGATGCCGTGCGAGAGAGTGACTTCTTCCTCGAAGATAAGGATGGCGAGAAGGACGGCGAAGACGACGCTGAACTTGTCGATGGGGGCGACGCGTGAAACGTCGCCGGTCTTCAAGGCCATGAAGTAGAAGAGCCAGGACGTGGCGCCGGCAATGCCGCTCAGGGCGACGCATGCCAGAGCGCGGCGGTCGGCGAACACCTCGGGCAGATGAGAGGCGTGTCCCTGCACGATCATGACCGTGACGAGGAAGATTGCCATGATGACACCGCGCACGGCGGTGGCGGCGCTGCTGTCGAGCCCTTCGAGCCCCATCTTGCCGAAGATGGAGACAAAGGCGGCGGAAAGTGCGGAGAGGAGTGCGTAGAGCAGCCAGGATGACATCGGAGAAAAACCTTCTTTCTTGTTTTGCTCTTTACAGTATAGCATGATTTTTTCCGGGGAAAAACCGTGCTGTAAGTTACTTAATAAGCCTTGGATATTCTTTTTGAAACATTGATACTATAAATAGAAATGTATGTATGGTTCGAGTGCTTTGCCTGCTTCCGGCATAGGGAAGGGCATTGACACAGGACGTCAAACCGTTTGAAGGGTGATGAGAATTTAGAGGGTTCGACAGCTTCGATCGGACGTATTTGAAGTGAATGTTGAAAAAGCACGCTCCGCCGGCATGGCAGGGGAGCGTGCTTTTTGGTTGGGAAGCGCTGATAAAATGAAGTCGTCCAGAGACGTGAGGATGGGTGACTGAATTTATCAGTGATTCCTTTATATCTATTCGGCTGTAACTGCTTGTGTCAGGGTATCTTTGATGAACTGATTGAGGGATACGTCGTGCCGCGTCGCTTCCAATGCCAGTCGGCGATGGAGCTCGCTTGGGATACGGATGTTGAAGCTGCCCTTGAACTCCTTATCGGGATTTTTATGAAATTTTTCGCAGGCATCTAAATAATTGTCAATGCAATGATGGAAAGAGGTTTCCAATTCGCTGACACTAGCTCCATGAAAATTCAGCGAATCGCTGATGCCAAAGACTTCGCCGACAAAAAGCCCGTCTTCTGCATCGAACGAAATCTTCGCATGATAGCCTTTGTATTCCAACAAATTCATTGCGATTCCTCCTTAGAGTTCTTTGAGATCTTTCAAAAATTGGATGACTTTCTTAATTTGGTAGCGGTAAAGCTCCTTTCCGGGGTGCGGACCGTCAAATTGCAGAATACGTTTGGTTGCTGTGTGAAAATAACCGATGCCGGAGCCTCTGCCACCCTGAAATTTTTCACAGCCGCATTTTTTCATCAATGCGTCGAGCTCTCGTATTGTAAAGTTCGTGGGAGTAGGCTTACGGCTGATTTTTTCCAGCAACATTTCCTTTGTTGGCATGTATTTCACCTCAAGAAAAGTATAGCAGAGCTGCATCGAAAAAAGCAACTGGATTTTAGTTACGCCTACGCGTACAGCTTTTTGGATGTTGAACCATAATGAAACATATAAAATAGGCATTGGAAATCATTGGCGAGATTGCTTACAATAGAAGGTGGATAAAAGAGAGGTGGAGCATATCGTGAAGATCAGTAAGACAGAGAAGAAGCGGTGGCTGGAGGTTTTGCTGCTCGCGTTTTTCTTTTCGCTGATGATCTCGCTGCACGACCGCAGCATCGTCACGGTGTCGGCGCTCGTTGCGAGCGGCATCACGGACAGCTCGCTCAAGTATCATATCGAGAACGCGAGGAAGAACGGCGTGACGAAGGCGGAGGTTGACGGCCTTTGGCAGCAGTTGGTCTTTGGATTGTGTTCCTGTGAAAGAACGGATAATTCTGTCAGACTTCATACCGCAGATTTCTTGTTTTCGGCGCTTTTCCTATGCTACAATAAGAGGAAGCGTCTTGTCGGAGGAGGGGTACGATGGCTTTTTATATCACGGGAGATATACACGGAGCGGTACGGCGGGCGCGTGCATGAGCTGCGCCCGAACATCGTGCACCTCGAAGCGGCAGATTGGCACGCCGATCTCGTCGTCACGCATACGGCGCCCTTCGGCATATACAAGGAGATTGACCGGATCCGGTGAGGGGATATCTCGATTCATCAGCAACAGCAGCGGGAATCAGGCGGCTCGTTCAAGCCTGACAGAGAAGATAGAAGAAGTGTTACGGGGCAGTGGATTGCATACTGTAGGTATTGTCCCGGCAAGGAGTTGAAGATAAGGCATTGAGCTCGAATCAAAGACAGGGAAAGAAATTTTATGCCGTGCGCGCAGGGCGCAGGACGGGGATCTTCCTCACATGGGATGAATGCCGCGCGCAGGTGGAAGGATTTCGCGGCGCGCGCTACAAGAGCTTCCCGACGGAGGCAGAGGCGCGCACGTGGCTCACGCAGGCGCAGCCCTTGGCGGCGCTCTTCGAAGAGCCAGAGGCGCCGCCTCGCGCTCCGGTGCGCAAAAAAAGCGCCGCAGGAAGCGGCGCTCGGGCGGCAGAGACGGACGACGATACGCTCTGTCACGTCTATACGGACGGCTCGTGTCTGAGGAATCCGAACGGGCCAGGCGGCTGGGCGGTCTGCATCGTGCGTGCGGGCGAGACGGAAAAGACGCTCTCGGGCGGCGATCCCTCGACGACGAACAACCGCATGGAGATGACGGCGGCGATCGAGGCGCTGCGTCATCTGCCGAAAAACGAGCAGATCGTGCTGTCGACGGACAGCCAATACTTGAAGAACGGCATCACGAAGTGGATCTTCAGCTGGAAGCGCCGCGGCTGGAAGAAGGCGGACGGCAGTCCCGTCCTGAATCAGGAGCTTTGGCAGGAGCTCGACGCCCTGATCTCGGGGCGCCGCATCATCTTCCGCTGGGTTAAGGGTCATGCGGGGCATAAGTACAACGAGATCTGCGATATGCTGGCAAAAAGGGAAGCGCAGAAATATCTTTGAGTGGCAGGGTGATGGGCTGCCCAACGCGAACACGGGCTTCTTAAACGGTTCGCTTATGGGCAGCCCATCACCGTGACAAAGTTGCTTTATAAGCGTTTTTACTGCCGTTTCAAACTTGCTTCGCCGTAGTCGTTAGAAAGAACAGAACCCTTGATGAAAACGAGGGAGGCGAAGAGGAAGAGCTCGTAGATTTCGAGGAGGAAGGCGGCGGCGATGATTTCCATGCCGAAGGGCTCGCGTGCGAGGACGCGCAGGTCGCCGCCGAAGAAGGTGAGACAGGCGATGAAGGCGAGCGTGAGCACGAGCGGCACGAAGGCGAGCCACGCGCTCCTGCCGATGTCATGCAGGCGCTGCGTGACGATGCCGAGGGGCAGGAGAGAGGCGAGGGCGCAGGCTCCCGCCGTGCCGTAGAGGGCGACGGCGCTTCCCAGGGGCTGCGGCAGGCGCTCCGCTGTTTCGAGCACGACGAAGACGAGAAGGCAGATGAAGAAGAGCAGGAAGAGCAGGCGCAGCAGGAAGCGCTTGCGATTCATCCTGCCTTTTAGCTGCACCATGCGCAGGAAGAAGGGGAAGTCCTCGGCGGGACGCTCGGCGATGTGGGGGCGAAGCGCAAGGGCGCTATCGGGGGAGCCGGAAGCGTTGCTCGAAAGCTCTCCTTCAGCGAAAAAGAGGTAGACGGAGAGCAGGACAAAGAGAGCGAGTACCGCACTCCCGTAGGGCAGGAAACTCCTGAGCAGCAGATGGTCGGGCGCGACGCCGAGGACGGGCGCCAGATCGAGGTAGAGGATCAGCGTGCGCGCTTCGGCGGTGAGCGCGAGGACGAGGAGCGGGCAGACGACGACGAGCAGCCATGCCGTGTCGCCGTAGCCGAGATCGTGCCAGCGCCGCATTGCCGCGCGCAGGAAGACGAGCAGGAGTAAGGCGAGCGGCACGCTGACGAAGAGGAGTGCCGCAAAGCCCGCCGCGAGCGAGATGTTTTCCGACGGCATGGGGCGGCCGGCGCCGAGCCACGAGAGGACGGCGGCGGTCGCTGCCATGATCAGCGCGCCTAAGCCTGCCGCCGCGAGCAGGCTGCCGATGAAGTGGAGGGTGAAGAGTTTTTGCCCCATGCGCCCTTCGGGCGACAGCCACTTGTCCAACAGTCCATGGAAGAAGCCGCCCTTTGGCGGCGGCGCTTTTTCTTCTTCCAGCGAAGCCGCTATCTCGCTGCGCTTTTCTTCATCTGCGAGCAGCTCCTGCAGCAGTTCGGCGGCGCTTTGGCGCGGCTGCTCCTCTTCTCTGCTGTCTTCTACCGATGCTTCCTGCACTTCTGTCGTCGCTGCAGGCTCGGCGTTCTTGCCGTAGTCGATGCCTTTTATGCCGGAGGCGATATCCGTATCGTCTGCGTCGCTTTCTTCCGCAGGGGGCACAGGGCGCAGCATTTCTTCGAGTGCGTCGTCGCCCGAAAAGCTCTCTTGCCTGAGACGCGCCAGGATGCTCTCCGTGTCCTCCGATGCCTTGTTTCTTGTTGCCATCGTCCGTGTCTCTCCTTAGAATGATGTCATTTCTTCAGTATGCGGTCGTAGATGTAGCCTTCGCGCACACCCGAGTCGCTGTAGGTGATGGCGGGGATGGCGAAGCGCTCGGCGAGCAGGTCGGCGATGACGAGACCCGGCAGCAGCGTGTGCATGCGGTCGGGCACGGCGCGCATGAGCCGCACGGCGTCGTCTTCCAGGAGCGTGTGGTCGCGCAGGAAGTGTTCTAAAATCGTCTGGATTTCTGCGCGCGTGATCGTCCTTTTTTCGCTGTCGGGGAAGAACGCGGCTGAAAGAGCCGCCGCGCCCTTGAAGGTGCCGCCGATGCCGCAGGCGGGCAGCGCTCGAAGCCCGGCGAATTCCGTGGCGGTATCGAGGATGCGCGCGGCGTCGGCGCGCATGTTCTCGATTTCCGCGCGCGAGGGCAGGAGCTCCTTCGTGAATTTCGTGTGCAGGCAGAGCGAGCCGACGGGCAGGCTCTTCTTGCGCACGATTTTCTGCGCCTTGTAATGCACCATCTCCGTGCTCGCGCCGCCGATATCGAAGAGCAGCCCCTCTTGCGTCGCGAGGTCATGCGTCGCGCCGATGAAGTCGAGCTCTGCTTCCTCTTCACCGCGAATCACATAGATATCGAGCCCCGTGCGCGCTTTGATTTCCGCAATCGCCTCGCGGCTGTTCGCGGCGTTCCGGAGGGCGCCCGTCGTGAAGATCGTGACGTTTTCGATGCGGAGCGCGCTGAGGAACTTCTGAAAGTCTTCGAGTGCGTAGACGAGGCGCTTGATGCCGCGCGCTTCGAGCACATTGTCGTGCAGGAAGGCGGCGAGCCCCACCGTCGTGTCCTTCTTCTTCATGATCTGCTCCACAGCCGTGCCCCGGATCTGATAGACCGCCATGCGCACGGTGTTGGAGCCGATGTCGATGATTGCGTGTATCATAGGAGTCCTCCGTTACTGTCTGAAAAGGTCGAAGAGCTGTTTGCCGATGAGCACCGCCGTGACGACGATGAAGAGCGGGCGCACATAGGAGGTGCCGCGCTTGATGGCGAGGCGCGCGCCGAACCAGGCGCCGACGATCATGGAAAGCCCCATGGGTATGGCGTATGTGAAGTTGATGAGCCCGAAGTAAGCGAAAAGCACGACGGCGGCGAGGTTGCTCGCGAAGTTCAGCGCGCGCGCATTCGCCGCTGCGCCGAGGAAGTCGAAGCCCACGAGCAGGAAGGCGAAGAGCATAAAGGAGCCTGTGCCGGGGCCGAAGAAGCCGTCGTAAAAGCCGAAGGTGAAGGCGACGACGGCGGAGAGCAAGAGCACGCGCCGCGTCATGCCGCCGTACTTGCTCTCGCGTCCCCAGTCGCGGCGAAAGATGCTGTAGAGGAGGACGAGCGCGAGCATGACGACGACGAGGGGGCGCAAAAAGTCGGGCGGCACCTGGCGCACGACGAGGACGCCGACGGCGGAGCCGAAGAGTGTGATGGGAAAGAGCAGGCGGATGAGCTTCATGTCGACCTTGCCGCTCCTGATGAAGGAGATGAAGCTCGTGCAGGCGCCCATGACGGCGGCAGCCTTGTTCGTGCCGAGCACATTGAGGAGCGGCAGCCCCGTCATCATCAGCGCCGGAATCGAGATCAGCCCGCCGCCGCCGACGACGGCGTCGATGAACGCCGAAAAGAATCCCATGCCGCAGATGAAGAGCAGCGTTTCCATACCCATGCCTGGCGCCTCCTATTTACAAGATTGTATTTTAATATTACTATTATCACTAGGAAAGTCCAAGAAGTCAAGTCCAAAGGGCGCAGTGGAGAAAGCGAGGAGGAGCAGATGACGGAAATCGTGGCGGAGAAGCTCAAGCTGTTGGCGGATTCGCCGGGCGTCTACATCATGAAGGACGAGAAGGGGCGCATCATTTACGTCGGCAAGGCGGTCGTCCTCAAGAACCGCGTGCGGCAGTATTTTCAAAGCGGCAAGCATCAGGCGCCCAAGGTGCGCGCGATGGTGGCGAAGATCGCCGACTTCGAGACGATTCTCACGCATTCGGAAGTCGAGGCGCTGATCCTTGAGTGCAACCTCATCAAGAAGCATCGCCCGCGCTACAACATCAGCCTCAAGGACGACAAGAGCTATCCCTACCTCAAGGTCACGCTCGCCGACGCGTATCCGCGCGTCATGGTCACGCGCCGCGTCACGAAGGACGGCTCGCGCTACTTCGGCCCCTACACGTCAGCGGGCGCCATGCACGAGAGCGTCAAGCTCCTGCGGCGGCTCTTTCCGCTGCGCACCTGCAAGAACATGAAGGTCGAGCGCCCGTGCCTTGAGTATCATATCAAGCGCTGCCTTGCGCCGTGCTGCGAACCCGTCGACAAGGAGGAATACGCCGCGATGATCCGCGAGGTCTGCCTGTTCCTCGAAGGGCGCACGGAGCTCGTGGAAAAGGAGCTGGCGCGCCGCATGACGGAGGCGGCGGACGACTACGACTTCGAGCGCGCGGCGCGCATCCGCGACCAGCTCGCCGCCGTGCGCAAGGTGGCGGAGAAGCAGAACATCGTGACGGGCTCGGGCGATCAGGACGCCGTCGGCATGGCGCGCGCAGGTGTCGGCGTCGTCGTCATGGTCTTCCTCATCCGCGCGGGCAAGATGGTCGGGCGCGAGCACTTCCTGCTCTCGGGCAGCGAGGAGGAGACGGACGAGGCGCTGCTCTCGGCGTTCCTGAAGCAATATTACCATCGCGCGGCGTTCGTGCCGCGCGAGATCCTGCTGCCCTTCCCCATCGCGGAGACGGAGCTTTTGGAGAGCTGGCTCGCCGAGCGCAAGGGCGCGAAGGTCGCGCTCGCCGTGCCGCAGCGCGGCACGAAGCACGACGTCGTCGAGATGGCGCGCGGCAACGCCGAAAAGTTCCTCGCAGACGAGGCGGCGCGCATCGCGCAGGCGAACGACCAGACTCTCGGCGCCGTCAGAGAGCTCGGGCGCTACCTCGGGCTCAAGGAGGAGCCGATGCGCATGGAGTGCTTCGACATCTCGCACAATCAGGGCTCGGAAACGGTCGCTTCGATGGTCGTCTTCGAGGGCGGCCTGCCGAAGAAGTCCGACTATCGGCGCTTCAAGATCCGCAGTGCCGAGGGCAAGCCCGACGATTTCCTCTCGATGCGCGAGGTGACGCAAAGGCGCTACGGCAAGCTCAGCGAGGACGAGCTTCCCGACCTCATCATCATCGACGGCGGCAAGGGACAGCTTTCGTCCGCGCTGGAGA
>ERZ773009.442-NODE-442-length-30500-cov-5.246773_pt1 | contig 30500 bp, 23 predicted proteins | sample MGYA00580663_ERZ773009 | MGnify/ENA primary metagenome ERZ773009 (study PRJEB29015, sample SAMEA2737969) | human oral metagenome | biome: human oral; feature: human-associated habitat; material: dental | place: China | collected 2026 ... | reverse complement strand
AAACTATCTTGCCAAGGACAATCTGAGACCGCCGGTACTTGCTTTATCAAGCCGTTAGGCGAAGATAAAGCTTAGTACCGCTGCGAGGCGAAGTTAGCGAAAGCGTGTCCAAGGCAAGATATGTTTGTAACGGTTTATGTGATAGATAATTCATCATTTTTTATTTACAAGAATCCATAACAGTGTTATAATAACACTGTTATGAGATTGGAGAGGTTTATGAAGGATATAGATATAGAGCTTAAAATACTTGAGGTGGCTAAGCAGGAATTTATGGAAAAGGGTTATACTAACGCCTCTATGCGAAGTATAGCGGAAAAGTCGGGCTGTACCACAGGTATGCTTTACAGTAGATTTGCCGATAAAAATAAAATTTTTACAAGTTTGGTAAAAGAGGGGGCGGATAAATTACTTTATTATTTTAATTATTATCATGAAGGTTTCAGTAATGCGACACCGAAGGAGCAAATAGAATCCTTGCATAACTATTCAGAACAGGGCATGGAGAAAGTCATTGACATAATATATGATTATTTTGACAGTTTTAAACTCATAATATGCTGTGGTTTCGGTTCAAGTTATGAAAACTTCGTGGATATTCTTGTAGATATGGAGGTGGAAAGTACTGTTAAATTCGTAGAAGTGCTGAAAAAACAGGGACATGATCTGCCGCATATAAGAGCGGATCTATGCCATATATTGGCAAATTCTTTATTTAACGGGGTTTTTGAAGTGGTTGCACATGATTTTGATAAAGAAAGTGCCAAGGAGTATGTAAACAGTTTGCAGGATTTCTTTGCTGCCGGTTGGGACAGACTTCTTGGATTAAAATATAAGGAGAAGTGAGTATGAAGAAAAGATATGATTTTTCATGGCTTAAGGGTATTATAAAAGAAAAAAGAGGCTTATATACGATATCCGTAAGTGCCGCAATAATAGGGGTGTTTTTTGCAATAGCACCGTATTTTATAGTAGGACAGATAGTAATTAAGCTTTTGGACGGAGTAAAAGACTATCAGGTATATCTTAATCTCTGTTTTGTTATTATGCTGTTATGGGTGCTTAGAATAGCCTTTCACAACCTTTCAACCCTTATTTCACATAAGGTTACATTTGAGATGCTTGCAAGCATCAGGAAAAAACTTTGTGATAAGCTTTATGCCCTGCCTTTGGGGTATGTTAAGGATACTCCCTCAGGCTCGCTTAAGAATATTATAGTGGAAAGAGTTGACAGTATGGAGACCGCACTGGCACACATGATACCGGAATTTACCGCCAATCTTTTAGGACCTTTGGCAATAAGTATTTATTTGTTTGTTATAGACTGGCGTATGGGATTTGCCGCTCTGATTACGATTCCTGTAGGGATGTTTGCTTATATGGGAATGTTCAAGAATATGGATGAAAGATATAACAACACCATAGTAAAAACCAAGGCGCTTAACGATACTGCGGTAGAATACATTAACGGCATAGAAGTAATAAAGGTCTTCGGCAAGGCACAAAGTTCCTATGATAAGTTTGTTATTGCAGCCAAAGAAGGAGCGGATTGCTTTGTAGAGTGGATGCGAGCCTGTATATGGTATTCGGCAACCGCCATGTCGGTACTGCCTTCTACTTTGGTGGGAATCTTACCGATAGGAGTCTATCTTTATAATAAAGGCAGTCTTTCGGGTCCCGCTTTTATACTTATTATTATACTTTCATTCGGAGTTATAGCTCCCTTGATTACCTGTTCCGCTTTTGGAGAGGATATGGCTAAGGTAGGCACTATTATGTCCGAGGTAGGCAGAGTACTTGAGCAAAAAGAACTAAAGAGACCGCTTGATTTTGATAAAGAGTTAGGAGAGGCTAATGTTGAGCTTAAGAATGTGCATTTTGCCTATCATGACAAGGAAGTGCTGCATGGTATAAATATGAGTATAGAAGAAGGAAGCGTAGCGGCACTGGTAGGACCCAGCGGCAGCGGTAAATCCACCATAGCCAAGCTTATAGCGGGTCTTTGGGATGCAAGCAGCGGTGATATCATGATAAGTAATGTAAATACCAAGGAAATGCCCTTAGATGTGCAAAATAAATTTATAGCCTATGTTTCTCAGGATAATTACCTTTTTGACCTTAGCATAAGGGAGAATATAAGGATGGGAAATCCCAAGGCAAGTGATTTGGAAGTGGAAGAGATTGCTAAAAAAAGCGGCTGTCATGATTTTATAATGAGTCTTTCAGAGACTTATGATACTGTAGTGGGAAGTGCCGGAGGACATCTTTCAGGCGGGGAGAGACAGAGGATCTCAATAGCCAGAGCCATGTTAAAAGATGCAAAACTGATAATACTTGACGAGGCGACCGCCTACACCGATCCTGAAAATGAGGCATTGGTACAGGCGGCAGTGGCAAAGCTTGCTCAGGGAAAGACCTTGATAGTTATAGCTCACAGACTGAGTACTATAAAGGATGTGGATAAGATATTCGTAATAAATGACGGAAAAGTGGAGGCGGCGGCAACTCATGATGAATTGCTAAAGACTAATAAGCTTTATAAAGATATGTGGGAAGCACATATTGAAGTCAAAGACAGGGCTTAGGGGGAAGATTATGGTAGAAGTATTAAAAAAGTTTTTTGATTTTTGTGGTAGTGAAAATAAAAAGAAATTTTATACATCCATAGGTTTGGGAGTATTGATGGCTTTTTTGGAAGCACTGCGTATACCGGCAAGCTATGTGGTAATAAAGGCTATAGTAGAGGGCAATGCAAGTGATATGACGGCTTATATGAGTTTAGGCATTTTACTGATAAGCATTATCTTAACTATTATAGTAAAGTCCAAAACCACTATGTTGCAGACGGAGGCAGGCTATAATACCTGTGCAAACAAGCGTATAGAGATAGCTGAGCATATGAGATATCTGCCTATGGGATATTTTAATGAAAACAGCTTAGGATATATTACCTCGGTAACTACCAATACCATGGAAGCGCTGGCGGAGGTGGCGACCAAGGTCGTTATGATGACTACCCAAGGTCTGCTTACCACCTTACTTATAATATGTATGATGTTTACCTTTGATTACAGACTTGCACTTATAGTGCTGGCAGGCTTGCTCATATTCCTTCTGGCAAATAAATATTTGCAGTATAAGGCACTCAGTATAGCAAAAAGCAAGGATGAGGCGGACAGGATACTGGTGGCTTCGGTTTTGGAATATGTGCAGGGAATGTCGGAAATAAAGTCATACTCACTATACGGTAATGAAAATAAGAAGCTTATTAAAGCTATAGAAGAAGCCTCCGATGTCAACTTCAGAATGGAGAAAAGACTGCTTCCGGCTATGGCTTTACAGCACCTTATCACCAAGGCTATAGGAGTTTGTATGGCGGCGGTATCTATTTTCTTTTATATAAATGACAGTATGGAGCTTGCGGAATGTATTATGGCGCTTATATGTGCCTTTATGATATACGCAGCCTTAGACGGTGCCGGAAGTTTCTCAGCCCTTATAAGATCTGTCAATATAGCGGTGGAGAAGGCGAATGCCATACTGGAAATAGAACCGATGGACACCGAGGGTGATGATATAGAAGCGAAAAACTTTGATATAGAGCTTAAAAATGTTGAATTTTCTTATGATAAGAGAAAAATTATAGATAAGGTATCCCTCTATATAAAAGAGGGAACTACTACGGCTATAGTAGGTCCCAGCGGAGGAGGCAAAACAACACTTTGCAGACTTATGGCAAGGTTTTGGGATGTCAATGAGGGAAGTGTGGAACTTGGAGGAAGGGATGTAAGGCAGTACAGTATGGATTCCCTTATGAAAAACTTCAGTTTTGTATTTCAGAATGTTTATTTGTTTGAAGACACTGTAGCCAATAATATTAAGTTCGGAAATCCTTTGGCAAGCATGGAAGAAGTAGTGGAGGTTGCCAAAAAAGCCTGCTGCCATGACTTTATTATGAAGCTTGACAAGGGCTATGATACCGTAATAGGAGAGGGCGGAGCATCACTTTCGGGAGGTGAGAAACAAAGACTTTCCATAGCAAGGGCTATGATGAAGTCCGCTCCTATCATAATACTGGATGAGGCAACTGCCAATGTAGACCCGGAAAATGAAAAAGACCTTATGCAGGCTATAGAAGAACTTACAAGGCAAAAGACGGTTATTATGATAGCTCATAGATTAAAAACCGTAAGAAATGCGGATAAGATAGTAGTTATAGATGAGGGAAGAATAGTTCAGGAAGGAAAGCATGAAGAGTTGATGCAAAAAGACGGCATCTATAAAAACTTTGTAAATGCCAGAGAGCTTGCCGTAAGCTGGAAGATATCTTAAAAATAAAAGTTCGTAAATAAGCTGAAAACTTTAGTAGTAGTATAAGTTAAGCTTAATTACGGACTTTTTTATAATAAAACAGTAAGATGTAAACCTATTGACTGAATTTGTATAAAAATATATAATTATTCTTAAATTATGTAGCCAAAGTTTTAGGTATGTGCTAAGGCGATAAGAGTAAGATTTCGTGTTGTCAGACTAATCTTTCGGACAATGCTTGCTTTTTATCCTCATATGCGGCACAGAATGTGTAGGGTGGTAGGTGAGAGAAGATTATCTTGGCATTTGTATTAAATATAGGTTTATTTCTTTATTTTTGTCTACTTTTGCATATATTTTTGGAATTGTTTATTATAAAACGCAAAGCTTAGCTGCAGTAGGGGTAGTGTGCGGTACTATAATTTCCTGTTTATTGGGAAATTATCTTTATATATCGTTTAAGTTGAACAGGACTGTGATTATGCTCGTTTTATCCATAGAAGTTTTTGCATATGGGATATTCATCTTCCTCAGCGGCGGTTTTTTAAGCCCTTATATAACATATTATCTGGGCAGTGTATTAATAAGCCTTTACCCAAAAAGTAATTATTATTTTAACATACTTACTATATGCTGGTGTCTCATTTGCTCATTTTTCGGAAATTCTTTGACCCATTTTGAACAGGTAAAAATCAATGTTATAGTGGGTGTTATAATTGTTATTATAGGGTTTGCGGTGCTTAGATATTATCTTCTTATATTGCAGGAAAGAGAAAAAGAGCTTGAAGATCTTAATGAAAAACTCAAAAAAGAAAATCAAAGAAGAGAGAAGGTTCTTTTGCAAATGTCTGATATGTATGAGGGATTTGGCTTAATTGCGATGACCGATCAGGAACAAATTGTCAGAAAACTTGCCTTGCTTATAAGTAATAACATATCCCCCGACGGATGTATGTTTATTGAAAAAAGCATGGATGGCAGCGTGGTAAGAGAGCTTGTTTCAAAGATAGATGAGTTTTCCGCAAAACAAATACTTAAAGAAGCGGCTTTTATTGATCCGAGTATTGAAAATGATGAGTTAAGAACAGTAAGAACTGTAGTTATTAATGAAAAAAAGTATGATTTTATATATTTGAACAATGCATGGAATAATTGTATATTTTTGGTTTTGGGCACGGAGACAGCGGATGAAGATGACTTTGCAAAAAAAGATTTTTATATAAGCCTGTCTGAAATAATCTTTCGTGCCTTAGATACTCAAACTCAGATAGAAGATTACATAGCAGCGAATGAAAAAAGCAGAATTGCCGATGAGATCCATGATACAGTCATACAAAAATTATTCGGACTCTCCTGTAGTCTCGGGGAGCTTAAGCTTAGTATAGACAAACTTACAAGTGAAGAAATAGGAAATAAACTTGGTGAGTTGCAAAAATCGGCAACCCTTACAATGAAGGAGCTTAGAGAAGCTATTTACGGACGTAATTTTGAAGAAAGCGGAAGAAACAGTTTCAGAAATCAATTGGAAGATTATATAACGGAAGTTTGTAAGTTACATAATATAAATATAGAAATAAATATAGACAAAAAAGTAAATACTCTTTCACCTGCACAAAAAATTGTTATATACAGAATCACCTGCGAAGCGGTCAATAATTCAGTGCGACACGGTGAAGCAAAAAATATTGTTGTAAACATAGAAGAAAAGAATTCGAAAATGTTATTATCAATAGAGGATGACGGAAGGGGATTTGAGCAAAAACAAATTAATACGGATAAAGGACATGGACTTTATAATATGTACCATATGGCAGCCTTACTGAAAGGAAAGCTGTCTATCGGCAAAGGGAAAGATAGAGGTGTAAGGATAGAATTGGTTTTACCGGGGAGGTAGAGTAGATAGGATAAAGGAGGACATGAAATGTTTTTGATACTTGACGACCATCCGATTGCGAGAAAGGGTCTTGAGTCTATTATTCACATGTACCGTCCTGACGATGAAGTGTTACAGGCAGGTACGGTTAAGGAGGCTATTGAAAATATGCAAGGCAGGGATGTCAATATGGCATTTATTGATCTTAATCTTAATGGGGAAAGCGGCTTGGATTTCCTTAGGTGGCTTAAAAAAGAAAGGCAGGAAGTTAAAACAATATTTATTACATCTTCTTCAAGGGAGCAGGACTTTTTGCAGGCAAAGGATATGGGAGTGGATGCATATATATTAAAAGATGCTTTTATTGATGAGATTATGTTCGGACTCAAGGCGGTAGAAAGAGGAAGTAAGTTTTATTCTGCGGATCTTATTGAAAATATAGGCAGTTCTACAGAAGAGGACAAAAAGTTGAGCAGTCTGACTGCCAGGGAAACTGAAGTTTTGAAACTTATGCATTGCGGATATTCGAATTTGGAGATAAGCAATAAACTTTTTATATCAAACGGAACTACTAAAAAACATGTTAGCAGTATTTTGAGTAAACTTGGTTTAAAAAACAGAGTGGAGGCGGTTCTTTTGGCAGATAAAAGTGAGGAGTTTCAAAGTTTGAGCGGTGAAGGGAGATAACGAATGAGGAAGGGGAAAATATTTAAATTACGAGTATTTTTGATTACGCTGCTTGCATTTTTTGCCTTGGGCTGTCTTGGGCACAGTTATGCATATTTGATAAGTCAAATGAAGATTTCATCTAAATTTAATACCGGAGACTTTAACAATGTATTTGCAACAGACCGATTGTTCAGTGTGGATGTGGTAAATATGGCAAGCGAAGATAAGGAAATTATTAAGACGGTAAATGCGGAAACTAAAGTATCCGATGACGGCAAAAGTGTAGAGCTTATATTCAAAGAGGGGGTGCCTAAGGAGCTTTTTGATGAGAACAATTATTTGAAAATATCCTATCCTTTAGAGGAAAAGGGTACAACCTTATTGCTTCCTTATGAGCTTAAATTGGATGGAGAAGCCGAGAAGGTTTCAATGAATGTAAAGAAAGCATATATTTCTGTAAGCGGTATTGTATATGAATATAATTATGCCGAGACTGTTTTCAATAGACCCTTGGTATTTGATGTTTTTAGAAGTATAGACATAGTTGATGATAAACCCGTAGGAAATATGTACTTAAAACTTGTGGAAAACAGTAAATTGGAGTTACCGCAGGAAATTAAACTTAGCAAAGAAGAAGTGGAAAAATTACAAGTGGCAGAGGGTGAAGTATATGAGCAGGACGGTATACAAGTAAGTTATTTTTGCGAATTTGACTTACATATAGATCAGGCTGCTGCAGGAGAAGTTATAGGAAAGTGATGGTAAATTATGAAGTATAAGAAAATTATTGTATTATTATCAATTATATTCAGTTTATGCACTTGTTTTTTTGCCTATGCTTATTGGACCGACAAGTTAAAGCTTAAGATGGAACTTAGGGTCAATTATTCTCTGCCTATTGTTGTCTTGGAAGATGAAACTGAGGAAGAAATTGAAGAAAAAGTTGATGAAGACATTAATACGGAAGACAACAGTGAAGAAAAAGCTATAGATAACAGCGAAACCAAGGCTATAGAAGAAGTAAGTGAAAATTTAGAAACGGAATAATGAAAATTGTAAATAAAAAGTATAATATATATGTTTTATCATTATTGATATTAATCGCTATAGCTGCAATTCCGATTATAAAAAACATGATGGCAGAAAATATTTATATATTTTCTGCCTATTGGCTTGCCTTAATAATACTTATATATGCAGTGTTTCCAAGGGCTTATGTAAAAAGCAGAAGGGTACAAAGAAAATTGATGGGCATTTATGCTCTATCGGGTGCAATAATCTATATTTCCATACATTTTGTATTGGGAGTCATACTTCAAAAACTTGCAGGAAGTCCATATGATAAATCATTTATGGGATTTTTGCTTAATGTAATAACTATAATGTTACCGCTTATTGTAAAAGAAAGTACAAGGTCATATTGTCTTGGTTTACTTGGAAGAAAGAAAAGATACAGGCTGTTGCTTATTGTACTGCTTACAATATTTATGGCAAGTACGGAAATCAACTTTGGCAAGTTTTTTCAAATTAACAGTTACAAGGATCTTTTTATTTATGTGGTAAAAGACGTGATACCTGTTTTTACCGGTGGAATTTTGCTCACCTCGTTCGTTATTTATGCAGGGGCAGGACCGGCTATAATATATACGGCATTTATAAATCTTTTTTTGCGTATTTTTCCTTTTTTGCCTGATCTGCCGTGGATTGCAGATGCGGCAGTAGGTATTTGCTTTCCGGTGCTTTATACCTTATTTATAAAAGATCAGCAAGGGCTTATTGATAAAAAAGAAAGAGGAGAAGAGTACAAGTTATCATTTTCTTATCTCGCTCAGTTTTTTGCGGCAATTATGTTCTACTGGTTTTGTATAGGGGTATTTTCCATATATCCTACAGTCATACTTACCGGAAGTATGGAGCCGGGGATTATGCCGGGAGATGCGGTTATTATAAAAAGGGTGGCTGAAGAAGATGATATTTACAAATTGGCAGTAGGAGATGTGATTAATTTTAAGCGTGATGATATAAATATTACACACAGAATCGTAAAAATTGATGAAGACAGTGCAGGTAATCGTCAGTTTGTAACCAAGGGAGATAATAATAAGTCGGAAGATGTACAGCCGGTAATGCCCAATGATGTCAACGGGACTGTTATCAAAGTAGTACCTAAAATAGGAATACCGATACTTTTACTAAGAGGGAACAATGACATTCCTGATAATGTAGTGGATAAGTAAACTAAAAGGATAAATCAACAATGGAAAAAAAGACAAACTCTTTATTTAAAAAGAAGATGATATTTGATAAAAGAAGACGAATTATATCATTTGCAAGCTCGGCACTTTTAATTATAGGCGGTATAGCAGCTACATTTTTTGCAATGAAAAAGGAGGTAACAACTGCGGAAAATACAATTTACAGCTATGATATTACCGCAGACTCCGAATATAAAGTGCATCTTAGAGAAAATGGAGTGTATGAAAGTGAGACACTTGAAGAAGGGGGAATGTATCCCAGAAAACTTACGGATCATATAGAGTTGCTCTTAAAATTAAATCTCACGGGTCAAGGGCAGGCTGCGGCTGTAGTGGGAGGTAATTATAATGTAAATGCCGTTTTGGAAGGGTTTTATACAAGAGATAATGATAAAAGAACTATTTATCAAAAAAAATATCCGTTAAAAGAAGGTGAGCTTGTCGGTGATGAAGGCGGCAATATACATTTAGAAGAGTCTTTTAATATTTCACCGGATGAGTATACGGGATATATGACCGCTATAGAAGAAGAGCTTGGCGGCAATACCGAAAAAAGCTTCTATATAAGCTTATCGGGGCAATGCAATATAAAGGTGGGGGATGATGAGCAAACAAAGGATTTTTCCTACAATGTTGTTATACCCCTGGATCTTGCCAATTCATTTTACAGTATAGAAAAACCTTCGGAATTTAAAGAAAGTGACAGTGTTACCGAAAGCAGGGTAGTGGTTATTGATCCGAAGCCTTATATGCTTATACTTGGTATCTTACCCATACTTATAGGTGTCCTATTGGGGCTTTTTGTTATTTTTGCAAGCAGACTTCCTTCCGAGGACGAACGCTGGATACTGAAGATGAAGAGGTTACTTAGAAGGTATGGAAGTCGTCTTGTGTATGTAGAGCAAATAGAAGAAAGAGAAATTACATGTAAGGTTAAAGATATGAGCAGTCTGCTTGCAATCTCGGAAGAATTACATCAACCCATACTTTGTAAGCTTAATGGGGAAGAATTACCGGATGACGGCAGGTTCATAGTACAGGACAGAAATAGTGTCTTCCTGCTCCATATACCAAGGTAGTACTACTTTAGAGGTATAAAATCATGGGTAAAAAGTAATTTTAAAAGCTTACTTTTGCGTAATGTTTTGTAATAAACTTTGCATTATAATTAACATGAAATTAAAATAAACGGAGGTTGTTAGAAATGAGAAAGATTGGAAAGAAGTCAATCATTAGCGGTGTTCTTGCACTATCATTAATTCTAGCAGGTACAGGATATGCGTATTGGACAGACACCTTAAGCCTTAGAGCAAAGGCTACTACAGGTGAGTTGGATATGACATTCGCTGACTTGGGATTATATGCACAGTACGGAGATGAGGGTCCGGCAGGAACCTGGTCTATAGTAGACGGAATCGGTGATAGCGGATATCTCCCAAGTGATTTCTTCAGAAGAGGATCAAGCGATTACAACAAGATTGCTAAGGACGGAAGCGTTGATGCTTATTATGAAAGAGCAAAGAAGTACAACAACGTTGAGTTTAATGCTGAGTTGGAGAATGCAGCTCCTATTACAAGAACTGTAGGACCTTACACATCAGCTAATACTAACGGTAGCGATCAGATCAAACTTGATATCAAGAATATGTACCCTGGATATGCTCAGGCATTCCGTACAGATGTACTTAACGTAGGTACTTTAGCAACTAAGTTAAGCAACATCAAGTTCGATATCTATGCTGAGAGTGCTATGAAGGCGGATGATATGTTAGGTATAGCTCTTTATACACATCAAGAGCAGTACAGCCCGGATAAGAGCAAGGATGGACAGAACGTATTCAAGCTTGCTAAGTCACTTGGTCTTAATAAGGATCAGTATTTCACAGTCGGTGGTGTTGATTTCGTAAGATTATCAGCATTAAAAGAGGTTAAGCAGGAAGTAATCAAGAAGGCTATTGAGAACGCAGAAGTTCTTACAAGCCCGTCAACAGATAACAGATTAGACCTTTTCATCGGTGTAGCTATGGATCCTGATGCTGAAGGTGTTTATACAACAGGAAGCACAGACAAGCTTAACACAAATAATGATGACAGAGATTCTGAGAATGAAGAGGCAGTTGTTGTTATCAACTTCCTTTGGGATCAGTTCAATGCCGGAAAGAAGATTGAAGGAACAAATATCCTTAAAGAGCAGAATGTAAATGCACTTCCTGGCAAGAGCAAGAAGTAAGATTATAAGATTTGAAATAATGCTACCGCAATCCCACCGGCTTTAGACGGTGGGTTAAGGTAGTATAAGAAAAAACAATAGGGCAGGGACTGCCCGAATTAACGCCTGTGGAGATAGTAGGTTGCGAGGTCAGCGAAGCAGGAAGCCCATAGGTTTTAGACTATGGGCAGTTCACAATAAGAGTCTTGAAACGAAGGTTTCAGGGCTTTTATTTTTTGCTTTAAACTTGCTTTATTAAACACAAAGCACTCTATATATGGTATACTTAAGAAAACTAATTTATGTAAAATAAAAGGCAGGATATTTATTTATGAAGATAAAGCTAAGTAATTACATTGCTAAAAAATTGGTAGAATTCGGTATTAAAGACGGGTTTTGTGTAGTAGGCGGCGGTGCCATGCACTTAAATGATGCCTTGGGACATCAAAAGGGGCTTAAACTTACATATAACCACCATGAGCAGGCCTGTGCAATAGCAGCGGAATGTTATGCCAGAATACATAATAGAATGGCGGCGGTTTGTGTCACGACAGGTCCCGGAGGAACCAATGCTATTACCGGAGTGCTTGGGGCGTGGCTTGACTCCATACCTATGTTTGTGTTGTCCGGGCAGTTTAGGTATGATCTGACAGCCAGAAGTACCGGACTTAACTTAAGAGCCTTGGGTGATCAGGAGTTTGATATATGCAAGTCTATAGATTGCATGACCAAGTATTCGGAGATGGTAATAGAGCCTATGAGGATAAGGTATTGTATGGAAAAGGCTTTTTATCTTGCAACAAGCAACAGACCCGGACCGGTGTGGCTTGATATTCCCCTAAATGTTCAAGGTGCCTATGTTGAAGAAGATGAACTTATAGGCTTTGATAAAGAAGACTATCTTGCCGGAGGAGACGGCTGGGCGGCTGATAATCCTTACAAGATAAAAGAAGACAGTAAAGAGTACGGTAAGACAAGAGAAGCGGACGCTCCGAGAGTAAGTAAAGAACTTGCCGCTACAATTATAGAAAAGATAAGAGAGTCCAAAAGACCGGTGCTTAATGCCGGAAACGGTATTCGTATAGGAAATGCACATAAGGAATTTATAGAGTTGGTGGACAAACTCGGTATACCGGTATGCACAGGTTGGAACAGTGAGGACTGTATCTGGGATGAGCATCCTCTATATGTCGGACGACCCGGGAATTTTGGAGACAGAGCCGGTAACTTTGCAGTACAAAACTCCGACTTGCTACTTTCTATAGGCTCAAGACTCAGTATAAGACAGGTGGGATTTAATTATAAGGCATGGGCAAGGGCGGCTTATACCATAGTAAATGATATAGATGCCGAGGAGCTTAAAAAACCTACCGTGCATATATCTCTTCCGGTACACGCTGATTGTAAGGACCTTATCAATACCTTGCTTGAGCTTTTAGAGAATGAGAAAACTCCGGTATACAAGGGGGATGGCGAAGGCATCAAGGGTATGAACTGGCTTGAAACCTGTAAATATTGGAAGGAAAAATATCCGGTATGTAAGGAAGAGTTCTGCAAGCCGGATGACAAAGCCAGGGCAAATGTATACGCCGTAATAAAAGAGATAGGACTTATGGCTAAGGAAAATCAGATCACAGTAGTGGGTAACGGCTCACCCTGTGTGGTCGGAGGACATTCCTATATTATGAAGAAGGGGCAAAGATTTATATCCAACTCTGCGGTTGCCTCTATGGGTTATGACTTGCCGGCTGCAATAGGCGCCTATGTTGCCAATGAAGGTTATGAAAAAGAAATAATACTTATGACCGGAGACGGAAGTATACAGATGAATTTACAGGAGCTTCAAACTATTATACATCATAAGATGGATATAAAGATTTTCCTGATAAATAATGGCGGTTACCACAGCATAAGGCAGACACAAAACAAGTTCTTTTCGGACAAACCCTTGATAGGTATAGGAGAGGACAGTGGCGACCTAAGCTTTCCAAGTATGGAAAAACTTGCCCTTGCCTACGGCTATCCTTATGTAAATGCAAAGACCAATTCAAAGATAAGGGAAGCTGTAGAGAAGGCATTTGCTACTAAGGGACCTGTAATCTGCGAATTCTTTGTGGATAAGGAGCAAAACTTCGAGCCGAAGTCTTCAAGTAAGCAGCTTGCGGACGGTACTATAGTAAGCCCTCCGCTGGAGGATCTGGCACCGTTTCTTTCCGATGAGGAAATGGATGAAAACATGATAATTCCAAGAATCTAGTGTAGTGTATCGTTGATATTTAGCCTTATTACTACTTTGTTAATAGGTTGCAACAGATATACAATAAAGAATTTTAAGATTTACTATACTATTGCTTATATTAATCAGATATCAATAATACATTAATCTAGTACATCATTCGCAAAATAAGTATACCCAAAATACTGAATATTTTTCTGAGTGTTTACATCAAAACCTTTAGCGTAGTGCGGTTACGCTAAAGGCTTTGATGTATAGAATCAGGAAAGAAGGCAAGGTATTTGTTATACTTATTTAAGAAACGATGCATCGGTGTAATGTATCAATATATTTGCGGCTTGCTTGCAAAAAAGCTTTAGACCTTGGGACTTAGTATCAAAGTATATAATATAGTATATAATGAGGAAATAATGAAAGTATTAATAACAGGGGCAACCAGTTTTATAGGTTACAATCTTGCAGAGTATATAATAAGTCAAGGTGATGAGGTATATGCCTTTATAAGACCTACTTCTAAAAATAAAGATAAGATAATAAATTCGCCAAACTACCATAAAATAGAGCTTGATGTGGCAACACTTACAGGTGAGGAAGTCCTTGATATAGGAAGTATAGATCTGTGTATACATCTTGCATGGGACGGTGTAGGTGCTAAGGGGCGTATGGATAGTGCCATACAGGAGTCGAATATAAATGCAAGTCTAAACCTTGCAAAACTTGTTAAAAAATACAACTGTAAAAGATTTATATTCGCCGGCTCACAGGCAGAGTACGGGATTACTTTGGAAAAAGTAGAAAATGGGCTTATAAAGGCGGATGAAAAGATAGATGAAGGATTTGAAGCTGCGCCCATATCTGAGTACGGAAAGGCAAAGCTTAGAGTATTAAACGAGCTTAAAAATCTTTGTATGGCTTTAGATATGGACTACATACATCTTCGTATATTCAGCACCTACGGTTATAAGGATCATGAGACCTCTTTGGTATCCTGTGTGATGAAGGCTTGTATCTTTAATGAAAAGATTGATTTAAGTGCCTGTAAGCAGTTGTGGAACTACATTTACATAAAAGACTGTGTAAGAGCCGTATACAAACTTACAGGTGTAGCTTATGATGAGGAGCTTAAAAAAAATCCAATATTTAATATAGGAAGCTTTGACACCAAAAGATTATATGATTTTGCACTTGAAATAGCCGACACCTTGCAATGTAAAAAAGAAAATATAAGCTTTGAAAGAAAGGTAGAGAGCAAAGAAGGTATACCCTACCTTAATCCCGATATATCAAAACTTGAAAAATATACCGGCTTTAAGCAGGAGTATAGTTTTCGGGAAGGAATAAAAGAAATTGAAAAAATGTATATTATGTAAAGGCGATTTAAGTAAACTTTTTACTATAGAAAATATGCCCTCAAGTGCACAGGACATACCTGCTTTAGAAGAACTTGAAAGTGACAAGCCGCTTACTGTAAGTTTGTGCCAGTGCAGGGCTTGTTCTTTGGTTCAGCTTGACAGTGAGGCTGTGTATTATTATAAAGATGTTATAAGAGCCTCATCAATATCAAGTACCATGAGAGAGCTTAGACTTAAGCAATATAAACACTTTGCAAAAAAGTATAATTTACATTCAAAAAAAATTATAGAAATAGGCTGCGGAGGCGGAGAATTTCTTGAGTTATGGAAGGAATTGGGTGTAGAAGCCTATGGTACTGAGCATAAAAAAGAACTGGTAGAAAAGGCAAGAAAGGCAGGTCTTTTAGTAGAAGAGGACTTCCCAAAGGGCAAAGAGCACAAGTTTAAGGCGGCTCCATTTGCGGCATTTTGTTCATTTAACTTTTTAGAGCATCAGCCTGACCCGCTTACATACTTAAGGGCGGCAGCACATAACCTTGAAGAGGGCGGATACGGACTTATTACCGTACCGAGCTTTGAATATATTTTAGAAAATAAGAGCTTTTATGAAATAATACCGGATCACATAGCCTACTATACTTTTGAAAGTTTGGAATTAGCCTTAAACCTTGCGGGTTTTAAGGTTTTAGAAAAGGAAATGATCAACAGGGATACCTTATCCTTTATAGTAAAAAAGAAAAGCTTGGTTAATGTAGAAGAGATAAAGAATCAAAAAGAAGTTATAAGCAGTGAGATCTTGTCCTTTGTGCAAGCTTGCAAAAAAGAAGGAAAAACTTTGGCAATATGGGGGGCAAGTCACCAAGGCTTTACACTTTGTGCAACACTTGGGCTTAATGAATTTGTAGAGTATATTATAGATTCTGCGAAGTTTAAGCAGGGCTTGTATGCACCTGCCTCACATATAAAGATAATAGCACCCGAGGATGCTTATAAAAATCCTGTGGATGTAATAATTATAGTAGCTCCCGGCTATACCGAAGAAATAAGTGCCATCATAAGAAGGAATTTTACCACGCCTGTTGAAATATATAGCCTTATGACGGACAGACTTATGAAATGTGATTAAAAAAATTAAAAGAAGGAAGAGCCGATGAAAGCTTTTGTATTGGAAGAAAGGAATAAAGCAGTAATAAAGGACATGCCCATACCGGAACTTGATAGCGACTATGGAGCTATATTAAAGCCGGTGGCGGTGTCGGTATGCAGCTCTGATGTAAATACAGTATACGGCAGCGGTACTAAAAAAAGAGAAGATCTTATACTGGGACATGAATCTGTAGCTGAGGTTTTTGAAGTGGGGAAAAAGGTAAAGGATTTTAAGAGGGGTGATTTGGTAGCGGTTCCTGCCATGACCCCTAATTGGCGTGATATTGCAATACAGGAAAAAAACTTCCTTCATGCCGGAAGACCCTTTTCATCCAATGCCCTCGGAAGGACTATAGACGGAGTATTTGCGGAGTACTTTAAGCTTGATGATGCGGATATGAACTTGGCTAAGATTGATGAGGATATAGATATAGAAGATGCTCTAATGTGCGTGGATATGGTAACTACCGGATTTAGCGGTGCGGAAAGTGCGGATATAAGATTTGGAGACAGTGTCGTAGTAATAGGTATAGGTGCCGTAGGGCTGATGGCTATACAGGCGGCGGCACTAAAGGGTGCGGCAAGGATCATAGCCATAGGCAGCAGAGCGGCAAGCATAAACTTGGCAAAAAAATACGGTGCCTGTGAAATACTTGATTACAAGCAGGGAGAGGCTGTACTTAAGGAGTATATCTTAAGTAGCACAGGTGGGCTTGGAGTAGATGCGGTAATTATATGCGGCGGAACGGATGAAAGCTTTGCCTTTGCCGTTGATATAGTAAAGTACGGTATAGGCAGGGTGGTCAATCTAAAACATTACCCCGGAGAAGAACCTATACCCATACCTAAATTTTCAGCCGGCAGAGGTATGTCCGGTAAAAGCATATATATGGAGCTTGGAGCCGGAGGAAGAGTTAGAATTGAAAGATTGTTAAATCTGGTAAAATATAATAGAATAAGTCCTAAAGATTTGATTACACACAGGTTTTACGGCTTGGACAATATAGACAAGGCACTTGAGCTTATGAGGGTAAAACCTAAGGACTTAATAAAGACGGCACTGTATATTAAAGTATGACCTGTTTGACTAAACTGTACAAATTGCCGATATATAGATACAAAGTAAGGAAATGAGACGGATATGAAGACTATAAGCATAGTTATTCCATGTTACAATGAGGAGGAGAATGTAGAAGCCCTCTACTTGGAAATCAAAAAGATATTTAACGAGTTTTTAAGCTCTTACAAATACGAACTTATATACATAGATAATGATTCTGCAGACCGAACAAGGGATATAATAAGAGCTTTATGCATAAAAGATAAGGGAGTAAAGGCTATATTTAATGCGAAGAATTTCGGTCAGTTTAATTCTCCTTACTACGCTATGATAAACTCCACCGGAGATGCAACCATGCTTATGGCGGCAGATTTTCAAGACCCTCCGGAAATGATAGTAAAATTCGTAAAGGCGTGGGAAGAGGGGTATAAAATAGCCATAGGCATAAAGAGCAGCAGCAAGGAAGCTGCCCTTATGTATCACCTTAGAGGACTTTATTATAAGCTTATTAAGAAGTTTTCCGATGTGGAGCAGATAGAGCATTTTACGGGATTCGGATTGTATGACAAGGCATTTATAGAGGTTTTGAGAAAGCTTGACGATCCGACTCCTTTTTTGCGAGGAATAGTGGCGGAGCTTGGATTCAGACGCTGTGAGATAGAGTATGAGCAGCCCAAAAGAAGGGCGGGAATAACGAGCAACAATCTCTACAGACTCTATGATGCCGCCATGCTCTCGGTAACTTCCTATACCAAATTCGGCTTGAGAATGGCTACTTTTATAGGCGGTTTTTGTTCCTTTATGAGTATGCTTATAGCTATAATTTACCTGATACTTAAACTGATATATTGGGACAGGTTTCCGGCAGGTATGGCTCCTATGCTTATAGGTATGCTGCTTCTCGGCTCTATACAGATATTCTTCATAGGAATAATAGGTGAGTATGTACTGAGTATAAGTCAAAGAGTGATGAAAAGACCCTTGGTCGTTGAGGAAGAAAGAATTAATTGGGAAATGGATAAAGAGGTGTAGCCTGATATGAAGGTGAAAATAGACAGTATAAAGTTAAGAGACGGTGTGCTCAATGTACATGGCTGGGCTATAGGAAAAAGTAAGGATACTTCTATAGACTATAAATTGCTTGATGAGGCTAAGAACAGCTTAGACTTTGAGCTGGTAAAAAGAAGAAGAGATGATGTAAGTCAGATATATTTCGGGGCAGTGTCGGATAGGGACTTCGGTTTTGATATAAACTTTGATTATAATGAAAATAAAAAATACTTACTTATAATAAGTGCCGGCAGTAAAGAAAGAAAAATAGTCTTAGATGAAAAAAACATAGAAAAGTATCAAAGCAGCAAGTACAGAAGGCTTGAAAAGTTAAAAGACCTATGCAATGGAGAAACTGTAAAAGTGGCTTTTTCATTTTTGAAAAAACATGGCTTAAAGGCTATGCTGCATAAGTCTATGTCAAAGCTTAAAGGGCTTGATGATGATTATATATATAACGAATGGTTTGAAAAGACAAGGCCTTCCAAAGAAGAGATAGCGGCACAAAGAGAGCATAAATTTGAAAAAGAACCTAAAATCTCCATAGTTATACCCCTGTATAAGACGGATGATAACTTACTGAAAGAGCTTATTGAAAGTGTATTAAATCAAACTTATGCTAACTTTGAGCTGTGCTTTGCAGACGGAAGCCCTAAGGGCTTTGACAAAGAAACTATACTTAAAGCCTACGCACAAAAGGAAGAAAGAATTGTATACAAGATTTTGGGAGAAAACTTAGGCATAGCGGACAATACCAATGAAGCCTTAAAACTTGCCACAGGGGACTATGTGGCATTTTGCGACCATGACGATATACTGCCGGAGTATGCACTTTACGAAGTAGTCAAGGCGATAAATGAAAACCCTAATGCCGACTTTATCTACTCTGATGAAGATAAGATAGACATAGCGGGAAAGACGGTGTTCGAGCCGCAGTTTAAGCCGGATTTTAATAAGGATATGCTTAGGAGTGTCAATTACATTTGCCATCTTTTAGTAGTAAAAAAGGACTTACTTGAAAAACTTAAAGGCTTTGATAAGGCTTATGACGGAGCACAGGACTATGACTTTATACTAAGGGCAAGCGAGCAGGCAAAGCAAATAGTACACATACCAAAGGTTTTGTACCATTGGCGCTGTCATATGAACTCTACGGCAAGCAATCCCGAAAGCAAGCTTTATGCCTTTGAGGCGGGTGAGAGAGCAATAAAGGCACATTTTCAAAGAACGGAACCTGATTTAAGTATTAAAGCAATAGAAAAAGGTATAGATTACGGTATATATCACACTAGTTTTAACATTAAAGAAGAACTTATTTCAGTAATTATACCTAATAAAGACCATAGTGAGGACTTGGATAAGGCGATAAGGTCGCTTTTGAAAGGCTCCTATAAGGAACTTGAAATAATAATAGTAGAAAATAACTCCACCGGGAAGGAAACATTTGCCTACTATGAAAATATACAAAAGGAAATTTCCAATATAAGGGTAGTAGTATGGGAGAGGGAGTTTAATTACTCCGCTATCAATAACTTCGGTGTAAAGTATGCTAAGGGAGAGTATCTTTTATTCTTAAATAATGATGTGGAGCTTAAAAATCCCGATTCTGTAAAAGAAATGTTTTACTTTATGCAAAGAGAAGATGTGGGAATATGCGGCTGTAGGCTTTTGTATGAAGACGATACCATACAGCACGCCGGCGTGGTCATAGGATTTGGCGGTATAGCCGGACATACCTTTATAGGTTTACACGAAACACAAAACAGTTATTGCCACAGGGCTATGATCGCTCAGGATTACTCTGCGGTAACGGCTGCCTGTATGATGAGTAAAAAATCTATTTTTGAAAGTGTAGGGGGATTTAGTGAAGAACTTGCGGTAGCATTTAATGATATTGATTATTGCATGAAGGTAAGAGCCTTAGGAAAACTTGTGGTATATACGCCCTATGCCGTACTTTACCATTATGAATCAAAGTCAAGAGGGCTTGAGGATACCCCCGAAAAGGTGGAAAGATTTAACAGAGAAATAGCCACCTTTATGAAAAAATGGGGCGATATACTTGAGAATGGAGATCCGTATTACAATCCCAATCTTACGCTTAGAAAATCCAACTTTGCACTTAGGGATCTTTTAAAAGAAAGAATTGGAGAGCCATATCATATAGAGGGGATAGAAAAATATATGTAATATTTTTCAAGGTAGAATTTATGGAAGTAACAGTCCTTATACCCAATTACAACGGACTTAAGTTTTTATATGACTGTATAGACTGCTTGAAAAAGCAAAGTATTAAGGATTTTAGAATTTTAGTGGTGGACAATGCCTCCGCTGACGAAAGTGTCAAGTGGCTTAAAGAAAATAACATAGATACACTGGTTTTGGATAAAAATTACGGCTTTGCCGGAGGAGTCAACGCCGGTATAAAAGAAGTGGATACCGCCTATACCATACTGCTTAATAACGATACCAAGGCGGATGTATACTATGTGGAAAATCTGCTTAAGGCAATCAAGACCGAGGAAAAAGTATTTTCCGTAAGCCCTATGATGATACAGGCACAGGATAATACACGTATAGATGATGCCGGAGACGGGCTTTGTATAATAGGTTTTGCCTACCAGATAGGTGTAGGAGAGTCGATTAAAAGATATGAAAAAAAGATGAAGGTATTTGCAGCCTGTGCAGGAGCTGCCATATATGATACCGCCCTGCTTAAGGAGTTGGGAGCATTTGACGAGGCGCATTTTGCCTATCTTGAGGACGTTGACTTGGGTTACAGGGCAAGGCTTTACGGTTACAAGAACCTGTATGAGCCAAGTGCTAAAGTAATACATATAGGCAGTGCCACATCAGGTTCAAAATATAATGACTTTAAGGTAAAACTTGCAGCAAGAAATAATATTTATCTGCATTATAAAAACCAACCGCTGTTGCAGCTTATAATCAATGCCCTGCCCATAGCCTTAGGGATGTTTATAAAACTCTTATTCTTTGCTAAAAAGGGTTTCCTGAAAGCCTATATAGAAGGTATAAAAGAGGGCTTTGCAAGTTATAAAAAATGCAAAAGAGTTGATTTTAAAAAAGTGAAACTAAGTATCTTGATTATTATTGAATTTGAGCTTATTATAAATATGTTTAAATTCGTCTTACATTTTATAAAAAGAAGAATAGACAGATTGCGTTAGTTTGAGAGTAGGTTTACAGTTTGGGCAGGTAGGATTCATCTTCGTCAAATTAATAAAGCTTGTAATACGAATTTGTAATCAGACGAAGATGAATATAAGGCAGCAGCCTGATAGATATACATTTATAATATACACCTGAAAGCAAGCTTTCATTTTGTATATTATAAATGTATATCCAACCTGCCCGAACTGTAACATTGCATTAATAAACTTGTACAGCGTATACATTTTAACTTTAATTAAATTGTAAATATAAAAATACTAAAATCATGTATAATCATCATGGAGAGTTTTAGATGATAAAGTCTAATCAAAGAAAATTTAACAGAATACAAATGCTGCTGGATGCCTTAGCCATAGTGCTCAGTTACGTTTTGGCATGGTATATTATGTTCGGCTCTAAGAAAAGTTCGTCCCTGCTTTCCGTAGGCGGATATATGTCGGCACTTATTGCAATAGTACCTCTTTATTTGTTATTATACGATATGTTCGGCTACTATATGCCTAAGCGAGTATCGGGTATAGCTACTGAAGTCGGAAATATTGTTAAGGCAAATACCATAGGAGTATTACTTATTACCCTTTTGTTATTCTTCGGTTCTAAAAATCAATATTTATATCACTTTTCAAGAATGTTGGTATTTATTTTTTATTGCCATACTATTATAATAGAGAGTCTGGAACGCTTTATTATCAGATGTGCTCTAAGAAATATGAGAGCCGTAGGTTATAATCAAAAGCACATGATACTTCTCGGTTACAGTAGGGCTACAGAAAGTTACATAGACAGAGTACTTGCCAATCCGCAATTCGGGTATAACATAAGAGGCATACTTGACGATACTAAGGAAAGAGGTTTTGCTTATAAGGGAATCAAGGTAATAGGTACTCTTGATAATCTTGAAGATATTCTTGAAATGAATGTGCTTGATGAGATAGCCATAACCTTGAGTATAAATAATTACAACCGCCTTGAGTCCCTGGTAAAAAGTTGTGAGAAGTCGGGAGTTCACACCAAGTTTATACCCGATTATAATCATATTATACCTACGATACCTCATATAGAGGATCTGGACGGGCTGGCAGTTATCAATATAAGATATGTACCGCTTACAAGACTTTATAATGCATTTATAAAAAGGCTTGTGGATATAATAGGAGCTTTACTCGGAATAATTGTCTTTTCACCTATTATGCTTATAGTGGCGGTAATAATAAAGCTTACCAGTAAAGGACCTATTATATTCTCACAGGAAAGAGTGGGGCTGCACAACAGAGCTTTTAAGATGTATAAGTTTCGCTCTATGAAACTTCAGGCACCGCAGGCTGAAAAGGTGGCTTGGACTACGCCGCATGACCCGAGAGTTACCGCTATAGGTAAGTTTATAAGAAAAACCAGTATAGATGAAACTCCGCAGTTTTTTAATATACTTAAAGGGGATATGAGTCTTATCGGTCCGAGACCCGAAAGACCTTATTATGTAGAAAAGTTCAAAGAGGAGATACCTCAATACATGATAAAACATCAGGTAAGACCGGGGCTTACGGGTTGGGCTCAAGTAAACGGATACAGAGGGGATACCTCCATAGAAAAAAGGATAGAATATGATCTGTATTACATAGAAAACTGGACTATAGGTCTTGATTTAAAAATATTGTTTTTAACGGTGTTTAAAGGTTTTATTAATAAAAATGCATATTAATTGCAAATGAAAGGTGAAAACATGGGTAGAGAAGATATAAACAGACCGGGAAGAAGTCGAATGAGAAACAGCCAAAGAGTCGAAAACGACTCAAGAAGGGGAAAAGGCAAAGGAATTTCCAATGTTGTAAAGTGGATCATACTTGCAGTAGCCGAGGTTCTTACTTTAGGAGTTATTTTCTCCTATGCTTATGTGTCGAAACAACTGAATAAGGTGCAAAGGATAGAGGTTAATAAAGAAGAAGTTAAGAATAACGACATCAGTGTCGAAACTATTAAAAAGATGGAAGGCTACCGAACCATAGCCATATTCGGTGTAGACTCAAGAGACTCGGGAGTCGGAAAGGGGTATAACTCCGATGTTATAATAATTGCAAATATAGACCTTGCCACCTCTGAGGTAAGACTTGCAAGTATTTTCAGAGACAGTTACTTAAATACAGGATATGATAAGTTTAATAAGATAAATCAGGCTTATGCTATAGGTGGTCCGGAACAGGCACTTAAGGCTATCAATAAGAACTTGGATCTTAACATTACCGAGTATGTAACCTTCAGCTGGAAGGCGGTTGCCACCGGAATCAATATACTGGGCGGTGTGGATGTTGAGATTACAAAGCCGGAGTTCAGATATATAAACAGTTATATTACCGAAACGGTAAAATCTACCAATATAGGTTCAGTGCAACTTAAGGAACCGGGTATGCATCATCTGGACGGTATACAGGCGGTGGCTTATGCAAGACTTCGTTATATGGACTCCGACTATGAAAGAACGGCAAGACAGCGTAGAGTTATACAATTAGCTTTGGATAAGGCAAAGAAATCCGATCTTAAAACACTTAACGACCTTGTAGGTAATATGATGTCAATGGTCGCTACCAACCTTACCTGGCAGGACGGACTTGACGTAATATCAGACATAGGCTCATACAAGATAGTAGATACCATGGGCTTTCCCGAGGATAGAAAAGAAATGAATATGGGAGCAAAGGGAGCAATAGTGGTACCTAATACTTTGGAAAAAAATGTATCCAAGCTGCACACCTTCCTGTTCGGAGACGAGGTTTATACAGTTTCAAAGACTGTAAAGGAATTGAGTAATGAAATAGAGTATCAAACAAGCAATTACTCCGGAGGAAAGTCAAGCGGAAAGGGTGAAAAGTCAAAGAAGACCGAAGCCGAAACTCAAAGCAGTAAAGAGGCGGAAGAGTCTTCCAATTCAAGTAATTCAAGTAAGTCTTCAAGCAAGGCAAGCAGAGAGTATGAAACCAACAGTAACGGAGAAACCATATGGATCGATGAAGAGCCGGATACGGATGTAACATCAAAGAACAGTTCGGAATCAGGGCAGGGTACGAAGTCAAGCTCTTCAGAGTCAGGCTCAAAGCAAAGCAGCTCTTCTTCGGGTGAAGAAAGCAGCAGCTCAAAACCGGGCTCAAGCACGGCATCAAGTACACAAAGCTCAAATGCATCAAGCACGGCATCAAGTACACAAAGCTCAAGTGCGGCAAGTACGGCAGCCTCAAGTACACATAGTACTACAGCAGCACCGAGTACCACGGCAGTGGAAGGTCCGGGAGCTAATCTGCCTACTGTAGAAAACAAACCGCAATAAACACAAATACTACCTTAATAATACACATTTTATACACAAAGCATTGGTAGAATTAGCGACATGAAAGCTAAGGAAGCCAATGCTTTTTATAATGATAATTACTACAGCTTTTAATAAATTAAAAAATAAATATAGAATATGTGAATATAAGGAGGACGTATATGTCAGTAGATAATTTACATGGACTTGATAATGATAATAATGAAAACAATAAGAATAATGAAGTAAATGCAGAAGAAGTAAGACAGGATACAGGCTTTGGTATAAGTAACTTTGAGAGTACGAATTATGCCGATTTCAGACAGGAACCTATACAAAGCGGTGCAGGTTTGACACCGGACAATGACAACGGTATACAAAATACATCCCTTACACACAATACCGATACCGATTTTGAATATTTTGCACAGAGCACGGATGCTACATACAGTGATGATAGCCATATTTCCGGTAACAGTGTTGAAAGTTATGAAGATAGCAGCTTAGCAGGCAAATCTGCAAATTATACAGAAACTCAATTTGAAAAAGCGGACTATGACGGCAGCTATATGCAGCAAGATAGAGCAGAAAATGTAAGTCATGACGGTAGCTATGTGCAGCATGATAGAGCAGAAAATGTAAGTCATGACGGTAGCTATATGCAGCATGATAGAGCAGAAAATGTAAGTCATGACAGCAGCTATGCACAGCAAAGCAGCACAGCACATACCGATGCTCAAGGAAGCAGCTACAAAAGACAAAATGAGGCAGCGAAGCAAGAGACTGTAAAATCACGTAAAAAAGGTTCCACCTTCAAGAGAATAGTAGGAATAAGTGCGGCAGCCCTTTTATTTGGAACAATAGCAGGCGGTACCATGTTCGGAGTTAATAATCTGGCTACAAGTTTAATGGAGACCGAGGAAGAAAGCACAGAATTAAGTAAAAAGGTTCCGGAAGTAAGCAGTGTGGAGCTTAAGGAGGCAGGTACCGCAGTAACTACAGCCAATAATTCATCATCTGCACTTGCGGATGTTTCTCCTATAGCTGAGTCTGCCATGCCTTCGGTAGTGGCAATTAAGGGTACAACTTCGGTAGAGACCTACTCATGGTTTGGAGAGGGACAGACTTACGATACACCTTCAAGCGGTTCAGGTATAATAATAGGTAAGAATGATACGGAACTTCTGGTTGTAACCAACAACCATGTTGTAGAGGATACCAAGGACTTAAGTGTGGTATTTATAGATAATGAAGAGGTTAAGGCGAGCGTAAAAGGCAGAGATTCTGAAAATGACATAGCTATAATAGCGGTTAAGCTTGAAGATATAAAGTCTGAGACCTTAGAGAAAATAGCAGTAGCACGTATGGGAGACTCTGACGAGCTTAAGGTAGGACAGGGAGTGGTAGCTATAGGTAATGCCCTTGGCTACGGGCAGTCTGTTACCGTAGGTTATGTAAGTGCAATAGACAGAGAGGTGACAACTAAGGATTCTTCTATAAAGAATTTATTGCAAACAGATGCGGCTATAAACCCGGGTAACTCAGGCGGTGCCTTACTTAATATGAGTGGGGAGGTAATAGGAATCAATACCGCAAAATACGCATCAACCGAAGTAGAAGGTATGGGTTATGCCATACCGATATCCAAGGTAAAGAATATAATATCCGAGCTTTCAAGTAAAGAGACCAGAAGTGATAAGGTAGATGAAAACAGTCAAGGCTATCTTGGAATACAGGGAAAGAATATAGGTGAGGATGTAGCGGAGGCCTATGATATGCCAAGAGGCATATATGTATACAAAATAGTTGAAAACAGTTTAGCAGCCGACTCAGACTTAAGAGAAAAGGATATTATTACCAAGGTTGACTCACAATCTGTGAAGAATATGGAGGAGCTTAAAGACATACTTTCTTATTATAAAAGTGGAGAAAAGGTAAAACTAACAGTACAAAGGCTTAAGGATAGTGAATATGAAGAGAAAGAAATAGAAATTACCTTAAGTGACCGAAGTGCTTTGCAATAATAGATGGCTGTAAGCCGAAAAAGGCTGTATTACACTAAGCTGTAGTACAGCTTTTTTATTGTAGGTAAGAGCTTTGTTCTTACAAGAGAACAAATAAAGCACCTGCTATGTAAGTGATTGAAATAACTTTAGCGTTATGTAAATGGATATTGCTACAGATGAAATTGTATATCAGGTGGGTTATACAAAAAAATACTTTTTTAAGGGCATTTAAGAGGAGTATAAAAAGAGGATAGGTAAATGTATAAAAGGGGCGTTGCAAACAGATAAATGATTATTTATGAGCAACGCTCTATTTTGATATAATAGATGATTTTTATTAATTTAGTAAAAACTTATAAAAATAAGACATGAATTTTGTAACGGGTTATGCGTTTAACCGTTGTAAAAGCTACATTCCTAATGTACAATGGGTTCGTTGAGAGGAGGATTTATCCTTCCTGTTCAGAATAACAAAAAAAGAAGGAATAATATGTCACAAAGCAGAGTTAGGATCGTTGATGTTGCAGATGCGCTGGGTCTTAGTACAGCGACGGTTTCAAATGTGATCCACGGTAAAACCGGAAAAATTTCGGATGAAACGGTAAAAAGGGTTCAGCAGGAACTTGAAAAGACCGGATATATTCCCAATATGGCAGGAATTTTGCTTGCAAGAAATAATTCGAGAATTATCGGAGTAGTAGTCAATGACCATCCTAAATATGAGGGCAGGGTTTTAGAAGATGGATTTGTGATGTCATCATTAAACGCACTTTCTCACGAGGTAAATAAAAAAGGATATTTCCTTATGATAAAAACAACAACAGATATCAATGAAATCATAGTATTTGCTTCAATGTGGAATATGGACGGTTTGATCCTAATGGGATTTTGTGAAGCGAATTATGAAAAACTGCGAAATCAGATGAGGATATCCTTTGTTGTATATGACGGCTATTTTGATAAAAGTTCAAAATTTGTTAATCTTGTGATTGATCATTATGACGGAGGTTATAAGGCAGGGGAATATTTTAAGAAGCTGGGACATAAAAAGGCATTATGTATTTCAGATAATTATATATGTATGGACAAGGAGCGTATTGACGGATTTTGCAAAGCCTTTGCTCCGGGGGAAACTGTAATTTGGCAAATACCGAATACAAAAAAAGAAAGAGTGCAATTTTATAGGGACAAGTTTTTGGAACTTTCAATGCTTGGTATTACCGGAGTTTTTGCAGTATCCGATTATTATGCACTGGATTTTATGCAATTTTTACAGGGGAGGGGTGTGCAGATTCCGAGAGATTTGCAAATAATAGGGATGGATGACAGTATGGCAAGCAGGGAAAGCATTCCGGCATTGACTACGATTCATCAGGACGCAGATTTAAGGGCAAAGACCGCAATTGAATGTATTGAAGATATGCGTGAAGGAAGGGACTTCGGTACAAGAGTAGTTCTTCCGGTAAAACTTATAAAAAGAGAAAGTACAGGGAAATTATAATGTCAGAGTTTGTTAAATCCTTATGTAAAATAGCTGTTCCTGTTACATTACAGAGCATGCTACAGGCATCATTTTCAATTATTGACCAGATAATGATCGGTCAGCTGGGAGAAATAAATATATCGGCAGTCGGACTGTGCGGTAATTTTTCTTTGATTTTTTCTGTGCTAAACGGTACGGTAGGTACTGTTGCAGGGATATTAACAGCACAGTTTATCGGAGCAAAGGATATGAAAGAAGCATGGAGCAGCTTTGATGTAAGCCTGATCGCTGCAGTAATAATATCTGCATTGTTTTTGTTGGCATCAGGAATTTTCCCGGCACATATTCTTGGACTGTATACAAAGGATGCGGATATTATAAATACGGGTACTGTGTATTTTCGTATTATAGCATTTTCATACATTCCGATGGCAATCAGTATAATTTTATCCACATGGCTGCGCTGTAAGGAGCATGCAGTAATACCGTTTTTGGCAAGTCTATCGGCTGTAGCTGTAAATACAGGACTTAATTATATGCTTATATTTGGAAAAGCAGGGTTTCCTACTATGGGAATAAAAGGTGCAGCAATTGCAACCCTTGTCTCTCAGTTATTTAATCTGGTATTTATCGTTATCGGATTTATTATTTGCATTAAAAAAGATGGAGATAAGCCGATATTGTCCTTGCATTTTAAAAGAATAAGTATCCCGGATTATTTTATAATGCTTATACCTATTCTTGTAAGTGAGTTTCTCTGGAGCTTGGGGCAGAATGTGGAATCCGGGGTGTATGGGCATCTTGATACGGCAAACCTTGCGGCATATATGCTTACAGCTCCGGTTCAAGGGCTTATTGTGGGTGCTTTAAGCGGTTTGTCGGCTGCAGCCGGCGTTATGGTCGGTAAGAGGCTCGGAAGGAAAGAGTATGAGGATGCATATAGGGAATCTCGGAAAATTATGATTGCGGGGTTAATAGGTTCGGTCTTTGTATCAACAATGCTTATCTTGTCGGCAGGAGCCTATACCGGATTGTACCGGGTGGATCATAATGTAAAAGAGCTTGGAAAAATTCTTCTTGTCATATTTGCCTTATATGCTCCGGTCAAGGTTGAAAACATGATTCTTGGAGGAGGCATTATAAGAAGCGGAGGCAATACAAAAATTATAATGATTATTGACATTGTAGGAACATGGTGTATAGGAATTCCTCTTTGTCTGCTTGCAGCATATGTGTTTAAGTGGGGAATTGTAGGCGTATATACATTACTTACCACAGAAGAAATATTCAGACTTATTGTATCACTTATTATTTTTAAGAAACGCATATGGATGATCAGTTTATCATAGTGCTGTATATTCTATATATAGTGATGAATTTGGAAAATAATGATTTTGTTAGCTGAAGTATTGATTTTTAATATACTGATCAAATTTTGAGTGTGGGAAGTTTGAGTTATACATATATATCTAGGCTACCTTAACAGCAATACTAATATAGGTATACAAAATACAAATATTTATATATAATTGAAAAATCTATACCTGGGAGGTTTTAGCGTGGAAAAATACAGTATTGCCTTGGCGAAGGAAAAAGATTTGCCGATTATCAATAAAATTTATGAAACTGCAAGAAACTTTATGAAGGCAAACGGAAACAAAACACAGTGGAAGGATAACTATCCTGAATCAGATCTTATAAAAGAAGATATAGAAAGTAAAAGATTATTCGTTATATCCGGTGAAGACTCTGTGATACACGCAGTCTTTGTCTTTATGATAGGCAAAGATAAAAGTTACGAAAAAATAACAGGTTCATGGCTTTTGGATACGGAGTACGGAGTAATACATCGTGTAGCTTCAGACGGTAAGATTCCTAAAATCATGGATAAGTTAGTGGCTTTTTGCGAGAAGCAAATACCTCATCTTAGGATAGATACACATGAAGATAATAAGGTAATGCAGCACCTTATAGAAAAAAACGGTTTCAAAAAATGCGGTATTGTTTATGTGGAAGACGGGAGTGAAAGATGGGCATACGAAAAATTTTAATTTTTTCTTGACACATAAGACGCTATAGGTTATAATACACCATGTGTTAAAGAGACAGCAATGTTAAATACGGGGTGTGGCTCAGTTTGGCTAGAGTACCTGGTTTGGGACCAGGGGGTCGCAGGTTCGAATCCTGTCACCCCGATTTTTACCGGTGAGTATCACTGGTAATTTTTTTTGAGTCTGTAGCTCAGCAGGATAGAGCATCGGCCTTCTAAGCCGAGGGTCAGGGGTTCGAATCCCTTCAGGCTCGTTTTGCAGGTGTAGTTCAATGGTAGAACATCAGCCTTCCAAGCTGAATACGTGGGTTCG
>ERZ773009.420-NODE-420-length-30991-cov-17.384213_pt1 | contig 30991 bp, 18 predicted proteins | sample MGYA00580663_ERZ773009 | MGnify/ENA primary metagenome ERZ773009 (study PRJEB29015, sample SAMEA2737969) | human oral metagenome | biome: human oral; feature: human-associated habitat; material: dental | place: China | collected 2026 ... | reverse complement strand
AGCCAGTATCCATCGTTTACGGCGTGGACTACCCGGGTATCTAATCCGGTTCGCTACCCACGCTTTCGTGCCTTAGCGTCAGAAATATCCCAGTCGCCTGCCTACGCCATCGGTGTTCTTCCTAATATCTACGCATTTCACTGCTACACTAGGAATTCCAGCGACCTCTGATACTCTCGAGTCAAGCAGTTCGAACAACAAGCTATCGGTTGAGCCGATAGTTTTCATCGCTCGCTAACTTGACCGCCTACGCAACTCTTTACGCCCAGTCACTCCGGATAACGCTCGGGACCTACGTATGACCGCGGCTGCTGGCACGTAGTTAGCCGTCCCTTATTCATAAGTTACCGTCATAATCTTCTCTTATAAAAGCAGTTTACAACCCGAGGGCCTTCATCCTGCACGCGGCATTGCTCCATCAAGCTTTCGCTCATTGTGAAATATTCCTCACTGCTGCCTCCCGTAGGAGTCTGGACCGTGTCTCAGTTCCAGTCTGGCTGATCATCCTCTCAGACCAGCTACACATCATCGACTTGGTAAGCCATTACCTCACCAACTATCTAATATGACGCAGGCCACTCCTTCAGCGCATAAATGCTTTAATCCGAAGACCGTATGCGGTATTAGAACACCTTTCGGTGTCTTATCCCTCACTGCAGGGTGTGTTCCTACGCGTTACTCAGCCGTCCGCCTCTCGTGTACTCCGAAGAGCCTTACCGATCGACTTGCATGTGTTAGGCATGCCGCCAGCGTTCATCCTGAGCCAGGATCAAACTCTCGTTAAAAGAAAGCTCATCTAGACCAAGATAAACCTGATGCCAAAGGTGCTGGCGGCACATGCCGTACTGTCCTCGGCTGACCATGCGGTCAAGGTTCATCCTGAGCCAGGATCTGTTACCCCTAAGGGTAACAGATAAAGCTTCGGCGCCTCAGAAATGAGATTACTCTCATTTCACTCGGCTTCTCGCTTTATCAAACTCTCGTTAAAAGCTACGCTTTCACTCACATAGCAAAGCTCTGCGATAGCCCCTATGGGCTAAGCATGCAGATATTTTGATAGTTCGAAAACTAACATAATAGGATGACTGACGAAATTGACTTGCACTACTAAATTGTAAAGATACAGTCCAAAATGGTATCAGCAACAAGATCAGATGCATAACACCCGCAAGAATCTCTCGCACTTGAACTAGACCCAGTTTATCCCATATCGTTAGCATCGTCAACACCACTTGAATACACCGACATTGTAATAATGTCTACGGTACAATCAGGCGGTAGTTTGCCGACCCTTCTCGAATCATGTTCCCGGGGCTAGAACTCGCCCGGGAATTGCCTAGCGGCACTGTCTATGTCGCCCTGATTCCAGATACGCCTAAACTCATGCCCGAAGCGAGTAGTCACGCCATCGTAGTTGGAAGTATTCCAGCCCGGGATGGAATAGACACCGGTACCATCGGGGATATTACGCCAGATCCACTCTGCATTAGCAGCGCTAACCATATCACAGCCGTCCGAGCCGGAGCCCTTCATATTGCGACCTTCCCACTTCCAATCATGGAACGCCTGACCCTCCGAGCCGTCTTCACGCCACGGCATGAAGTTCACCCACCACGGGTCGCCGGCTGAAGCCCCTTCTGAAGTCCGACCGAACACCCACAGCTGACCATCAGCGGTATGACCACGGTTAACATCACCGCCAACCGACTTCCAGAGGAACTTAGGCCGCCAGTTGTTACCGTCCCGCTCAAATATAGTGGTCTTGTAGTTGTCTGTATCAATCACGATGTAGTAATTAGTGTCAGACTTGGTCGGCAAGCTCTTATAGCGAACGTCATGAATGTAATTCCAGGTCTCCTGCGTATTCTGGAAGGCATCGCCTGTCGGATCACTCATCTTGCCGGAGGTCTGATTGTAGTAATGCCAAGTACCCTTCGGCGACTTCGCCCAGCCGTAGCGAGTAGCGCCGGTCGTCGTATCAAACATATACCAATACTTGTCACCCTTGTCGTCATTGTTGTCGTGCAAGTATTGCTCACCCTTAAGCATCTTACCGGTAGTCTTGTCGTAATAAACCCACTTCTGCTGGCCATCCTTGCCGGCAATATGCTTCCAGCCCTTTGCCATAGCGCCGGTAGTCGGGTCAAAGTAGTACCATTCGTTGTCCTTGACGTCTTCACCGTAGACCATGGCGCCGTTCTTACCGTATCTTACCCAGTACTGATGATCCTTGTGGTAAACATCTTTATTGATCGCCATATTATTATCGTCAGTCGCATCAAAGTAGTACCATTTGCCGTGGCGATTACTCTCACCGGCCTTCATCTCACCATTGTGCCACCATCTGGTAGCACAGTTAACCGTGACGAAGCCGGAGTGCACATTGGCCGGATCGGCCGAGGTAGTAAGTTTAGTCAGATAGAAAGTCGCCCCCACTACCGCTACTAGCGACAGAGCCAATACACCGACATAAGCTCGGTGTGTACCGGCTACCGTCAGAAGCTTCTTAATACCAACCCGACTTCTGGACTGACTCTGCGCCTCCTTCTTAGTCAATTCCAAGACTGCCAAGCTAGCCATGATTCCCGCCACGATAAAGGCGATCGGCGCACCTAGCTTGATCGAATTGCCTACCAGTCCGGCGCTAGGTGACAGCGGCGCATCCGAGCGGATGGTACCACGACCGTCACTACCCTGAACGTCGTAGCTATAATTACCGTTAGCCGAGGGTGATGTGCCATTATTGCCGGTATCATTTTTAGGATTGACATTGCCGTTATTATCCTGGTTGTTGTTATTATTGCCCGGTTTGGGGTTGGGGTTCGGATTTGGATTCGGTTTGGGGTTCGGATTTGGTTTAGGGTTCTGATTAGGATTGGGATTTGGATTAGGATTAGGATTAGGATTGGGATTTGGATTAGGATTGGGATTGGGATTTGGGTTAGGGTTGGGGTTCGGATTTGGGTTAGGGTTAGGGTTGGGGTTGGGATTTGGGTTAGGGTTAGGGTTGGGGTTGGGATTTGGATTTGGGTTCGGATTAGGGTTGGGATTTGGGTTCGGATTAGGGTTGGGCTTAGGCTCTTCGCCACCGTGCGTACCATCTTTCCACTGAGCATAGAGCGTCATGCTATCGTTAACAGTATCACCGGCCTTGTAGCTCTTACCCTTACCGCTAGGGTCACTGTTCCAGCCCAGGAAGGTCTTACCGTCAAAGTCGATCGTCATCACCGGGACTTTTTGAGACTCACTGATATAAACGGTCGGTGCCACACCATTTAGATTGTATGAGACCCTGGTACCTGAGCCATCCGGCGTGTCCCTATGACAAGTGGCGTAGTCGAAGTTCTCCTCCGCCAGTGCCGACCGACCAATGTTTGCCAGTGGCGCCACCAAGCTAAGCACCGCCACCAGACTAAAGACAATCACTTTAGTCCATCGTCTATTAGTGTGTTTATTTAGCATGTTTCCCCCTTTTGCTGTTCACCCAAACTAGGTTTGACTACACTATAACAGGATGTTTGCTGAATGGGCAAGCCCCAGCAACTAACCATCAAATCAGCCAGACAATGACACCGACGGCCACTCCTAAGATTGCCCCCGCTAGGACTTCCTTGGGCAAGTGTCCTCGAGAGAAATAGGGCTTGGCCAGCTTCTTGCCACTACGTCGGAATTTGCGGTCACCTCGCTCCTCCAGCTCTTTCGACAGTGTGGCTAAGAGCTTTTCCTGCTGGTCGTCCCGATCAATCAGTTCCCTCAGCACCAGTCCGTGCTCACCGACAGCTCGTCGCACATGAGCTGCGTCGTAGCCAACGATCAGTGTCAGCATCATCGCTACGGCGAAAATCGCCGAGTCGAACCCTACCGACAGTCCGACCACAGTCGTCACTGCACAGGTACTGGCAGTATGAGTACTGGGCATGTTGCCGCTAGTGAAGAAATCTCGGAAGGTTAAGTGTGGATTGCGCCGGTAGAGTAGGATGATCTTGATTAACTGCCCCACCAGATAAGCGATCAGAGCCGCCCAGAGATAAGACGAGTACCGTAGCCTAGCCAGCTGGTCAATAGTTGTCGAGAGATTAACGTTGTTCACTTTTTAGCCCCATCCTTTTTATTAGCTGCCACCATCATAACATCTATCCGTACTATAGCGCTAATCGCTGAGATAAACTCAACCACTGCCGTGATAGTCGGCACGTATGCCCCAACGCACAGATTGTAGGTGAACCAGCCGACCGAAATCAGTGCCGAGACCACTCGGTAGACTCGCAGGTTGGGCTGCCAGATCATCCAAGTATAGACCAGCGTAATCACCGTCGGTAGAGCGCTGATCGGGTTGCTATACGATAGCACTCCTGCTCCACCGACTACCGCCATGGTGATGAGCAGTACCGGCAGGGGCATCCTCAGGTTACCGTCAGCCCCACGCTTGCCACGCCCGGTGTCAGGGCGAGTAGCAAAATAGTAGATCACCCCACACTCAACGGCCGAGACCAGAGAGATAGCCAGCCCCGACCAGGCAGCCAGGAAGATATATTGTGCCCCGTAGACGATGTCGGCCAGTGCCTGAAAAGTCAGCACCCAGCGTCGGCGCTTACATTGAACCGAGGTAATATTGCAGCCTAGTCCGACGAAGCCTAATACCTGAGCGATTATCTGAGCTGATGTCATCAGGTGATATTGTAGCATCAAATGCTAGCTTGACGCCACCAAACTACTGTTAGCCGTTGTCAGCTTCACTACTAGTATCACCGGTACTGTCGCCGTCACTATCGCTATCGTCAGCCACTAAGCCAACTGAAGCGACCAAGTCACCCGCCCCTAGGCTCATGATTCGCACCCCCTGAGTAGCTCGCCCCAGCACTGAAATGCTGCTGATGGCAAGGCGAATAGTCTGACCGCCGGCGGAGATGACGATGATCTCCTTGGTATCATTATCCAGTGAACGAACAGTCATGATATTACCGGTCTTAGCAGTAACCACCGCCGCTTTGATACCGATGCCACCTCGCTTGTGTACAGGGAAGTTGGACGCCTTGGTTATCTTGCCGTAACCCCTCTCCCCCATGATCAGGAGCTTAGCCTTGTCATTACTCGGGTCAACCACATCGACGCCGACCACTTTGTCGCCCGGTCGCAAGCGAATACCTCTGACGCCTCGAGCCGAGCGACCCATCGAGCGAGCATCCTGCTCATTAAAGCGGATCGCTTGACCGAAGGCGGTTGACATGATCACGTCGTCATTACCCGAGGTCCGTCGCACCCAGCGCAGCTCATCACCATCATCCAGCTTGATGGCAATTAGCCCGTTAGCTCGGATATTCTCGTATTCCTTTGCTTTGGTCTTCTTGATCGTGCCATTAGTAGTCGCCATGAATAAGTAGCCGTCGCCGCTCTGCGCTTCATCCTTAGAATATTTGATGATTGAGGTCACTTTCTCCTCGGGCTGCAAGGACAACAGGTTCACCACCGGCGTGCCTTTAGCTTGCAGGCCGGCTGCCGGTACGTCGAAAGCCCGCTGACGAAAGACTCGTCCTTTATTGGTGAAGAAGGATAGAAAGTCATGCGTACTGGCAGTGATCAGCTGAGCTACGGTGTCTGATTCCTTAGTGGTCAATCCTCGCTTGCCTTTGCCGCCTCGGTTTTGTCTGCGGTAGTCAGTCATAGAGGTGCGTTTGACATAGTTCTCGTCAGTCAGCAGGATTACCGCATCCTCCTCGGGGATAACGTCTTCATCGGTCATCTTGCCCAGCTCATGATTGATGATCTTGGTCCGCCTGGCATCGCCCAGCTTCTCTTTCATCTCTGCCAGTTCACTCTTGATGATATCTAGAATCTTTTGCTCGTCGGCTAAGATTGCCTGGTATTCGGCAATCTTCGCCAGCAGTTCAGCCAGTTCATTCTCGATCGCTTGGCGATCCAGCCCGGTCAGCTTACGTAGCTGCATGGCTAAGATTGCCTGAGCCTGTACTTCTGACAGCTGGAAGCGCTCCATCAAGCCGGTCTTAGCCGTCTCATAATCCTTCGATGAACGGATCAGGTGGATCACCTCGTCAATATTGTCTAGAGCAATCTTGAGCCCCGCTAAGATGTGAGCCCGTTCCTCGGCCTTCCTGAGCTCGTACTCAGTCCGACGGCGCACCACCAACCGGCGATGCTTGAGGTATTCATTGAGGATATCCTCCAGCCCCAGGATGCGCGGTTGGATACCGTCAACCAACGCCAGCATGTTGTAGTGAAAACTCGTCTGCAGGCTAGTCCATTTGAATAGCTGGTTTAAGATCTTGCTAGCATAGGCGTCCTTCTTCAGCTCGACTACCATCCGCACCTTGCCCCGAGCCGACTCGTCTCTAAGTGCCTGGATGCCGACGATCTTCTTCTCCTTGACCAAGTCAGCAATCTTCTTCATCAGAGTCTCTTTATTTACCCCATACGGCACTTCTGAGACAATAATCTGTGACCGACCCCGCTTAGTCTCTTCTATATTGGTAACCGCTCGGATAACGACACTACCCCGCCCCGTCAGATAAGCCTGCTTCATGGCCGGACCGGCATAGACGATACCCCCGGTCGGGAAGTCCGGCCCTTTGACAAACTTGAGCAGGTCGTCAATCGTAGTATTGTCGGCGCCATTATCGATCAGATAAGTGATAGCATCGCACAGCTCGCCCAGATTGTGAGTGGGGATATTGGTTGCCATACCCACGGCAATGCCTACTTGACCGTTCAATAGTAGGTTGGGCAACATCGCCGGCAGGACTACCGGCTCTTTTTGCGTTCCATCATAGTTGTCTCGGAAGTCAACCGTTTCCTTGTCCAGGTCGGTCAGGAGTGCCGCTCCCGCCCGGCTCATCCGAGCCTCAGTATAACGATGGGCCGCCGGCGGATCACCGTCCATCGAACCGAAGTTACCCTGCCCCTCGACCAGTGGTGCTCGCATCACCCAGTCTTGCGCCAGACGCACCATAGCATCATAGATGGCTGAGTCACCATGCGGGTGGTACTTACCCATCACCTCACCGACGATATTAGCCGACTTGGTGAACTTAGTCCCCGGTCGCCAGCCATTACGCTCCATGGCGTAGAGAATGCGGCGGTGAATCGGCTTTAATCCATCTCGTACATCAGGCAAAGCTCGGTCAATGATCACTGACATGGAGTAGCGCAGGTAACTCCACTCCATCACATCTTCGACTGTCTTAAGCTCAACTACTCGAGAGTGATCAGCCGCCACCTTGATGGTCTCGCCCGAGGTGGCATGAACCGCCTCAGCCGGATCCGACTGCTCCGGATCGTCCGGTGGTAAATTGTCTTTAGCTTGGTCTTCTGCCATTAGTCACTCCTCCTCTAGACATCCAGGTCTTCCATCTTAATATCGGCTGCTCGGCTCTGAATAAAGGCTTTGCGCGGCTCGACGGCATCACCCATCAGCTTGTTGAAGATAGCATCGGCCTTCTCCAGGTCTGACACCTTGACCTGAGTCAAAACTCGCCGCTCCGGATCCATGGTCGTCTCCCACAGCTGGGTCGGGTTCATCTCGCCTAAACCTTTGTAGCGCTTCTGCGCTGAATAACCTGCCTGTTTGAACCGCTCTTGCGACGGGTCAATCTTAGCGCCGCCAGCTCGTCTCGCCTCAATCTGACTATCTAAGAGCGGGTCCAAGTCCGGCTCGTCGTAAACATAATCAGAGGGCTTATTACCACTACGCACCAGCTCAAACAGTGGCGGCTTGGCTAGGTAGACATGTCCGTTCTCGACCACCTGTGGCATGTAGCGGAAGAAGAAGGTCAGTAGCAAGGTCGAGATGTGTGAACCATCGACATCAGCATCGGTCATGATGATGATCCGATTGTAGCGTAGCCCTTTGATGTCAAACTGGTCGCCGATGCCAACCCCCATCCCTTTGATCAGGGAAACGATCTCAGCATTACCCAGCATCCGATCCAGCCGGGCTCGCTCGGTATTCAGCACTTTACCCCTCAGAGGCAAGATCGCCTGAGTCTTGGAGTTGCGCCCCGACTTGGCCGACCCACCGGCTGAATTACCCTCAACGATGTAGAGCTCACATTCGTCGGGATTACGACTACTGCAGTCGGCTAGCTTACCCGGCAGCGATGCTCCCTCTAGTGGATTCTTGCGGATAACGCTTTCCCGGGCGGCTCGGGCGGCTCGGCGAGCCCGAGCGGCTAAGATGACCTTATTTACTATCTTCTTAGCAGTAGCCGGATTTTCCTCCAGATAATAAGCGAAGTACTCACTAGTCACTTGGTCCACATAACGGCGCACCTCGGGGTTGCCCAGCTTATTCTTGGTCTGCCCCTCGAACTGCGGGTCGGGGATCTTGACTAAGATCGCCGCTGTCTGCCCCTCCCTGATGTCATCGCCGGTCAGATTCTCCTCTTTTTCTTTAAGCAGTCCGACTTTGCGAGCATAATCATTCACTACTCGAGTCATCGCCGCTCGAAAGCCCATCAGATGAGTACCACCCTCCGGGTTGTACACGTTGTTGGCAAAAGGCATAACATTCTCGCTGTAGCCATCGTTATACTGTATGGCAATCTCAACCTCCGAGTCTTCGACCTTCTTCTCAACATAAAACACATCAGGGCTTAGCGTTTCCTTGCCCGCATTAAGGTGCTTAACATACGATCTGATCCCGCCGTCGAAGTAAAACTCGTAGCGGAAGGGATGAGCTTCGTTGTCTCGATAGTCAATCAGCTTGGCTCGGATACCCTTAGTCAGGTAAGCCTGGTGACGTAGATACTTCAGCACCCAATTGCGATCAAACTTGCTAAACTCCTTAAAGATCTGCTTGTCCGGATAGAAAGTGATTCGAGTGCCTCTCGTCATGTCAGTCCGCCCGAGCTTTTCCAGCTTAGACACCGGCTTACCCCCAGAGAACTCAATCCGATAGAGCTGTCCGTGGTGTGACACCTCGGCGATAAACTTCTCCGATAGAGCATTAACTACCGACGAGCCGACACCATGCAAACCCGACGATACCTTGTAGCCGCCACCGCCAAACTTGCCGCCGGCATGCAGAATAGTCAGTACGGTCTCAAGAGTTGATTTGCCGGTCTTGGGGTGAATATCGACCGGGATACCCCGCCCGTCATCAGTCACTCGGCAGCCACCATCTGCCAGTAGCTCGACTAGTACCATCGTCCCATAGCCGGCAATAGCTTCGTCGACACTGTTGTCGGCGATCTCTTTGATCAGGTGGTGTGCCCCGTCATAGCCGGTCGAACCGATGTACATACCGGGGCGCTTGCGAACCGGCTCTAAGCCCTCTAGAACTTGGATCTGACTAGAATCATAGTCATCTGCATTTGATCTACTCTTTGCCATAATCTATCTAATTTATCCCTCTCTACAGTTAACTAAACATAGTATATCATAGGTACTATAAAAATGCCGTGATTCAGCCCTCAAAGCCCGCCAAGGCTACCAGACGCCATAAGCCAGCTTTTGAGTCGTCTAGGCTGTAGAGCGTAGCAGCGGTCTGTCCTGCTAATGAAAATGTAGAGTCAGCGCCTCCGAGTCATCATCCGGCTGGCTAGCCGGTTGGGTCGGCGGCGGAGTCGGCGGAGCGACTGAGCCGGTCGGCGGATTAGTCACCGGAGTCTGAGCGGGGGCATTAACCCGATTATAGTAGTGCTCCGTATTGGGTGGAGTCGGCAGAGGAGCTGGAGTCGGGGGTGGTGGCAATGGGGTTGACGGTGCCGGCGAGACTAGGGTCGGCTGAGCCGGTAGGGTCGGTTGAGCCGGCTGAGCAGATGGCATGGTCGACGGACTCTGCCCTATCATTGACATCGGTGTGGATAGCGTCGACGAAGCTGGGTGAACTCCCGGCTGAGCAGTTCTAGGCTGAGGCTGACTAACCGGCTGAGGTGAGATAGGTTGCTGGGCGACCGGCTGGCCGGATGCTTGCCGTTTGGCTAGCCAATTCTGTAAGAAGTCATTAGAAGACGGCTGCGACGCTGCCGTACCCTTGTCGACAGTAACAACGGAGTTGGCAGGCTTGCGAGTCGGCGCATTCGCCGTAGTCGATAGACGCTTTTCGATCTCCGCCTCGACTTCTGCCCGAGGGCGACCATACCGTTCTGCCGAAAGTCTGATTAGCGACTTAGCCAAGTCATCATTCGTCTGTACTTTGAGCGGCGGCAAGGACATGGTAAAGGGTGCCGTCGGTGCGCCATTGACCAACATCTTTACCGCTGCCGTATAGTTGGGCATAAAGAGCAAGTCTTCCGGCTGGAAGGTCGGCTGGAACATCTTGACTACATTTTCCACGTCGTCTGAGCCGACTCGTCCAATGATATAAGTACCGACGTTACCAACGATCGCTCCCCTGATTTTATCGGTTAACTGCCCCATGAACTGATTAGCCACGATCAAGTTCAGCCGATACTTACGAGCCTCAGAGAGAATCGATTCAAATGAGTCGGTAGCGAAGTTCTGAAACTCATCAACGTACAAACAGAAGTCCTTCCTCTCCTCCTCCGGAATATTAGCCCGAGACATAGCCGCCGCTTGAAACTTCATCACGAAGACCATACCGAGAAGCTTAGCGGGGATATCGCCCAACTTACCTTTCGATAGGTTAACCAGCAGGATCTTGCGCTTGTCCATGATCTCTCGCAGGTTTAACCCCGAGTGAAGCTGCCCAAGAACATTACTAATGACGACATTCTCGAAGTCCGCCCACTTAGACACCACCCAGCTGGTTACCTCACCGGCGTCATTGGATCGCTGGGCGTTTGGCCACTCCTTCGTCCAGAAATCGATCGCTTGCTGGGTGTGAAGATATTTGATCCTCGGCTTGGTAAAGTCGGGGTCACGCAGTACCTTCGGGATATCCATAAATGTTCCACCGCCCGGGCTATCCATCAGCAGGAGTGAAGCATAACGAACGATATTTGCCATCCGAGGCCCGACGAAGCCCTGGTGATTCGGGTCATAGAGCGAGTAAAGCATATTCATCGTCTCTGAGATTATGTAGTCCTTGGTGCGAGTTGGATCAGGATCATCTTTGCTGACCTCAAATAAGTTCATGCCGATCGGATTGTCTGAATCGGTTGGGTTAAAGTAGATTATATCGTTAACTCGTTCTCTCGGCACCATACGCAAGATGTCCTCTGCCGCATCGCCGTGCGGATCGATGAAGGCGAAGCCATCGCCATTGATCATGTCCTGTAGCGCCAAGCGCTTGAGCAGGACCGACTTACCCATACCAGTTGAACCCATGATGTAAGTATGACGACGCCTATCATCTAAGGAAAGCCTGATCGGCTTGACTACACCCCGGAAGACGTTATTGCCCAGCAAGATCCCCTCATTCATCGCTTGGGTCGGGCCATCAATCTCTCGGAAGGTCTGACGCTCTACCTGAGACGACGGGATATTGGTCTGATTGGGTAAATGAAAGATAGTCGCCAGCTCAACCGAGTTAAGAATGTCTGACGACTTCTCAGCCGGAAAGAAGCGCATGATGTAGTCTGTCACAAAGCTCTTGATGTCACTAGTCGGCTCAAACTTAAAGCCGTTACCGGTTGGCAAAGTGTAGAGAGCGAAGGCGGACTGCAAGCTGGTCAAGAGTGCCTGCGAGCGAGCCGAGTTCGGCGTTGATACCACCAGGCGAATCATCACTTCGTAGCCGGCATGCCGGGCTTTTTCTTCCATCTGCTCCACCCTGGTCTGGTCAGTACCGCTCAGCGGCTTGGTCTCTTTCTCTTTATTTATTTCATCAGGCGGTTTCCAAAGCGCCTCCAGGATCTGACCGGCATAAGCTAGAGCCGCCGAACCTTTGCGGTTGCCACTGGCACTCTTTTTACCATCCCGAATATCTTGTACCCGGTCGTCGATCTTGTGTGCCCAGTTCGGCTTAGCCGGACGCAATAAGATCTGCACCGCCACACCATCACCTCGCCCGGCCATGGTCAGAGCGTTAAGAATCGCCCCCATGGCATCACGCTTAGTATCCTTATAGGTGGCAATCGGAAATAGGTAGGGGCGAGACAAGTGCATCTCACCGCCCAGAGTACCGCTCATCTTGCTCGCCCTGTTGAACACATTTATTTCAGCCACTTCCTCCAGGCGAGCTGTCGGATATGCCGCTATAACCGCCTGCTTGATATTATCCAGTAACAGAAATGGCACCGCCACATAGTAGTGGACTAGTCCGTCATGGGCGATAATCTCAAATGAGATATGGCGCTGACCATAGATCCGACTATGAAACCCTTTGGTAGCTGTACTGGCGATGATGTCATACATAGTCTGAGCCTGGGAGATACTCTCGTCAGTCACATCGCGAATATCCCTGCTGCCCACCTCTTTATCCTCGCTACTTGGTGGCAACTGGATCATCACCTGAACCATCTTAAGGGCTCGCTCGTAGTTCTTGCGCCCTCGCACTTCTTTGCGGAACGCCATGTAGGCGATCGTGATGATAACCGCCATCACACCGATAAAGACCAGTGCACTCACTAGCGTTGCGATCAGATTACCCATGCCCATCCCAGTTTTATCCTAATGTTAAGCGGTATCTACTTGCCCACTTCTATTTACTGTTAATAATTTTACCATAACGTTCCTTTAGATACCCCTGCATTAGCTGAGCAATCTGATGTGCCTGCTCATAAGGGTCAGTCTCGGTAGCACTGATGGTCTGCTTGGTCTTGTCCACCCAGACCCGGTTAAATTTCTCTGCATCAACCACCACGGGGTCAACCGGTGTGGTGGTAGAGGTAGTGGTGGTTGACTGAGTGGTCTGAGCCACAGGATTAACAGTCATCGCTTGACTAGGCAACGCCAGCTCTTCGGCGCTGGATAGCTGCTCATGCCCCATCGGCGCTTGATTGAGATTATTCGGACTACTGTCAATCGTTGTGCCTGGGTCTACATTGTACTGTGGTAGCTGATTACCGCCACTCTCGACGTTATTACCCGGCCTGGGAGCGGTATTAAAATTGGGCGTGCCTGCACTCGGTTCCATTACTGGTACAGTATAGCATAACCACGGTCAGATTAACATGAGAAATCAGCGGTTCTCAGCTGCCCCGACCGACCGACTCCGGCATACAACCCTGCTCCGCAGTGGCTACAGACGTTTGACGATATAAAAGACCGCCACCGCCTCGGTAATGGTCGTCAGCACCACGTCAGTCAGCTCGATTCGCTTGATAGAGTTGAGCGAGATGATAATCAGAGGCATCATGGCCAGTACCCCGCAGACAGCCAGCACTTTAGTCTGTGAGCGTCGTGTCTTGCTGTCGGACGTAGTGGTAATCGGTCGGCTCGGACGAACCAGCCCCCAAACATATCTGATAATCATTGTCATGAGCACAATGAAGCAATAGCTCAAAAGATAGATCAGACCTAGAACCAATAATATACCCGCCGGACCGTTATCCGACGGGTTAGTCATATTGAGCACAAAGAATAGAGCAATCATCGCCAGGATTACTCCGACCAAAGACACGACAGCGATCGTCCGCTTTCTCATAGCCTAAGTTTATAATATCGCTAGTGTAAAATCAAAAACACCGGTACAAAATGGTCCGGCTTCGGCAATGTTGTAAGAGAGGCTGCCCAGCTTCCTCCGTAGTTGTGAAGTCTAAAGTGCGACATCCCATCCGCCCACTAAAAACAAAATGGGGCGCGGGTCACGGTCACATCAGAAGCTAGACAAGCCTCGACTGACCGCTCCCTTTCGGGAGCATATGTGTAGCGGAGCTGGATCAAAATCCCTCTGATTGGATTTTATCTTACGCTCAACGCTTTCGTGACAGAGTGGTAGCACTAGCACCACGACTCTGTGGCACTACAGCTACCATGCCTGTCACGAACGCTCAGCTGTGGACGAACGTCTTATGTGGTTGCGTTCCTCACTTCAGCTGGTGACACGATCTAGCCTGCGTGCTATGCGTCTCAAGCCCCTCACCGGCTGATGACTTTCAGCGAGGCTTGATCCGCCCCGGCACACAGACAATTTATATTTGTCAGTTTTTATTTTAGATTAAAGAGCGAGCTTTTTCGGACTTTTGATTAGTTCTTTTTGTCTTACAAGCTTAGGTTGACTATACCAAACAAATAGCCGGCTGTCAACGCTTAAGCTTCCGCTATACGTTGTATTTTTTATCATCACTACTGTTATAAAGACGCAGGATCCTTGATAATGCCCAAAATTAACGTTGTAAATATTGTATGAGCAGTTTTTCTAGCTGGTAATTAAGACCTCTTGATATCTCAGCCACAACAAACTATCGACCCAACCACGCAATATGTACCGGCCGCCAGCCATGTTGGCGTCCTAAGCATAGTCGCTCCAAGAAGTAGCACACACCCCTTACGTCACTCTCAAGAAGATCCTCGTCCTACCATCAGCCCCATTATCCGGAGTCCCAACGCCTTATACTGAGATCATCGTCCTCAGCTCGCTTCAGCTCACGATCAAGCTCTCTTTTGCGAATTGCGCATATAACCAAGAGCCATTGTCTCGTCTCGAGTTTACGCTGCACTTAATTTCATTATTTCATTTGGGCTTAGCTTGACCAGCAACCTGCGCCGAACAACCCTCTCGACAAATTGCGCCGGACCGTCAATCGCTTTGATGTCGAGCTAGCATTGTTCGTCGGAGCCATTAAGCCAAAAACCGAAACGCCGAGACCAAATATCGCCATGTCGTCGTACCTAGACAGCCAAGCTTGAACGTCTAGTCACAAATTAGGTCATACAAAAAACGACCCGCTGCGAGAATTCGGGTCGTTTATGGAGATTTGATTTGTGTTATTGTTGATAATTTTTGTTTTTGTATGTGCGCGGTTCATGAATACATTTTTTACTCATCAACCACCACTATAGTATCGCACCAATTCAGCCATGTCAACGACCCCGGCTAGTATTTTTTACCACGCACATATATTAGTTCATTGCCGAAATCACATCTGGTGGAGCTGGCGGGAACTACCCCCGCGTCCGCATGGTAACAATCCGATCATCTACGAAGCCTAGTAGAACTCGTGGCTACATCAACCCGTCTCAAGAGTTCTACTCAGATAACGGATAGACGCCCCTGCTTTCGCTTCGGCTAGCCCCGGGGCAAGAGAACCCGGAGATAACCTAGCACCATAATCTGACGCACAAGTGACCTATCGTGCGTCGGTCACTTGGCGGGCTGCCAATAATTCTAAGCTAACAAGCTCAGGCAGCAACAGCCATGGCGACAGCCTTGGGAGCAAAAGCACTCTTTAGGCCGGCGACAAAGGCTTGCAAACGATTCTTTGCATTTATTACGACTGTAAAGTTGTCAACTGCTCGCCGATCAAACTGTTAAAGTCCATCCGTCAAGGTATATATCAGCCCCAGACACCGCCTACTATAGCAAACTCATGTTAATAAATCAACACCCTACAGAGGTATGCCTGTACAGACATCTCCAGCCGGCGTTATAATATGGTTTATCATGATCGCACGAGTAGAAACCGCAGTCGCCAAGGGCTACGATGGCGTACCGGTCGTCTCGGAGTGTGACATCACTAAGGGGCTACCCGCATTTAATATCGTAGGACTAGCCAATAAGTCGATTGCCGAGTCGAGAGAGCGAGTTCGCTCAGCTATCGTTAATTCCGGCTTCAGTTTCCCCGCTAAACGCATCACCATCAACCTGGCGCCTGCCAATATCGCCAAGGACGGCTCTCACCTTGACCTGGTGATCGCCCTATCTATCTTGATTGCCAGCAAGCAGCTACCGGCTAAGGTTGCTAAGGGTATCTTATTTGCCGGCGAGCTGGGGCTGAATGGCGAACTACGCAACGTCAGAGGTGCGCTAAGTCTAGCCGAATGCGCCAAAGCAACTAAGCACTCCGATATCATCGTACCGCTCAACAATGCCCAGCAAGCGGCTCTAGTAAAGGGCATTAGTGTAGTAGGAGCAACAACTCTTAACAGCGTATTTGAGCATCTGATCGGCGAACACATTATTTCTCCAGCCCATAGTAACGTTGTAAATAATAGTTATACAAACTTACCCTCTATTGACGACATTCACGGTCAGACACTGGCCAAAAGAGCACTTGAAGTCGCTGCCGCCGGACACCACAACGTTCTCTTCGTCGGGCCACCGGGCTCGGGTAAAACCATGCTGGCCAAAGCATTACCCGGCCTCTTACCGCCCTTAAATGAACAAGAGATTCTCGAGACGACTAAGCTCTATTCGCTAGCCGGCGAGAGCGACGAGGTCATTACCGCACGACCGTTCCGGTCGCCTCATCACACCGCCTCACATGTAGCTATGGTTGGCGGCGGCACCAACATCGCCCCCGGCGAGATATCGCTCGCCCATAACGGCGTGCTTTTTCTCGACGAAACGCCGGAGTTCTCTAAGCGCACTCTTGAGGCGTTGCGTCAGCCGCTAGAGGATCACCGGATCAATATCAGCCGAGCCGGCGCTAAATCGACCTACCCCGCCAACTTCATGCTACTGGCTACCATGAACCCTTGCCCCTGCGGCTACTACGGCGACCCCAGCCATGAGTGTAGCTGCAGTCAGAAAATGATCCAGGAGTACCAAAAGAAATTATCCGGCCCGTTGCTTGATCGGATTGATTTATTTGTTCAAGTCGCCCGGGTGCCTAGACAGGATTTAACCAGCACAACGCCGACCGATCACCCGGTGGCTACCGAGTGGCGTCAGGCTATCGCCGACGCCAGACATCGCAGCGAAGTGCGACAACACTGCCCCAATGCCGGCCTATCCAATAAGCAGCTCCAGCAGCTAATCCACTTCTCACCCGCTGCCAAGAAGCTATTGGATGACGCCATGGACAAACTAGGGCTATCCGCCCGTGGCTATTTCAAGACTATGCGAGTCGCTACCACCATTGCCGATCTCGACGGATCAGATACAGTCACCGATCAACACGTCGCCGAAGCATTGCAATTCCGCCAGCACCGGCTAATACGCTAATCATATCCTGCTAGTGAAACCGGCTAATCATGGCAAGCGTGGTTGCACGCTCTCTAGCCTTAGTAGCATGACTTTATGTATCTGCTGGGCTGGGGTTGACTGCTCAGAGGTAACTTAGTTATAATCATGAGCGAACACACGATGATTGAGCCCGGGTGGGTAAAGTCCCGGCGACAGTCACCGTGGTTAGGTAACTATTCCGGAGTGGCGCAGCGGTAGCGCAGTTGACTGTTAATCAATGGGTCGCCGGTTCGAATCCGGCCTCCGGAGCCATATAAACTAATATCAGGTAAAAGGATCTATATAGCCAATCATTCAATTCGGATAAATGGTCAGATCCGTGCTCGTGAGCTACGTGTTATCGGCGCAAGCGGCGATCAATTAGGTGTCATGCCTACTGCGAGAGCCCTCGATAAAGCCCGTGAAGTCGGTCTTGACCTAGTAGAGATATCACCCAATGCAGCACCACCTGTTGCTAAAATCGTTGACTGGGGTAAGTACCAGTATCAAAAGATGAAAGAGCAGCAGCGTAACCGCAAGAATGCGCATAGTAGTGAGATCAAACAGATGCGGTTGGGGCTCAAGATTAGCCAAAACGACCTCAACATCAAGCTACGCAAAGTCCGTAAGTTCTTATTAGACGGCGATAAAGTCAAGATTCAGCTGATTTTTCGCGGTCGAGAGATGGCGCACCCTGAGGTGGGTCGAGATTTACTCAGTAAAATACTCGATCAGCTGTCAGACGTCGCCGTCGCCGATAATAAGCCGGTGATGGCAGGTCGCAACCTGAATATCATCATAAGGAGTAACCCTCATGCCAAAGCTAAAGACGCACAAGGGCACTAGCAAGCGCATCCGCCTGACTAAGTCCGGTAAGCTATTACGGCGCAACGCCGCCACTCACCACAAGCTGGCTCATCAGACCGCCCGAAGCAAGCGAGCCAAGAAAGCCGACACTAAGATCAATGGTTCGGTCAAGCAGACTATTCGTCGGGCTCTAGGTGTCTAAAATTATTTAATCTACATGGAGAAGGAGTAAGAATGAGAGTAAAACGAGGTGTCACCGCCAGAGCTCGCCACCACAAGGTACTAAAGCAAGCCAAAGGCATGAAGCATAACAGCGCCGGGCGCAGCTTCCGCCTGGCGAACGCCCGGATCATCAAAGCGTTACAGTACGCCTTTCGTGACCGGCGCAACCGCAAGCGTGATCTGCGTAGCCTATGGATCACCCGTATCAACGCCGCCGCCAGGCAGAATGGTACTACCTACGCTCAGCTGATGGCCGGTCTCAAAGCTAAGAATATCCAACTTGACCGCAAGACCCTAGCTGACTTAGCAGTGCGTGAACCCGAGGCTTTCACTGCTATCGTCAAAGCTACCCAAAAATAGCTTCGTCGGAGAATCGCTAAATCTAAAACACCCTCTTAGCAAGAGGGTGTTTTATTAAGTCTACCAGTCTGCCTATAAGCCGGGTCCTGTTTAGATGGTCATCTATCTACCATGACTATTGCTAATCACGTCTAGCGGGTTAAAACGATCGGCTGGCGAGCCACCAGTGACCCGATCTCCTTGCAGTCAACAGGGTTTACCTCTCTGATGCGTCACCGCATCCGACTGTGAGCTCTTACCTCACTCCTTTCACCCTTACCCGGCACCTTTACTAGCTCTGCGAGTTACCGTCGACTCGGCCGACATCCGACACAAAGCTAGTAAAGGTGCCGGGCGGTATCGTTTCTGTGGCACTTTCCCTAGGGTCACCCCCGGTCGCCGTTAGCGACTGTCGTTGCTCTACACTGCCCGGACTTTCCTCTCGTGAGACTATCGCCTCACCAGCGACCATCCGGCAAACCGGCACAGATATTATAGCACGACCGCCCCGCCAACCGGTCACAGCTGAGCTAACCGGAGTCCGACTTCCGGCTGTCATGACGGCTAGACTGATTTACTGCTTGTCATCAGAATTGCTCTCGGCTTGAGTATCGGACTCTTCTCGGTCAGCTTCCTGCTGCGACCGATCCTTCGGTCGAAGCTTATCAAACTCACCTCGGTAGATCTTCATCAGGGTGTCTTGCAGTAAGCTACTCTCGATCAGGTCTCGCTTAGCACTCTCCCTGAGCTTGCTATCAAACTCCTCGTTATAGCCGATGAAGACCGGGCCACGACCTTCAGGGCGTCGCTCGCTATCTTGTCTCTGGTCCGGTTGCGATTCGCTATTGCTGCTTTTCATGCTTTGCCTCCTTTAGCCTATTCTTATTATAGTAAGCAAAATTATTTTTTCTATAGTACGCCTTATCATCGATCAACACTATCGGTATACCGAAGTACCGAGCGAACTTCTTGCTGTTGTCGTTAATCACCGCCACATCAGCACCGTGCGCCACGATATAGGACGGTTGCAGGCGGCCATGTCGGACGTTTAGATCACCGGAGTTACGGAATAGTCCCACTTCGTTATAGTGCATCGTATCCAATTCGCCCGCCACGGATTGTTCCCGCTTGTTAATGCACTGCTTGATAAACTCATCACAAGTCGTCAGGGGTAGACTAAACATATTAGGCAAGAAGTTACCACTGAGATAGGCGTCCTGCGGACACATACCGATGATGCCACCATAGCTAATATTGTTAAAACCTAGCGTTACCCCCTCACGACTATCATCTTTCAGATAATAGAGATAATCGCTACTGACACAGCTGGCCGAAATGGTTGATGATCCCCGAGCCGTATTCCAGACACCGGGGTCTTTCATCAAGGCGTTATAAATACTCGCATTACCAAACATGTAGATAGTATGACTGAGAATATTGAAAGGAGCGCCATTCAACTTAACCACGTCAATCTTGCCCTCGCCTTGGTCATCAGCTATTTGAGTACGCTCCACCCCATCATTGTCGGCGCTCGGGTCAAATAGAGCCCGGTTCCAATCGTCGGTGACAAAGCGAGTTAGCTTATCCATCAGGTCAGACTCTGAGCCCTCAATCTTAGTAATCCGAGCCACTCCGTCGTCACCCACTACCGGTGTACACAAGGGAGAGTTCTGAATCACCCGCAGGACATCCTCGGCGCTCTTAGCATCTTTTATCTTCTTGCGCAGCAGCATCACCGCCCGGTCATTAATCGTCAGTGCACCGGCCTCAGCAAGGTGCTTCAGATCATAAGCCGCCAGGGTGCGACTTGGTCTATCCGGTCGCATAATGAAACGAGCCGCTTTGACAACCTCGTCTCTCTTGCCGCTGATCAAGTCGTCGCAAAGCCGCTCTGAAACGATCGCTCGGTAATTCTCCAGCTCTTCAAACGAGCGAATATGGCAGAAGTTGCCAGTTCTCAGTACCTTTACCAGATTTTGTTTGGTCTCTTCGCTCAGCTCGGCTACATCGGCCAGATCGTCAAATAGTTCGCCCGACCCCTCTTTCTCCCCCACCAAGATGGCGTAGTTGGTCGTCCGAGCTCTGTCGCCATTAAATAAATCATACCGTTGTAATGTATCCAGGCGACGTTTTATCGTCTCGATCTTCTGCCGACTCGTCATTTTATCGCAGATGATATCGTCGACGTGACTATCGTAGTAGACGATATCGCCAATGTAGTCATCACCCAGGATAGCCGCCTTGCCGTCGTGCTCCAGCCGGAGGAGCTTGGTATAAGTACCTCGCAAGAATGGAAAACGCTGAGCAAGATGCCGAATATCCTCCGCTACCTTGGCCGGGTCAGCATGCTCTTCCCGCCCCTCCTGCATGACCTCGCAGAAAGTCTGACCCTCTTCAAACGACTCCAAGCTACCATAGGCCTCTACCGACCGCCGTTGCACATCGCCCAGCTTGTCCAGTATCAGTGGCGTCATCGGGGTACGACCGATGCAATCATGCACAAAGCTGCCGTTGTATTCTTCTTTCTTGAGCTTCAAGCTCTGATCCAGAGTCTCGATAAAGAGTTCGTTTGGCACCCCGTCAGTAAAGTAGTCACTGATGGAACGGTCTTTGCCCCTTGATCTAATCGAGTTCAGAAAGCCGCTGAAACGATTCATCTCGATTGACTGCACCAACGTCCGTTCACTAGCCGGTTTGTGTCCCGAGCTGTCATCTACATCAACCGTGTTCCAAAATTTGGTCGCCGGGGCATCAGGGCAGATCTTGGTCGAGACGACAGCCACCACGCCTCTACCACTACTGATCAAATAGTCATACAGCCTGGCAACATTGTCGTCATTGAGCACTCCGGCTTGGTATAGATTCTCTTGAGTAGCTTCACCCAGCTTCTCGTCGCAACATCGCTCGACAAACCGCCTGTCCTCCAGCGGATCGTAGCCCAGGCTCTTTAGACTATCGACCAGACTCTTGGCATTATCCAGCACCTGCTGCTTCAGCTCGGGATTATCGTCGCCAGGCTTATACAGGCAGATATATCTATCATCTAGAATAGTCGCCCCGGCGACATCCGCCATACTGATATCCTCCCGGTCAAGATGCTCCTTCACTTCGTTAGCCGACTCTGTGTCGGCAAGTACCTTGTTAATAAAATAGCCGTAAGCCGGACTGGAGATAGACTCCACCGGCTCGACAAACCGATTCCGGTGGTCTCGCACCGCTTGGCTCAGACAGTCTACCGTCAGATCCTCCAGTCCATCATGACTGGCCGGAGTAACATCCTGCTCGCTAAACAGGGTCGAGATATCGTTAACCAGATGGTATTTGATAGAGTCATCGTAGCGCCGACAGTTATTCAGCACACCTCTGATCACTTCGTCCTTAGCCGGATCATCCGCCTTAATTATCGGCACGGCTTCTGCCAGACATCTGGCGGCAGCCAGCGGAGGCGGCTCAACAGCCTCCTCGTCATCACTACCGGCAAGATCGGTAATCATATCTAATAAGTGTTGTGACATCTGCTCCAAAGACGGCTCATCCTCTGCCGCCTCCAGCGAGGGTGTAGCCCCGGTCGTTTCAGGCTGGATAGAGGGCTCTTCCACTGCTACAGCTTCGCCGGACTGAGACGGGCTCGTCAACTCACCCGCCTGGTCGGGCTCAGGCAGCCTGAACACATCTTCCCCGCCCCACTCATTAGAGGGGTCAACTTTTTTGATCGGTGACTTTTCGTGTCGATGCATATATTTATACAAGCATTATACACTAACCCGCCCCTAACTCGGCTACGCTCACCGATAAACACTCCCCTCGCACCGCCTTGCGTCAATTCGCCCGTATCTGATAGAATGCATGGCGTGGGGATATAGCTCAGTTGGCTAGAGCGCCTGCTTTGCAAGCAGGAGGTCAAGAGTTCGAGCCTCTTTATCTCCACCACTTTTAGGTGTTACAATAGAGTAACTCGGGCGATTAGCTCAGCTGGTTAGAGCGCGTCACTGATAATGACGAGGTCTCAGGTTCAAGTCCTGAATCGCCCACCATAACCGAAGAAGACTTACGCCCCGTGAGGGGCGTTATTTTCGTCTGTCGGGGCAAGCAAAATGTTTACATTTTGTCTGACCCGGCAGGCGAAAATAATGGTGTCTGCCAGGAGCATGAGTCTTCTTCGGTTATGAGAGATATCTCAGGGTTTGACCTGAGCTTCACCGAAGTCATTATATACCCACCGGGGATATAATGATGTCTGTCGGGGCAAGCAAAATGTTTACATTTTGTCTGACCCGACAGCAACCTCTACCCCACCACTGCCCTGAGGGCTTGCTTCATCCTGTCATAGCCCTCTTGGTTCATATTGTCAGCAACGAAGTTGTCGTGGGGTTTACTGCGAATGCCTTTATGATTCTCACCATAGTCCCAGACCGGGTAGTAGGTACGGAAATCATAGAAGTCTGGGTGGCGGTCAGCAGTGGTTAAGAAGTCTCTAGCGGCTTGCTTGAATGAGCCACCATGCTGCAGAACCCAGTTCTCGATGCCGACACCACCTAGTCCACCCACTCCTTCTGCCTCAGGACTGCGTCTTGGTTTATAGGCACCGGCAGCCTTAAGGAACTGCTTGGCGTAGATGATGTTAGCTAGGACTTGCTGGTACTTGGCCTCGGATTGGTTCTTGATGTTACTGAGTCGGTCAGCCAGTGCGGCATCGGTCGGGTATTGGACTTTGTTAGTCTTCTGGGCAAAAGTGATGTCAATGTCGACCGGTTCAGCCAGTCCATCTAGGGATACTTGCTTCAGGCGGAGATTACCATTGACCATCCGACTTTTATTGTCTACCTGACCCGCCTCACCTTCGCCTTCTCCATCTTCATTATGATCTAAGTTGTCTATTTGATTGCTCGTGCCGTTGACTTCATCCGCCTTGCCAAAGGCAGCGAGGAGTGCATCAGTAATTTGTTGTTTCTTAGTTGGGTCATTGAGGATGCTTCTATCCAGTCTAGCCATGTAGTCAAAGTCACCTGAGCTGGGAGCGTTAGTCTGTCTACCGGTAGAGCCGGTATCAATCATCTCCACGATGTTCTCGGTCAGATCACCATCCAGGTAGTCCTTGTAGCTGAGGTTTAACTCAGGGATATTAGTAATAGCTTGCTTGATAGCCTGGTTGATCACTTCATGCTTATGATCAGTCTCGGCTATGCTAGTTGGGAGCTGGTCAATAATGGCATTGGTACTAGGAACGGTAGTATTACCGACATCGGTAGAGGAGAGATCTAGCTCATCATCCGAAGCAAACTGGTAGTCACCGGTATGGTAGTAGCTGAGGCCGGACATCTGCTCCCTCATCTTGTCATAGTCAGCTGGGGTGAAGACGAGCTCTTCGCTGTCTCTATCTACCACCGGGATGTAGAAGCCGCCCAGGGCGATTTCCAGCTTAGTAATGTCGGAGACGAGAGTAGAATCAATACGGGTGGAGTCGGTAACGCAGTAATCGACCAAGTTCATACCGAAGCCGGTACGGACACCGTAATGACCATCGCCATCTACACCGGTAGCAAAGATTTCCAGCTTGGGCAATCCCTCTCGGCGATGGCGCTTGGCCTCCGCTATCTCCTTGAGGCGACGGTCAATCTCTTCCTGAGTGAGGTCAGTACGGTCAAAGTTAGCATCGGGCACACTGAGGTCATAGATACTTTGGTCAGCTTCACCTTTGTCCCGTCGAGTGACAATGAATCTATCCTCTCCGGTAGCTTCATCACTCCGTAGCACCGTCCAGAGACCCCAGCCATAACTGCCAGCTATCATACTATCCATGGTTTGGTTAATCGTCTGTTCGCCGTACAGGACTATACTCGCATCGGCATCTAGTGGCGTAGTGTCACTGCGAGACGCATCGCCCAGGTATTCCTTAGAGATGGAGCCATTCTGGAAAGCGTAAGATAGGTAACGGATGCCATAGCCGTCAGTCCCACCCATACCTTTGACCAGGTCACCGGGCTGGAGCTTAGGTTCCTTCGTAGTAGCAAGGTATTCAGCTGTTTTACGGTTTCTAGCATCCGCTTCTTTGACGATATTATCCATGTACCGCTCAGCACCGGCTAAATCCTCAATGCCGACAAAGTGAGCAAAGTAACGGACAGCTCGGTCAGCCAGAGTATATCGACTGTTGGGCTTGATCAGGCTGGTCAGGTTAGTAAAGTCGGCTTGGAGAGCGTTGTTTACATCTTGATCTGCTTGCTGATGGATCAACTGATAGGGATGCTCTTTACCGGGTAAGGTGCTGTTATAGATAGTGGCTAGATGCCAAGTGAAGGTACTGAGAGTATCGTAATTAGCTTTAGTATCTTTATCCATTAGGTTGGTTGGTTGATTAAAGGTATCCCAATCCAGCTCACCTGAGCTTAGCTGATCGAGCAGAGTTTGACCATCCTTTAGGGTGGCCAGATACTCCCTGATGGAGCGGTTGTTAGAGCCGAGCGAAGCTCGGAGTAAGTCGGAGACAATGATGGTATCCCTGCTATTCAGCATCTGATCCAACTTGCCGCTCTTCAGATCACCGGTGGCTTGCTGAAGAACGGGGCTGATTGTATTAGGTTCGCCATCACTAACATAATTAAGGGTGGGGCTAAAATTAAAATCATCTTCTAGATTCGGTGACGGATGCATAGTGCGGAAAACCAGGTAGTTCTTGCCGACGTAGGGCAAGTGGTTATGAATATAGACATCCTCGATCTTATCTAGAGCTTCAGGGATTTTGTCTGTGTCCAGCTTGAGTAGCTCACGAGTGAAAGCCTCGGAACGATCAGCCAGTTCACTGGCGTTAGAGTTGGCTAGACGAGCCATGATGCTCGCTGTCCACTTGATCTGCTCAGCGGTCAGTTCATCATAATGTTCTCTAACATATGATTCGAAGAGCTTTCGAGAGTCATTCCAGTCATCGCCTTCACTAATACTACCATAGCCCTTTGCGACCGCTATCTGCTTGTCATCCAGCCCCATCCGCTTCTTGCCGGCTTCGTCTTGGTTTTGATAGTATTTATAAATTAAGTCTAGATCGTGGGCACCAGATGCAAAGGCGTCTTGCCAGAACTTTGGCTTAGGGCCATTAGCGTCAAAGTAGTCGGTGAGACTGTCAGGAGTCACCCCGTATTTCCTCATGTGACTGTTATCCAAATCGTATCCATCGCAGAACCTGACCATGCTTTTCTTGTCATCCGATAGGTCTGCCTGGAGCTCGGGGTTGTCATAGATGAATTTGATGTCGTTGAATAATATCTTATCAATTAGCTTGTCTGTTGGGCCATTAGCGTCAAAGTAGTCGGTGAGACTGTCAGGAGTCACCCCGTATTTCCTCATGTGACTGTTATCCAAATCGTATCCATCGCAGAACCTGACCATGCTTTTCTTGTCATCCGATAGGTCTGCCTGGAGCTCGGGGTTGTCATAGATGAATTTGATGTCGTTGAATAATATCTTATCAATTAGCTTGTCTGTTGGGCCATTAGCGTCAAAGTAGTCGGTGAGATCTCCGATCAAGATACTTTCCATCTTAGTTGCCCCACCCAGTCCGTCCATTCTATATGAATATGTTTCACAAAAGCTTCTAAGTTTTTGCCATTCGTTCGGTATCTTTTCCGCTGGAACGTATTCTAGCTGATCATATGCATCGCACAATATTCCGTTAGCCAGTCCATTAACCGGGCCACCGGCATCTAGGTACTTTTCTATCCATTGCCTTTTTCGTATATCCACATAATAGCCACTGTCGGGATAGGTCGAAACAAGCTCAAGATACTTACGACCAGCATCACCATAGTGATCTTTCCAATCGCTATCAATATAAGACATAAACTTATCTGTATCTTTATTACAGTAGCACCGCATGAAGACAGTGCCGTAAAACTTATCAGTAAGCTCATCGCCATCGAAAAGTTCTTCGGGGTTATTTATACAAATCGACCCTATAGACTTTCGGAATAATCTAACAGCCTCAGCGTCATATCTACCGTCTTCATCCCTCATCTTACTTAGCAGCTTAATCGTCGCTTTACTACCGTCCATCTCGCTAGTTTGGTCTTGGTGCGCTTCTAAAAACTCTAAACTTCTAAGCGTGCAATCGTAATCACCATAATCACGTTGCTTAGTAGCGCAGACATCCCATAGGAGAGACCCGGGATAATTCTGAAAGAATTTATCCCGCATAATTCCTTTCTCGTTGATAAGTTCCGCTATGTCCAGGTCGTTTCCTTCCTTAGCTGCATCAAAAATACGCTCCATACAGAAATACATAGCATCGGCACCATGACGCTTGGACTGCTCGTGCCAATAGTTAACAGTTGGATTATCGCCACTAGGAATTAGGTTAGGACTAACGACACTCCGCCCTAATTTTGCATGACAATCACTGCCATTTATTCCGTTTATTACGTCGTACAACCTACTGTACTCACGCAAATACATCTGGTCGACGGTTTTTGAATCGAGAACTCCCCCTTTGTAGGCCTCACTTTGCATTTTAATTACCCGATCATTAGCTCCTAACCAACTTAACTCTGTTATCCGATCGAGCGACTCGTCATTCTCGCCTATAGCGGTATGCCAGCCTAGATTCTTCATCAAATCTACGCATTTAGCAGTCCTGTCGCCGTCCCAATAAAGACCATTAATCCAATAACCCTCCTTAAAGCTACCCACCACATTATCGTCTATTAATACTTCCCCAAACTCTTGTACACTCATTCCAGCTTTCTGTATGCTCTCGACTACTCGCTTCTTACTCTCTTCACTAGAGCAAATTTGGCTCAAGATATCGACTGGCACATTGCTGGAAAGTGTGTAGAAATCATAAGTACCATCTTTATCGCCATCCCGCACGACATTTGCGACAGCATCGCCCATCATTTCGGTCGCCACATCCTGAATGTGCTTATTTGCGACAATCTGCTTTAATGGAATGCCGGACTCTTCCAGAAAATCAAAATCATAGCTTCCTTTAAGCATTTCTGCTCTAATATGGTCCAGGCAGTAAGATATAGTCTGCTGATCGCTGGAAGCAAACTTTTTAGACTCTAATGGGTAGTACATATAAAAATCACCGATCTGCAAGCCATCACCAACATCAAAATGACCATCGGCGCAAGCGTCAATATAGACTCGAGCCAGCTCAGGGTTAGATAAATCTATTCTGTCACCGCTAATTATTTCTTGGCTCTTTTCTAGAATTTTATAGTTTGAACTAAACATGCTGTTATCTATCGTATTCATAGATTGGCGCAGGTATTGATCCAGCACCTTTCCATTCCGCAGATTAATCTCATCATTCTCGACCAATTGATCAAGCCTGATGTGCTTATCCCTCTTACTCGCCTCTTGGTCATCCATAATCTCGCTGATTAAACCTAGCTGTCTTTCTACTTGTCTTTCTCGAGCAGACGACTCAATAGCGTCTACAGCTATGTCCAAAACCGACTCAGGGCTAATCTGTTTGACCACTTCAATCCCTGTTGGCTGCGCCTCAGCACTAGCCCAGACGGTCTGACTGGCTTGACTGCCCTGCTCTACCCGGCTAGACCGGTCGTTAGGTTCGTCCCGGTCGCCTTTGATTACCCGGACTTCAACGGTCTCGCCTTGATCTGAAGTGTGGTTGATGTCATTAGCATTTTTGCCACCATTGACATCACTGGCGTTACCGTAGTTGCCTACTTTACTAGCTCCTTGTTCCGGCACGTCAATCTGCCATTGGTCAGCATTGGCATTATTCGCTGTTGCCTCCGGCTGTTGATAACTATCGTGTCTATTCATGGTGCTTATGGAAATTATAGCAGATCTTCAGCTTGCTCGGCGTAGCACTCACTCAGCACAATAAAGTGCTAGCGTCACGTCCGGTCGCATCACTCATCCCCGACGCTTACTTTGCGCCAGCCTCTGCTTGATCTCGCCAATGGTGTCTCTCAGCTCAGCCGCCTGCTCGAACTCTAGGTTGGCCGCCGCTATCTCCATTTGCCCCGTCAGCTCGCCGATCAAGTGCTGATATTCGTCAATCGGAATCTTATTCAGATTCAGCTTGGGCCTCGCCTTTGACTCATCGACCGGAATGACCGCCCTTAACCCCTCATCGATCAGCTTATTGACTGAGTGCGGGGTGATGCCATGCTCTTCATTATAGCGAGACTGGATCACCCGGCGTCGCTCCGTCTCGTCGATAGCATAGCGCATCGCCCCGGTGACTTTATCGCCGTACATGATCACCTTGCCCTCGACATGGCGAGCCGCCCGACCGATCGTCTGGATCAGGGCTGACTCCGAGCGAAGAAAGCCTTCTTTATCAGCGTCGATGATCGCCACCAGGCTAACCTCCGGTAGATCCAAGCCCTCTCGCAGTAGATTGATGCCCACCAGTACGTCGTAGACACCCTCCCGCAACTCTCGCAAAATATCGCTTCGCTCCAGTGTACCCACGTCACTATGGATATAAGCCGTCTTCACTCCCGCCTCGACCAAGAACTCAGTCAAGTCCTCTGCCATCCGCTTAGTCAGGGTGGTCACCAGAGTGCGCTGGTGTTTCCGGATCCGGAGCCGGATCTCATTCATCAGGTCATCTACCTGGTGCTCGCTGGGACGAAGCTCAATCTCGGGATCCAGTAGCCCGGTCGGACGAATCACCTGCTCGACAGGCTCTTTCGAGTGCGCCAGCTCGTACTCGCCCGGCGTAGCACTGACAAAGACCGCCCGGTCAATGTGCGACTCGAACTCAGCAAAAGTTAGCGGGCGATTATCCAGAGCGGAGGGTAGGCGAAAGCCATACTCGACCAGCGTTTCTTTACGAGCTCGGTCGCCATTGTACATACCTCGTACCTGTGGGATAGTCATGTGTGATTCATCGACCAGCAGCAAGAAATCGTCAGGGAAATAATCCAGCAGAGTAGCCGGTTGCTCACCGGGCGCCCGGCCGGTCAAGTAGCGGCTATAATTCTCGATACCTTTGACAAAGCCGGTCTGCTCCAGCATCTCGAGATCATACTTGATCCGCTGGGTTAAGCGCTGAGCCTCAAGATATTTCTGATGATCCTCGAAGTATTTAAGTCGCACCTGATATTCCTGTCTGATCTGCTCGATCGTCTGCTTCATCTTTTGCTCCGGTGTCACGTAGTGGCTAGTCGGAAAAATAGTCACCTGCTGTGGATGGCCCATAATCTCGCCCGTCAACGGGTCGATCTCCAGGATACGCTCCACTTCGTCACCAAAGAACTCCACCCGATAAGCCGTCTCTCGCCCCGAGGGGTAGATATCGACTGTATCGCCCCGCACTCGGAAGTTGCCCCGAGCAAAATCCAGGTCGTTGCGGTGATACTGGATATCGCTCAGATGACGCAAGAACTTGTCGTGCCTGTAGCGCTGACCTAGCGATAGCCTGATCGACATCTCGGCATAATCACCCGGTGAGCCGATGCCGTAGATGCAGCTGACGCTAGCCACGATGATCACATCCCGGTGGGTCAGCAGAGCACTGGTCGCAGCATGCCGTAGGCGGTCGATCTCTTCATTGATCCGTGAATCCTTTTCGATATAGGTGTCTGAGCTGGCGATATAAGCCTCGGGCTGGTAGAAATCAAAGTACGAGACGAAGTAATGCACTTCATTCTCGGGGAAAAATTGCTTAAACTCTGAGAATAGCTGCGCCGCCAGGGTCTTGTTGTGAGCCAGCACCAAGGTAGTCTTACCGGTATTCTTGATCAAGTTTGCCATGGTAAAGGTCTTGCCCGAGCCGGTCACGCCCAGCAGAGTCTGATACTTCTCGCCCTGTTCTATCCCCTCGGTCAGACGAGCAATCGCCCTCGGCTGGTCACCGGTTGGCTGATACTTAGTCTGTAGTTTGTACTCCGCCATTACTCCTGTCATTCTAGCATAGGCCTAGTGCTATAATCAGCTCATGCGCTCCCGCTCCTTCGTAAAGCCCAGCCGAGACATCATCGTCATCGCTCATAATATTCGCTCTATTCAGAATGTTGGTGCTATCCTCCGCACCGCCGAATGCCTAGGCGTCAGACAGGTTTATGCTACCGGCTGGACACCTAATCTAGAGCGATCCAGCGACGGAAGCTACCTGCCCTTACTGCCCCATATTAAAGCTAAGCTAGCCAAGCAGCTCCACCATACAGCACTGGGTGCCGAGCAGTACGTCCAGCTAACTGCTCACCCCGCCGTCCCTAGCCTCGTTAAGTCGCTAAAGAAAAGTGGCTACTACATCGTCGGACTGGAGCAGTCTCCCGCCAGCACGCCACTGGACCAATTTCGGCCGCCGGACAAGCTCGCTCTACTCTTGGGTGAAGAAGTGCGGGGGCTGGATGCCACATTGCAAGACACTTGCGATCAGCTGATAGAGCTGGCCATGTTCGGGCACAAAGAGAGCTACAACGTCAGCGTCGCTACCGGTATCGCTCTCTATTACTTGAGTCTAGTCGGCAGTTAGATCCAGCGGAGTAATCTCGATCGGGTCAAGCTGATCAATATTATCGCCTCTTAAGATGCCCGGTTTCGAGCCGATTCGGACAACTACCGAGGCTGAATTAGCGGTAGCGTAGTGAACCGAGCGCCGCAACCCCTCGCCCAGGGCATACTGCAGGGTAAAGCCCGAGCAGAACGAATCGCCCGCCCCGGTCCGATCGACCGAAA
>ERZ773009.419-NODE-419-length-31001-cov-14.004621_pt1 | contig 31001 bp, 24 predicted proteins | sample MGYA00580663_ERZ773009 | MGnify/ENA primary metagenome ERZ773009 (study PRJEB29015, sample SAMEA2737969) | human oral metagenome | biome: human oral; feature: human-associated habitat; material: dental | place: China | collected 2026 ... | reverse complement strand
GGCGGTAAAATTTTACGCTAAAATACGGCGCGGCGATATTTTGAAATTTCAAAATGCACGCTAAGCTTTAAAATTTAAACTCAGATGATTCTGCAAATTTTGCGACTATTTGAGAAAGTGCTAAGTTTTAAAATTTAAGCCCAAATGGCTATTTTAAGGCATATCGCAGGGCTTAAATTTTACGCTTTGAAATTAGGAGAAAAGATTGGAAAATAGAACTTCATACACGATAGTAGGCGCATTTGTTATGATCTGCGTCGCGGCTCTTACGGCATTTATGTGGTGGATGCTTACAAAGACTGATCGCAGCGAGAGCTACCGCTCCTACTATATCCACACAAAAGAGCTTCCCGTAGGCATTAAGGAGAATTCCGAGGTTAAATTTATCGGCGTAAATGCGGGCATAATCAAAAGCATCGACTTTGCCGATATCGAAAATGCGATCATCGAGATTGAAATTTCGGTAAAAAGCAAGCTACCGATCTCGCAAGATAGCGTCGCCAAGGTAGAATCTCAAGGCATAAGCGGAATCGCGTTTATAAATATCACGAAAGGAAGTGGCAAGCTTTTCCCGCCGAATGATAAAAAGCCGATAATTGCGCTGGATAAAACGCTTCTTGATAAAATCGGCTCCAAAGCCGAAGTCATCACCGATAGCGTGAGCGAGATGATCTTTAAGATTAATGGGCTACTGTCTAAGCAAAATACCGATAAAGTGGATAGAATCCTATCTTCGATGGATAAATTTAGCGCTGAGCTAAGTGATGAGAAAAAATTCCAAAGCCTAGACGCGCTGCTTGCTAACGTAAATACTCTCATAGCGAATTTAAACGAGCGCGAGAAAGAACTAGACGCGCTGCTAGATAATCTAAATGCTTTTGCCGTGAGTGCTGCTAATCTATCGAATTCGCTGGATAAAACCGCAGGCATCATCACTAAGCGTATTGATCGCGGCGAGTACAATCTAAAAGCGATCTTGGATCCTACACTTGAGGAGGCAAAAAACACTCTTGGCGAGCTAAAAAAATCACTCAGAGAATTCCAAGGCGCGATGTTTAGGCTAGAGGACAATCCTTACGATTTCTTTTTCAAAGACACTTCTAAAGGCGCGGATCGCGACGATAAAAAGGAATAAAGATGAAAAATTTTATAAAGTTTACGCTTGCTGCGACGCTGGCGGCGATATTTTTAGGCGGCTGCTTAGCTAAGCAGGCTAAGCCATACACCTACTACGAGCTGCGTTATGATCAAAAGCGCTGCGTAAATCCTAGCGGTGTGCGCAAAAATATCTTTATCGACACCATCACGGCGACCGATCTTGTAGATAGGCGGGATATTTTAATAGTGGATTTTAGAAACCGAACGCAGTTCGCAAGCGACGCCAAATTTATTACGATGCCTAGCGAAATGGTATATAAGGCGCTGCTTGATGCGGCATTTTCCACCTGCTCGCTAAATCCGATCTTCGTGCCAAAAGAGCGGGATTTGCGCCTAAAAACCAGTATCGTAGCGCTTCAGATTAATAACGATCAGGCAACCGTCACGATGGGATATGAAATTTTAAATTCTTTAGAAAGCATAAAATCTGGCATCGTCACTAAGCGCGTTTTCGTGCCTGATCCTAGCTCGCAAAGCATTTATAATGCTCTAAATTTAGCGCTTAATGAGAGTATAAATGAAATTTTAAAGGCTCTTAGATGATAGCGGCGATCGAAGGGATTATAACGCGCAAGGAGCCCACTGCTTGCGTCATTAAATGCGCTAGCGGCGTGAGCTACGCTCTTTCATTGTCATTAAATACCTCCGCGAAGCTCACGCAGGGCAAACTGACCGAGCTTGCGTGCGTACAAATTCTGCGCGAGGATGCCGATTTGCTGTATGGGTTTTTAGACGATAATGAAAAAAAAATGTTTGAAACCCTAATCAAACTTAGTGGCGTAGGTGCAAGCACGGCGATGGCGGTTTGTTCGACGCTCGCTCCGCAGGATTTTGCGCGTTGCGTAGCTACGGGGGATGCTGCGACGCTAACTTCAGTTCCAGGCATCGGCCCAAAGACCGCTAGACGGATCATTGCTGAACTAGGCGATGCGAAGCTAATGGAATTCGGTCCTAGCGAGACTTATAAAAACGAAGCGGCGTCCGCGCTACAAAGCCTTGGATTTAAGCGCGATAAGATCAATCAAATCTTAGCGGGATGCAGCAGCACGAATACGTCAGATCTTGTCAAAGAGGCGTTAAAAAAATTAGCGCAGAAAATAAAATTTGAAGGACAACAATGAAATTTGGCTTAGTTTTTGGAGCTCAAAGCTATGAGCACGAAGTAAGTATCATCTCGGCAATTGCCGTCAAAAATGCCCTAAAAGGCTGGGACTTGGAGTTTGTATTTTGCGATAAAAATCGTAAATTTTACCGCATTGAGGATAAAAATATGCGCGCGGCATATTTTAAGCAGGGCGGCTATGCTAAAGCAAAAGAGCTTAGTATCGGTGCGGGCGGATTTTTTGAGAGCGGAATGTTTAGCAAAAGCATGCTAGAAGTCGGCACATATATCAATCTAATCCACGGCTGCGACGGCGAGGATGGCAAAATGGCGGCGCTATTTGAGTTTTTTGGCATCCCTTATATCGGACCTCGTATCGAAGCTAGCGTGCTAAGCTATAATAAAATTTTAACCAAGCACTTAGCCGCAATCGCAAATGTAAAAACCTTGCCGTATGAGATCGTAAATCGTACTAGCCTGCCTAATTTTAATTTTCCGATCATCGTTAAGCCCGCTCATTTGGGCTCTAGCATCGGAATTTCGATAGCCAAGAACGAAAGCGAGTTTAGCTACGCGCTGGATCAGGCTTTTGAGCTGGACGATAGCGCGATCGTAGAGCCATACTGGGAAAACGTAAAGGAATTTAATCTCGCGGGCGCTAAAATAGACGGCAAAATCGTATTTTCAAACATCGAAGAGCCGAAAAAAGAGGGCTATTTAAATTTCGATCGTAAATATTTGGATTTTTCGCGTAGTGACGCGATCGAGCCCGCTCGTCCTGGCGCTTTGCTAGAGGGTAAGATGAAAGATGCCTTTACGCGGCTTTATAACGCAGGATCATTCGATGGCGCGCTAATTCGCTGCGATTTTTTTGAAAAAGAGGGTGAAATTTATCTAAACGAGATAAATCCAAACCCAGGCAGCCTCGCAAACTACCTATTTGATGATTTCTCCGAGGTTTTAGCAGCTCTTGCTTCGTCGCTGCCGCCGATGAGGCAGATCCCTGTAAGCTACGAGCTGATCACCAAAATCACCGCTAATAAGTAGCCAATCGTTTAAAATTTTACGCTAAATTTTGCGTAAAATTTTACTTCAAAAGGTCGAGTTATGATAAATCAAGACGAAATTTACACCGCTACCGAGATCGTGCGCAACTTCAGCACCGTTTTAAACAAGATCAAAAACCAAGAGATTAAAAAAGCCTTGATCGTCAAAAACAACAAATTTGAGGCCGTGATGATCAGTATGAGCGAGTTTGAGCGGCTCGAAAAAGCAGTCGAGCTACTCAAGGCTGTTTACGCCAAAAGGAGCGGTGGTGGCGAGTAAGGAGCTCGTCTGCGGTGGCGAAAGCTACAAAATCAGCTACGAAATTTCAAACCTACAGCGCGAGCAATACATCCTGATTCTGCACGGCTGGGGCGCAAACAAGGCGCTTATGTCTAGAGTTTTTGCGGACAAATTCCGCCATTACGCGTTAGTGTGCGTCGATCTGCCGGGATTCGGCGCCAGCTCGCAGCCCGCGCGCGCCCTTGGCAGCGAGGATTATGCGGAGATTATGCGCGCCTTTATCGCGGCTTTTGGCAGGCAACCCGCGGCGATCATGGGGCACAGCTTCGGCGGCAAGATCGCCGCATTGCTAGCTCCGCGCAATCTCATACTGCTAAGCAGCGCAGGCATCATCGAGCCCAAGCCCTTTGTCGTGCGCGCTAAAATCGCGATTTTTAAAATTTTAAAAAGACTTGGACTGGCGGGGCTTTGGCGCGCATTTGCGAGCAAGGATGCCGCAGGTATGAGCAAAACAATGTATGAGACGCTAAAAAACGTCGTAAATGAGGACTTCCGCGATATTTTTTCCGCGCTAAGCCCGCAAAATGCGCTCATCTTTTGGGGCAAGGACGATCGCGCCACTAGCCTAAAAAGCGGCGAGTTGATCCACTCGCTCGTTAAAAATAGTAAATTTTATCCGCTGGCGGGGGATCACTTTTTCTTTTTGCAAAGCGCAGATTTTATCGGCGAGCAGATCGAAAAGGAGCTTGGCGGCAGCTAAATTTAACGATTTGGCGCCGCGCTAAATTTAAAACAAGACGCGATTTGGTGTAAATTTTAAAATTTAGTCGCGAAATTTTAGCGCCGCTAAAAATCGCGCTTTAGATGCAAAGACAGATCGCGCGAATGTAAGAGCGGGGTGCAATTTAAAAGCGTTTCAATGCGGCGCTTTAATGCGGCTCGTGTTTTAAAATTTTGCAATCTGTTTGCGCTAAAGATCGCAAGCCGAAGCGTAAATTTAGATTATAAAGTCGCGAGCATGCGGCACATATTTAAAATTTAGCGGCGCAAAATCCGCTCTTTGGGCGCGTAGTATAAAACGCAAAGCTCAAATTGCGGCGTGTCGCGTTAAATTTTAAAATTTTAATGCGGCAACGGATCGTTTCTGCTATGCGCTCGCGATTGCGGCAGCCGTACATGATGCGGCGAAACCGCGTGTGCACTGCAAAGCGGACAATTAAATTTAGTTGCAGGTCGCATAATCGCGTCATGTATTTACCGCGACACAAGGTCTATGTGCTGTAAATAATGCAAATCATCGCGCGAGATAGGGCTCGATGTCGCAAGATACGCAGCGTGCGAAAATTTCAGGTCGCGAAAGATGGATGCTGCACGGTATCGAAAACGCAGACGGGGCGCGACGGCGGTAAATTTATCTAGCGCGGCTCGTGCAGCTCCAGGGAGAGCGTGAATTTATGACTGCGCAAGTTTAAAATAGAATTTGCAAAGCGAGAATTCGTAAAAGTTGCAAATGAAGCCGAATGCCGGTTAGTCCGAGCTCGCCGCGTTTTTGCCCACACAGGCTTGCAAAGCGGACGCGCAAATTTATAAAAAGGAATTTTAAAAGATGAATATAATATTTTTGATCGCGCACGCGGCGTTCGTCCTGATGCTCGGCTTTTATCTGATCACCTGCTTGCAGTGGTTTTCGTACAAGCCCGCGCGCATCATCTTTCACTTCACCAAACCCGCGTGGCACCTCTATTTTTTGATTTTGCCGCTGGCGGCGTATTTTGGCTGCGAGATCGCGGCGAGCCTCTGCGCGACTAAATTTGGCGCCGCGTCCCTCTATGCCTTACACGCCGCTAAAATTTTAATCATCGCGGCCTACGCATTCGCGCTGTGGCTTTGGCAAAGGAGGCTTGATAAAAAGCTCGTCTTTACGCCGCGCGTGAAGCGATTTTTTGCGATTTTAGCGCTCTGTGCACTTGGCTTCAGCGCCGTGTTTTATGCCGCAGAAGCTCCGATTTTGCCGATCTTCTTACCGCTTGGCGCCGCTCTTGCGGCGAGCTTTGCTTACGAGTGGGCGCAGGCTGCGAAATTTAAGGCCGCCGCGCGCAAAAAACTGGCCCAGATGCCCTCTCTTACGATCATTCAGATCACCGCGAGCTACGGCAAGACGAGCATTAAAAACTTCTTGTATCAAATTTTAAAAAGCGACTTTCGCTGCTACAAGACGCCGCGCTCTGTAAACACGCTAGCGGGGCTCGTGCGCGACGTAAACGAGGCGCTACCCGCAGATACGCAGATCTACATCGCCGAAGCAGGCGCCAGGCTAAGTGGCGACATTGCCGAGATCACTGAGTTTTTGGCACCGCAGATCGTCGTCGTGGGCGAGATCGGCGCGCAACACATCGAGTATTTCAAAAGCATCGAAAACATCCGCAAAACCAAGCTCGAAGCGCTCACAAGCGCGCGGCTAAAGCATGCGTTTTTGCACAGCTCCACGCAAAAAAGCGTGAGCGAGCGCATCACGATCTACGACGAGGGGCTAAAAATCCACGGCGCGGATCTGGACGGAATAAAATTTAGCCTTAGCTTGAGCGAGAATGAGCCCCTCGCAAGCGGAGAGAATTCCGCGCTGCGCGCAGAAACATCCGCCGCAGAGGGCGAAGGGCAGGGCGATTTGAGCTTAGATGCAAGCAGTGCGGCATGCGCGGAAAAAAACAAAAATTCTAAAAATTACGGCGCCGATTTTGACGATGCAAATTCCATATCCTGCACCGAACGGAGCGAGCAAGAATTTTGCGAACAAGCCGTCCGCGCCGCTAGCGACGATAAAATTTGTAACGTCAAAGAGCAGGGCGTGCAAGAGGCTCCAAACGGGCGTAAAATTTCAAACGGGCGGAGAGAACTATGCGAGAGATATGAGTTTTTCGCGCCGATTTTGGGCAAATTTAACGCTGCAAATCTCGCCGCGTGTATAAAGATCGCGCGATTTTTGGGGCTTAGCGCAGATAAGATCAAAAGTCGCGTCGCGCACATCGGCGCCGTCGAGCACCGCCTCGCGCGGCTCGATGCGGGCGGCAAGATCATCATCGACGATAGCTTCAACGGCAATCTAAGCGGCATGCTGCAAAGCTACGAGCTGATGCGAAGCTACGGCGGGCGCAAGGTCATCATTACGCCGGGCATCGTCGAGAGCACGCGCGAGGACAACGAGACGCTCGCCGCTAAGATCGATGAAATTTTCGATCTCGCGATCATTACGGGCGAACTAAATTCCGAGGTGCTGCAAAGCAAGATCGACCCCGCAAAGACTATCGTTTTGAAAGACAAGCGCGATTTGCAGCGGGTTTTGAGCGAAAATACGCACAGCGGCGATCTGATTTTATTTTCAAACGACGCGCCGAGCTTTATTTAAGCGGCTTTGACGGCACGGCTTGCTCTGCGCTGAGGCATACTGCGCGATTTGACAGGGCGTATTTTTAGACAAAAGACTTTGAGCGGGTGCGGCGAGCGATTTTAAATAGGCGCGAGCCGATAGGCGATTGGTTTGAGTGGATACGGCGCGATCTGTTTAAATAAAAGCCCTGTGCGGCTAAATTTCGCCGCGGCGCGACCAGCGCACGTTTTGGCGAGTTAAAATTTGAAATCAAAATTTAAAGGAAGGCTATGGATTTACGAGAAAATATGCTAGGGCAGCTGCGAGCGCTAAGCGAGGAGAAGTTGGCGAAATTTTCGCAGCGCCTAATACCCGCGCCGCAGATTTTGGGCGTGCGCACTCCAGCACTTCGCGCGCTTGCTCGCAAAAGCTTCGCCGCTTTGGGTGGAGCAGATGAAGCGCGGCGCAAGCTGCAAAATTACGAGCCCGTCTTTCACGAAGAGTTTGTGCTAAAGGGCTTTTTCATAATGCTTTTTAAGCAGGATGAGGCGAAATTTGCGCTTGCGAGCGATTTTATCAAAACGATGCCTAATTGGGCGGTTTGCGATATGTTCGCTCCGAAATTCAGGGACGCCGCTTTTGCTGACGAGCTGCTAAAGCAGGCTAAAAACGGCGCGGACGAGTTTGAGCGGCGATTTTTCTACGTTTATTTTATGCAAAATATGAGCGCGATCTCGCCCGAGGAGTTTTTTGAAATTTGCGCCGCCGAAAGCGACGAGCGGTATTATGTGCAAATGGGCGCGGCGTGGGCGATAGCGGAGATGTTTATCAAGCAGCGCGAGAGCACGCTTGCGTTTTTGGAGAGCAAGCGGGCGGCTAAATTTATCCAAAACAAGGCGATATCGAAGATCCGCGATAGCTTTCGCGTAAGCAAAGCCGAAAAAGATGCGCTTTTGAAGTATAAAATTTAACCGCGGCGGAAAGTGGCGGAGGTAGTTAAAATTTCAGTTGCGCGCGGGGCTTGTCAGCCAAAATCGCGAGCTTTAAAATGTAAATTTAAGGAGAGAAAATGTTTAGCAAGGAATTTTTGGAGATTTTGAATTATGAATGCGCCGTGGGTATCGCTACCTGCGCGCAGGGTGAGGCTCATATCAGCAATACGTGGAACAGATATCTCGTCATTAAGGGTGATCGCATCCTCATCCCCGCTGCGGGTATGAAAAAGACGCAAAGCAACGTGGAGGCTAATCCGAACGTCGAGCTTAGCGTCGCAACGAAGGAGCTAGCAGGCAGGTTTGGAGCGGGGCGTGGCTTTGTAGTGAAGGGCACGGCGCGTTTTATTGATAGCGGTGCGGAGTTTGAAGAAACGAAGGCGAAATTTCCGTTTGCTACGAGGCTACTTGAAATCACGGCTAGTAGCGTAAAACAGGTGCTGTAAGCCAAGCGGCGCAGTTTGGGTGGAATTTACGGATGAAATTTGACGGATGGAATTCCGCCGCAAGCTTTGTGATGGAATTCCGCCGTGAAATTTTATCGGTAGAATTTTAAAGTTAGTAAAATTTTATAGATGAAATTTCGCTTCGCCGCGAAATTTTAAAGCGGGCGAAATTTTAAAGTTAATAAAATTTCAAAGCCTGCAAAATTCCGAAGTTTGCGAGATCCATAAATCTCGCTCAAATTTTTAGAACCTAAATTTACGTATTGAAAGGAAAAGCATGAAACGATTAGAGGGCAAAACAGCCGTAATTACGGGCGGAAGCGACGGCATAGGGCTTGGCATCGCAAAGTGTTTCGCCGAAGAGGGCGCAAATTTGATCCTGCTCGGCAGAAGCGAGGAGAAATTAAAAATCGCGCAGGAGGCATTGGGCGGTTACGGCGTGAAAATTTACGCCGCAAGGGCAGATTTGGCGCAAAGCAAAACGATAAAAGGCCTTTGCGAGCGCATTTTAGCACTACCTCTTAAGATAGATATCCTAGTAAATAACGCCGGGTTAGGAAAATTTGTACCGTTTGAGGCGACCGACGAAGCGTTACTGGACGCTCATCTAAACCTAAACGTCAAAGCGCCATATCTGCTTACTCAGGGGCTTTTGGGCGCGCTTGCGGCTAGCAAGGGCTGCGTGATCAATATCTCGTCGTATTTTGCGAACCGAATGCTCGTGGGGCGCACCACGACGGCGTATTCGATTACCAAAGGCGCGCTAAATTCTTTCACCAAATCGCTTGCCTTTGAGGTCGGCAAACTCGGCATTCGCGTCAATGCCATAGCGCCCGGAAGCGTGCTGACGCCGCAGTTTGAGCGAAATTTAAGCGCGCTTAGCCCGCAGGGGCGCGAGGCGTTTGAACAGATGGTAAAAAATATCTATCCGCTTGGCAAAATCGGTAGCGCGCAGGACATCGGCGATGCGGCGGTGTTTTTGGCGTCGGATGCGGCGAAGTGGGTCAGCGGCGCGATATTTGCGATAGACGGCGGGCTTACGACGAATTAGCCGCGGGCGGGCGAAATTTTGGGCGCGGGTTTTGAAATATAAAATTTTACAGAAGCGAATTCCGCCGCGAGAAATTTTACCCTGCAAAATTTCGCAGCGGCAAATTTGCAATGAAATTTAGCCGCGTAGAATTTTACGGCGACGAATACTGCGCGCGAAATTCCGCCGTGGCAAAAGCGCAAAATTCTGCAAGCTGTGCGAATTACAACGTAAATTTTAAAATTTATATTGTAAAATTTTGCGGCGCGCGGTTTGGAATTTTAAGCCGTGAAATTTCGCGCCGTAAAATTTCATGCTGCTGCAAAACGGCGCCTGCGGGGCTAAATTTAAAAAGCGGCGCGGGCAGCGGCTTGAGACAATTAGAAATTAAACGAGATTGGAGAGGGTTTGAGGGTTTTGTTTCTGGCATTTTTGTCGGTGTTTTTGCTCTCTTGCGCGGCGCTATTTAGCTCGTGCGCGGCTCCGCTGGCGCCCGCTGGCAACGCGCTTAGCGTATATGACATCTACTCCGTAGCGCGCGACCGCCGCAGCGTCAGCGAGGTCGCTAGCGACAAGCTCATCCAGACTAAAATCCAAAGCAAAATTCTATTTACCAAAGGCCTTAGCAGCTGGGATTTGGAGGTCGAGTGCTTTTACGGCGAGGTCTATCTCATTGGGCTGCTTGAGAGTGAGGCGATGCGCGAGCCGCTGCTTGCTTTGGCGCATGAAACCGAAGGCGTGCGGCGCGTGCATACCTATCTGCGCGTCAAAAAGCCCGAATATCCGTGCAATTCGTTTGAAATTTTTACAAATTTAAAGAAAAATCTCTTTTCCGACACCGACGTTTCGGGCACTGCGGTGCGCGTGGCGATCGTGGGCTGCGACGTGGTATTTAGCGGCGTAGTAACGGACATCGAGCACGAAAAACATGCGATCTGGTATGCGACGCACGCGCCCGGGGTGCAGGACGTGTATTCGTTCCTGCGCGTGGTAAAGGAGTAGGGGCTTTGCGGTTAAATTTGATCGCTTCGGTACGGCAAATTTAACAACTTGCGGCGAGTTAAATTTAAAAGATACGCGCTCGGTTTATTTAGCTTGCTTGCACAGCGCCCGCATCTATGAAATTAAAATTTTATCGGCGCGCAAGATAGCTGGGAATTTTAAAATTTGGCTCACGAGCGAGAGCATTAAGTAAATTTAAAGCCGCCTCAGACGATAATTTCGCAGATGAAATTTACGCCGCAAGCGCCCGCCGAAAAGTAGCGCCAGCGTGCCGATAGAAAGCGCGCCCTGTTTAAATAGCGGCTAAATTAGAGGCGACGCGAGCGGGCAAAATTTAAAGCGCTGCGTTTTTAAAAGCGCTAAATTAAAAGCGAGCCGCCGAGTTAAATTTAAACGTCGAGATACACGCGTCGTAGGCAAAGACGCTTTAAATTTAAAGTCGTGCCGCCGTTATCGGCAAAATTTTAGCGCCACGGCACTGGAGTTCGCATCAAAATAGATAATTAAAATGCCCAAGAGGGCGCAAAATTCAGTAAATTTAAGGAGAGAAAATGAGCCAAAGCCAAAAATGTACGTACCAAACCGCGTGCGAGCTGCCTAACGTGAGGCTGATCAAGCACCCGCTGATCGAGCATAAGCTCACGATCCTGCGCGATAGAGGGACCGATCCGTTTCAGTTTCGCATGCTCGTCGATGAGATCAGCTACCTGATGATGTTTGAGGCGACGCGCGATCTGGCGCTGCGGGAGGTGAGCGTGCATACGCCCGTGGCGCAAACCAGCGCGTATAAGCTCGCCACGAAGATCATGATCTGCCCGATTTTGCGCGCCGCGCTGGGGATGCTGGATAGCGTATTTAAGCTCATGCCCGATGCTAGCGTGGGATTTTTAGGCTTTCAGCGCGACGAAAAGACTGCGCAGGCGGAGTTTTTTTACGCCAAACTGCCCACCGACGCCGCAGAGCGCACCGCAATCATCATCGATCCGATGTTTGCGACCGGCGGTACGGCGATCGATGCGGTGAAATTTCTGCTGAAAAACGGCGTCAAAAAGATCAAATTTATCTCCATTATCGCAGCGCCCGAGGGGCTTCATAGATTTAGCGAGATCTACCCGCAGGTCGAGGTTTTTACCGCGGCGGTCGACGAGAGACTAAACGAGCAAAAATATATCGTGCCGGGCCTCGGAGACGCGGGAGATAGGGTGTTTAATACGATGTGAAATTACGCGGCAAAGGACTTTGCGCTGCGTCAAATTTGCGCGGGATAGTATTTTATGCGGCGATAAATTGATCGGCAGTAAACTTTACCGGCAATGGAATTTTACGCGACGCAAAATCTATTTATCAAATATGCGGGTTATTGCAGCGTGGAATTCCGTCGCAGCAATAAATTTGGCAGGGCGCGTATTTTTATGGCGCGCGCAATACGTAGTTAAATTTTAAATTTCGCAGCGCCGTAAATTTGATGCGCTTTAAAATTTTAACTCGTCGTGGAATTTGCGGTATTTTGGAATTTATTAAATAAAATTTGAGCTCTGCGATGTATAGAACACGGCGGAGCGTAATCGAAATTTCAAATTTTAGTCCTTACAAAATATCGCATAACGTCCGCGCTGCAAAAATTTACAAATCGTAAAATTTACAAAAATCGCACGGCAAAATTCTTACTTCAGCAATCCGTTAAAGAAGCAGGGCGGCGCACCAGACGTACGCGAGGAGTAAAATTCTTACTCAAATGATCCGCCCGCGCTAAAATGAAATTTAAAATTTAGCGAGCAAAATTTGCTTACTTCACCAGCCCCGCTTCCCTTAAAAAGTAGCTCGGCTCGTAATTAATCTTTCTGATCTTATCAAATTTCGCGTAGCTTAGCACCAGCTCGTCGCGCGCTCTGGTGACCGCCACGTAAAATAGCCGCCGCTCCTCCTCCAGACTGCCGCCCATCGCCATTAGCTTGAGGTTCGGGAAGCGGTTTTGCGCCAGATCGATGAGATAGACGCTGCAAAACTCAAGCCCCTTGCTTGCGTGCACGCTGAGCAGATTTACCCCCTCGCCCTCGCTCATCTCCTTTGCGCCTAGGGTTATGAAGTTATAAAAACTCTGCGGATCCGCGTATTTACTAGCAATCTGCTCTAAAATGCCGCATTTATCGTAGATGCGAGCGGTCTCGTCCTTTTTGCGCTCATCGTCTATCTTGCCGTTTTTTAGCGTCGCGCGTTTCGTCGCGATAAAATCCGCCACGAGCGCAAAAAGGCGCGAGTCTTTGATATGCGAGATGAGCGTAGCGGACCTCGCAGCGGAGCCGCTTTTTTTAAAAATTTTATAAATTTCGTGCAAAAATACGGCGCCGCCCTCGGTAATTTTATTGTGTTTTAGAACCGGATGCGAGCGAAAAAACTCGTCAAATTCCAAAGCTTCAAAGCGCGATGCCGAGCCGATTATATCGACATCGTCAAAAAGCCCGAGCTGGTAGTTTTTCCTCTTTTTTTCAAAAATTTTAACGCTCTCGTCGGGACGCAAAAGCCCTGCGTGGATGCTTCCGTGTCCAAGCGCGATTAGCGCGTCGAAAAGCTCCTTGCTCAGCGCGCTGCCGACGCCTCTTGCGTATTCGCACGTGCTCATAAATGCCATCATATCTTTGGGGTTTATTATCATCGCGAAGATGTCCGTAAAGGCCTTGATCTCGCGGCTTTCAAAAAAGCTCACGCCGCCTTTTCGCTTCGCGCCGATACCGAGCTCCTTAAGCGCGACCTCGACGCCGTCGGCGCTGGAATTATTGCGAAAGATGACGGCGATCTTTTCGCGTGGGGTGGTGCTTTGCGCGATCTGCGCGGCTACGTGGGCGTATTGCGCCGCCGTATCGTCGTAAACATGCAGCTTAGGCGCGCTAAATTTTCCCTCGCGGCCCACGATCAGCTTCTTTTCGTAAAGGCGCGGATTGTTCGCGATGACGCGGTTTGCAAGCGCCAAAATCGCCGAGCTTGAGCGGTAGTTGATATTTAGCGCGTAAATTTTAGCGTCCGCAAAGCGCTTGCCGAAGCTGCCGATGATGTCGATATTCGCGCCGTTGAAAGCGTAGATACTCTGATCGAAATCGCCGACGCAAAAAAGGCTTTTCGTCGCGAAAGCATCGATTAGGCTTCCTTGCAGCGAGTTCGTGTCCTGATACTCGTCCACTAAAATTTCATCAAATCGCAGCGGAGCGCCCTTTCGCAGCTCATGGCGCATCTTTAGCAAAACGTCGTTGAAATCGGCGTAGTTAAATTTCGCCTTTTCCTCTTCAAACTCGCGCAAAATATCTGCGTAAATTTCGGCAAATTCCGCCTGATCCTCGTAGTTTTTGCTAAGCCACGTCTCAAAATCCGCGCTCATCTCCTTGTTTTGATACAGCGAGTACACGTCGTACAGATAGGTCCCGCCGTAGGGGCGCGCGTCGCTTACATGATAAAATTTGCGCTTTTCTACGAGGCTTTTTAGCAGGGTTTTTAGCTCGGCGGGCTGCTTTAGGATCACGCCTTTACCGAGCTCGCGAAGTAGGGCGTAGGATACGGCGTGGAAGGTGCCCGCGACGATTGCGGAGGTGATTTTTTTATCAAAATGCCGCTGCAGCCTCGCTATCATCTCGCTCGCGGCCTTATTCGTAAATGTAAGAAGCAAAATTTTTCTAGGGCTCGTGCCGAGATTTAGCAGATGAGCGATGCGCGCGACGATGGTGCTGGTTTTGCCCGTGCCTGCGCTTGCGATTACTAGATTGTGTCCCGCAGGAGCGGTTGCGGCGGCGTATTGTTCGGTGTTTAGCTTAGCTAGAGCGTCCAAGATTATTCCTTTGCAAAAAGGCGCCATTATAGCTTAAAATCATTAAAATTCTTTGATATAATTGTGCGATGAAATTTCTAAAATTTACGTTAAAAATCACGCTATTTTGCGCATTTGCATTCGCTCTGTTTTTGATCCTAGACGCGCTTTATCCGCTAAATTTGGATATGCTAAACAAGCAGAAGAGTAGAATTTTATACGACCGAAACGGCGAAATTTTAAATATGCAGATCAGCGACGATCAAATTTGGCGCTTCTACGCGAGCGCGGACGAGATACCGCCGCGGCTGAAACAAAGCGCGATCTACTTTGAAGATCGCTATTTTTACTACCATTTCGGCGTCAATCCAGCCTCGATTCTGCGCGCGGCTACGTATAATTTTACGCAAAATTTTACTAAAAAAAGCGAGGGCAACGTCGAGCGCGTCGGAGCCTCGACGATTACGATGCAGGTTGCGCGTATGATGCGCCCCAAACAGCGCAGCTACAAGAATAAAATCATCGAAATTTTTAACGCCTTTCAGCTGGAGTGGCACTTCAGCAAGGATGAAATTTTAGGAATGTATTTCAACCTCGCCCCATACGGCGGTAATATCGAGGGTGTCAAAACCGCGGCGTATTTTTACTTCAAAAAGGATATGCGCGAGCTTAGCAACGCTCAAATCGCACTTCTTAGCGTGATCCCGAAAAACCCGAACAAAAACCGCCTAGACCGCAAATCAAATATCAACGCGCTTAAAAACCGCCTAATTTCGCAGCTGCGAGAGGGCGGCGTGATCTCGCAGAGCGAGTATGAGCGCGCCCTCGCAGAGCCGTTTTCGCCCAGACGCTACGCAGCGCCTAATTACGCGCCGCATTACGCGCTGTTAGCGTTTAACAATTATAAAATGCAGAATTTCATCGCCAAAGATGACGTAAATTTCACTCAAAATTTAGAGCAGGGCGGCACGCCTGGCGCGACGACAGGGCAAGCAAACTCGTCTACACGCCGAGCCGCAGCGATAGCAGAGTCAAATTTTTCGGACGCGGCGAGTGCCGAATCAAGCTTTACGGCTGCAACAAGGGGCGAGCCAAATTTATTAAATGCCGCAAACGCGCAGGCGAGAGCGGATTCGAAAGAAATGAATTCCAAAGAGGCGGATTTTAAAACAGATGCGCCAAAGAGTTTAAATTTTAGCGAACGAACGAGCCTAAATTTAAAAGAGCGCGAAGGCGTAGAATTGCAAGCAGGCGTAAAACCGAATGAAGCGGAAAGCGTAAAACTAAATGAACGAAGGAGCGCAAATTTAGATGAGCGGCGAGATTTAATTAATGCCGCCCGCCCGTCGCAAAGTCTAAATTTAAACGAGCAACGAGGCGCTGTGCGTTTGCCGCAGAATTTTAGCGCGGATACGGATTCGGATAAAGGGCAAACTGAGTATTCGCCGCAAAATCCGAGTGCGGATATAAATTTAAACAAGCGGCAGAATGTCGTCGGTACCGCGCATCCGTATCAAAACTCGCAAAATCCGCAAAATCTAAATTTAAATAGTCGGCAAGATGCTGCGCATCCGCCGCAAAATCCGCAGGCAGATGCAAACTCTAGCGAGCGGTCGAGCGCAAATTTTAGTGAACAGGCAAATTCCGTTTCGGACGCTAGTGCTCAGACAGATTCTACTCCGGGCGCCAAAATACAGACAAGTTCCATTTCAGGCGCCAAATTGCGGGCAAATTTCGCTTCGGACACTAAGGCGCAAATAAATTCCGATCTAAACGCCAAGACGCAGGAAAATTCCGCAAATTTTAAAAGGGGCGCGCAGCCCAAGGAGCAAACCGCGCAAGCACAGGAGTTTGCGCGCCTAAGCGAGGGTAAAATTTATTCGAGCTTGGATCTAAAAACCCAGATCGCGCTTGAGGGCTTTTTGAAAAGCGAGATCCTTTCCCTGCGCGATAAGGGCGTTAGAAACGGCGCTGCGGTGCTGATCGACAACGAAAGCATGAGCGTGATCGCCTATGTCGGCAGCCACGATTTTAGTGCCAATGAAGGGCAAAACGACGGCGTGCGCTCGCAAAAAAACGTAGGCTCGACGCTCAAGCCCTTCATCTACGCTAAAGCCCTTGAGCACGGGCTCATCACCCCTTCAAAGAAGCTGATCGACGCGCCGATAACCTTCGCGGGCTATGTGCCGCACAACTACAACCAGGGGTTTTTGGGCGCGGTGAGTGCTACGGACGCGCTAAGCCTTAGCCTAAATATCCCCGCGGTGAAGCTAAATTTGATGCTTGGTGACGACGGGCTGTATGAAATGCTATCAAACGTGCATCTGGCGGAGTTTAGCAAGGATTATTACGGCGCAGGTATCGCTCTGGGAAGTATTTCAATGAGTCTAATGGATCTTACTTGCCTTTACAGCGCGTTTGCAAACGGCGGAAAGCTACAAAAGCTCGAAATAGCGGGCGTAAAGATCGGCGACGATGCTAAAATTTTAACTCCGCAGAGCGCTTACATCGTAACGCAGATGCTAAGAAACGCGCCGCGCTCCTACCTCGGCTCGGTGTGGCAAAATACCCTAAACGCGCCGCCTCTGATGTTTAAAACTGGCACGAGCGCCGATGCGCGTGATCTCTACACTGTCGCTCTGACGCCTAAATTTACCCTCGGCGTCTGGCTGGGAAATTTCGACGGCTCCAAGACTAGGGATCTTAGCGGCGGCGTGAGTGCCGCAAAAGTGGCGTTTAATATGTTTGCCTTCCTCGATAAATCGGGCATGCTAGGCGAGGTGGAGTTTGCGCGCCCCGCGGGCGTGAGCTTGCGGCGGGTATGCACCGACGCGTACCGCGAAAAGGAGTGCGCGCAAAGCACCGAGGATCTTACGATCGATGGAGTTGAGCCCAACGAGGAGTGCGAAATTTACGGCACGAGCGAGCTTTTTTATCTGTTAAAACACGGGCTGGTCGATCCGCAAAAGGTACGCGCAGGAAGGTGCGCGGCTAAATTTGCCGCCGTAAAGCCCGTACTAAACGATATCAACGCCAAAACCTACGAGACCGGCGCGGACGGCTTTTTGCGGCTTAAAGTGCAGTGCACGGCGGTTTTCGGCGAGCGGGTATATATCAGACTAAGCGGCGGTTCGCGAGAGTTTATAGCGCTAAATTCCACTGCGTTTACGGGGGAGAATTCCGCGGATTTGGATTTCAAGCATTCTAGCGCGGCGCAGCAAGATAATTTAAAGCAAAATTTAGTACAGAAAAATTTTGTAGAACAGAATTCTACAGCACAAAATTCTATGCGACAAAATTTAGCGTTACAGAATGTAAAATCACAAAATCTTACTAAGCAAAATTCTGTAGAATGGAATTTTATAACTAAAAATCCAGCCACACAGAATTTGGCGTCGCAAAATTCTATCTTGCAAAATTCTATCTTGCAAAATTCTACAGAGCAAAATTCGGAGGCGCAAAATTTCACAGCGAAAAATTTCGCGGATCAAAATTCCTCGCAGCAAAATTTCACGGCACTAGATTTCACCACGCAAAGCCTAGCGCCTGCAAATTCTAAAGTTAAAACGGGAGAATATTTTGCGCGCACTAACGGCGAGGCTTTTACGCTTAACCTCGGCGCAGGGGATTTTGAGCTTGGCTGCTTGGACGAAAATGCAAATTTCGCTAAAGCAAATTTTAGAGTAAATGAAAGAAAATAAAAGGTTAATTTGTATATAATTTCGTAAAATTTTTGCAAAGGAATTTTATGAAGACAAAACTACTAAGCGCAGCGCTATTTTGCGCTTTGGCTAGCTTTGCCGCGGGCGTAGAGATCAAATACGCTAGCGGGGCTTACGAGATTAGCGGGGTGGACGGCAGTGGATTTAGTGTCACGCAAAAGCAGATCTTAAAATGCACTCCCAAAATCACGGGCACCTACGAAAGCGTGAGCGAGAGCTCAATCAGGCTTTATCCAAAGCCGATGCTTAGCGCCGGGGTTAATTATTCGTGCGAGGCGCGCGGGGTGCGCTTTGAGTTCGAGACAGAGCCTTTTAGCACCGAGCATATCGCGCTTCTGCGTCCGGGGTTAGTGGCAATCAAATTTAACGATGCGGTTAGCAAGGACGCGCTACAGCAAGCGACTAGAATTTATCGCGCGCAGAATTTAGCCCAAAACGACATATCCTACGAGCTTAGCTCGCACGATGATCGGAATTTTTTATTCAGCTTCGATCCTAAGGCGCAAAACGTCGTATTGCAAATAGAATCCCTCACCTCAAAAGCAGGCGCAAAGCTGCAAAATCCAGTGGAGCTGCGCACGGACGAGGAGCCTTTTAATGATAGCATTAACGCTTCAAATTTAAGCGGCGTGCAGATCCGCCCTGCGGCTCTAAAAGACGGCTCACTCGCAGCTAGAGTGTGTTTCCCTAACTATATGGACGAGCTGTCCGCCAAATACGTAAGAATCGCGGGTGTGAGTAAATTTAGCCTCACTCAGCCGCGATATTATTATTATGACGAAGATGAAGAGGGCGGCGAAAGCGACGATCCTTCATGCTACTACTATGCAGATATAGTAAGTGACGAGTTTATGCCGAATAAAAGCTACGAGATTAGGCTGCTAAAGGGCTTCGGAGATAGCTCATATATCTTGCGCGACGAGATAAAACAAAGCGTAAAAATGGGCGACAGGCTGCCTTTTGTAGCCTTTAGCGACGAGAAAAATTTTATCCCAAAATCCGCTTCGCTGGCATTTAAAAGCTCAAACGTAAATGAGGTTAAAATTTCGATTGCTAAAGTTCCTGAGCAAAATTTTAGGTATTTTTTAAACTTTGAAAGCAACGAAGATAGTGTAGGTGGGTTAGCTAGCGAGATCGCGGTTAAGAGCTTCGATATAGGAGGCGCTAAAAACGCCGTCGCGGAGCATAAAATCGCGATGGATTTTAAAGGCTACGAGGATGGAATTTATAAAATCACGGCGTTTTACAAAGTGGGCGAAAAGATGCAAGAGGTTTCGCGCATAGCCTATCTTAGCGACATTACGGCTCAAGTGGTGCTGCTTGAGCGCGGCGCGCTAATTTATACTTCTAGGCTTAGTAATGGCGAGGAGCTAAGCAGAGCGAAGGTTAAAATTTACAGCGATAAAAACGAGCTAATCGTAGAGGATAAAACGGACGGAGATGGAATTTTAAGATTAGAAAATATGGAAATTTTAGCTAAAAATCCGCGCTCTATCGAGATTAGTAAAGGCGATGAGCATGCGTTCGTGCTGTTTAATAACGCCGTAGCAAGCGTAGAGAAAACGATTACTGCAAAGCGTCCGTTCGTTTATCTCGCAAGCGAGCTGATAAGCCCGAATGAGCGGCTTTTAGGCACGATCGTGATGAAAAATCGCGATTTTAGCTCTTTAAAAAATACGCCGATTAAATTTAAAATTTACGATCCTAGCGGCACTGTGGTCATCACGCGCGCGCAAAACACCGATGAGTTCGGCAGCGTTAAAATAGACGAGCTCATGGGCGAGAAAAGCGGCACTTACCGCCTAGATCTCATCTATGAGGACAAAATCATCGCTTCTAAAAGCTTCAGCGTAGAAAATTTCGTCCCAAACCGCATTAAAAATGAAATTCTCACTGCCAAAGATGAATACGGCGCAGATGAGATCATAACTTTAAAGCTAAGCTCAAACTATCTTGCAGGCGCGCCGGCCGGAGATTTGAAAGGCTCGCTGGAAGCAAACGCCTATGAAAAAGAGCTAAAAATTAAAGGCTACGAGGGCTTTTCGTTTCTAAACGATCGCTTAAAGAAAAAGGGCGCTACGCAGCTTCGCAGGGCGGAATTTACACTAAGCTCCGCCGGTAAAAAGGAGCTTGCACTCTCGCCGGCAGCAGCTGATCTAAATGTCTCTAACGCCATAAATATTCTACTAAATTTCAGCGTAACCGAGGAGGGTAAAAACGTAAGTGCATATCGCAACCTAAGCTATCTGCCTTATGATCGTATCGTAGGAATTCGCGCGAGCAAGGATTTTATTTCAAGCGGCGATAGCGTAAAATTCGGCTTTGCGCTACTAGATTCCAAAACTAAAACCGACGTCAAAGGCAAGATCGACGTTGAAATTTACCGAGACGATTTTACTTACGTTTATGACGGTAACAGATACGTCGAGCAAGAAAGCTTTAATCTCGTAAGCGCCATTAGCACCGATGCGCGCGAGTTTGAGTATAAATTCCAAAACGGCGGCAATTATCTAATCGTCGCAAACGATTATTCAAGCGGCGCGAGTGCTGGCGTGCGCGTGGATGTAAGCGGCTGGGGATATTATGGACGGGTAAACGCTAAAGACGTTCAAAGCGCTAAAATCAAACTCGCAAGCGACAAGGTTAAAGCTGGAGATAAAATTAAAGGCGTCATCAATTCGCCGGTAGAAAGCGGCGTGCTAAATATCTCGCTCGTAGGAGAGCAGGTTTACGACTATAAAATTCTATCCATAAAAGGCGGTAGCGCGGAATTTGAGCTTAGTGTGCCGGAGAATTTCGTCGGCGGACACATCAACGCTGTAATCGCGCGCGCCGCGACACCCGCTGCGATGCCGCTTAGAGCCTATGCAAACGTGCCGGTGGCGCTAGATGCGAGCTCACACAAGGCTAACGTGCAAATCCTAGCCGAGAAAAGCTACAAAAACGGGCAAAACGCGCAGATCAGCGTAAAAAGCGAGCCAAATTCCAAAGTCATACTCTACGCAGTCGATCTTGGAATTTTAGATATCGTCTCACAAGAGGAGCTTGATGCATTTAAGGCGTTTGACGTTAGTGCGTATTTTGCGCTGCGATACTTTGACATTTACGACGATCTTAGCGTGTATCAAACTACTGCTAAAGAGCTAAGCTTCGGTGGCGACGGCGTGATGGCGAAGGCTAAACGAAATTTAAGCCCGGTCGAAAACAAAAAGCAGAAAAAATTTATCAAAATGCTAATCGCAAAAGCGGACGCGAACGGCGAGGCGAAATTTGAGCTTGCGATGCCGAAAAATTTTAACTCCACGATCCGACTAAGCGCCATGGCTATCGGAGAGGCGGCTACGATCGGCTCGGCAAACGTCGAAGCTAAGGTTCGAGACGACGTGATCATAAAGCCCGCCGATCTAACCTACATGGTGCGAGGCGATGAAATTTCCGTGCCGCTAACGCTCATCAACACCACCGATAAGGAGCAAAAGGCGGTCTTGAAAATCAGCTCATCTCCTTCGGTTGCTATAAGCGGCGGCGAGGCAAATTTCACACTTAAACCGCTTGAGCTCAAGCACCTAAGCTTCACCGCGAGCGCACTTGATATTGCGGATGCAAATATTAAATTTGATCTTGACGCAAACGGGCAAAAATTTAGCAATGATGTAGAATTTGACATAATTAGCCAGTTTCCGCGCTCGAAGCTATTTCACGTAAGCTACGGCGATAAGCCGGTAACGCTCAAAATCGATCCGAGCTATAAAGAAATTTATGCTCACATCAGCGCTACGCCTAATGCTTTTAGCCTAGCGGACGAGCTATATCTCTATCCTTACGGCTGCACCGAGCAGCTTACTTCAAAGATGGTAGCGGTTGATTATGTCGCACGCAAAGACTCCAATAAAACCTTAACCAACCGCGTAAACGAGTATGCAAGTAGAATTTTATCTCGCCTCAAACCTAACGGTGATTTCGGCTACTGGAGTGCTAGCGGCGTTACTAATTACTACGCTTCAATTTACGCAAGCGACGTTTTACTAGAGCTTGATACGCGCTATAAATTCCTTAGCAACAAGCAAAGATCGCTGATATTTAGCGCCTTAAAATCAGACTACGAAGATCAAGCGACGCTTCGAATATACGCGGATTTCGTGCTAGATCAATACGGCAAGCTGGATGACGATGAGATAAATTTCATTTACGACAACGGCCTTTATGACAACTCGCCGATGGCTCGCATCGCTATGGCTGCGATACTTAAAAAGCACAATATGACGACCGAGTTTAACTTCATGCGTGAAAAAATAAACCAAATGGATTATGATTACGCCGAAGACGGAGCGGGCTTGACGTTTGCCAGCGACATAAGAGACGCCGCCTTTAAGCTCTACGCATTCGGCAAGGCGGGCATCAAAGACGATAGCACAAGCAAGGCGGCTATCGCGCTCGTGTGCAATCTAAAAGATGCGGACAATACGCAGGAGCGAGCGAGCGTCATACGCGGCTTTGATGCGTATTTTAAGGACGCGAAAAAAGATATTAGCTTTGCTTTGAAATACGACGGCGAGACAAAAAATTTCAATTCGCCGCTGGATACCAAGCTTGCGGTTAAAGACGGCGCGATAGAATTTACACCTATGAACGGCAACGGCGAACTGTTTTTTACGGTGCTGGGATTTGGATATGAAAGCGCTGCGGTCAAACACAATCCGCTTAGCATAAATAGACCGTTTGATAACGACCGAGATAAGAAGGTTGAAATTTATCGCGAGTTTCTCGATGCTCGCGGCAACATCGTCGATCTAAACAAACTCAAAGTAGGGCAGAAAATTTACTCTAAGATCAGCTGGCGAGCGAATCATTATCTGTATAATTTCGCAATCGACGAGGCGATGCCTAGCTGCTTTGAGGCGTTAAATGAGCGCCTGGGCTCGGCCGCACAGGCTCGCCCGGAAGGCTTTGTGGATAGCGTAGCGATCGAGCATACGGAGTATCTGTACGACCGAGTACTTCACTTCCCGAAAAGCGGTTATTTTTACTACGATCCGCAAGAGGGCTATAATAGTACCGGCGTCATCTACACGCCGATAAACGTGATTATGGCTGGCTCGTGCGCGCTTCCTGCGATCTCTATCGAGGATATGCAATACGAGCGAGTAAATAATTACGATCTGCAAACGCTTAAATTTAAAGTCGCTCGCTAAGGGCGTAGCGATTTTAAGGCTCGGCGCGAATTTTGCATTCATTGCGATTTTCGTGCCGAGTGCGCTTTTGCGTTCACAAGCATTTTGCAAACGAGCGCCTGATAAAATTTTAAAATTTTAATTCCGCTCGCCCGCCGAATTTCAAAATTTTATATCAATGCCTATATTTCATAGCTTTTTACTATCTATTTATAAAGTTATTCTATTTGACTTACATTTAAATTCGAGTTATCATTTCTTTTAAATATACACTTTCAATTAAAGGAGTTGCAAATGCAAGACGTATCAAGACGTAGTTTTTTAAAGATTAGCGCAGTGGGTGCGGGGGCACTTGCGCTGGGATCTAGTAGCGCGTGCGCGGCACAAAATGCCAAGGACGTCAAATTCGACGAGGAATACGATATCGTCATCATCGGCACCGGTTTTGCAGGGCTTGCCGCGGCGATTAAAGCCAGCGGACGCGGTAAAAAGGTGCTTATCTTAGAAAAGATGGGTCGCGCGGGCGGAAATTCCGTCATCAACGGCGGAAACATGGCTGCTCCGATGAATAAATTTCAAGTAGCACAGGGCATCAAAGATAGCAAGGAGCTTTTTATCGCTGATGCCGTAAAAGACGGGCTCGGGCTTAACCACACCGATCTTTTGGGCGTGATGTTTGATCGCAGCAACGATGCGGTGGATCTTTTGGTGGGCTGCGGAGCGGAGTTTAGCGATAAGCTGATCTTTGAAAGCGGCCATAGCGTCGCAAGAAGCTTGCAATCAACCAACGGCTCGGGCTCTGGCTACATCCAGCCGATGATGAACAAGCTTCAAAACGATTCCAACGTCACGATCAAAACCCGCACGAAATTTGACGATTTTATCGTAGACGACAGCGGCCGCGTCGTGGGCGTAGAATCGCGCGAGGAGTATAAATTTGATCCGAAACTCTTTAGCGACGATCTGGAAAATAAAAGCGGCGAGAAAAAGAGCTATAAAGCTAAAGACGGCGTTTTGCTGGCTTCGGGCGGATACGGACGCGATCTATGGTATCGCCAGATCCAAGATCCGCGTGTAGTACCTACGATAGACAGCACCAACCACCCTGGAAGTTCGGCAGGAGCGATGCTAGCGGCAAACAGAATCGGCGCATTTACCCTTTTAACGTCATGGATTCAGTTCCTTCCATATTGCTCGCCCGATGAAAAGGGCTTCGGTGCTGCGGTAAATTTCACCAACCACTGCTGCAATACCTATGGCCTTACCGTCGATCCAAAGACGGGTAAACGCTTTATGGACGAGCACGCAGGGCGCAAGATCAAGGCGGACGCCTGCTTTAAGGTCATCGCCGAGAGCGAGAAAAACGACAACTATCCGGTAAACGTCTGCGACTCTCAAGCTGTCGCCGCGCGTAACCCAGTCTATACATCAAGGCCGCTGGAAGCGGGCGTCGTGAAGAAATTTGACACGCTAGAGGAGCTTGCGAAGGCTTACAATCTGCCGCTGGAGCCGTTTTTAAAGACCGTCGCGGATTATAACTCTTACGTCAAAGCGGGCAAAGACCCAGAATTCGGCAAAGTGGTCGATAAGCTAGACAGCATCGACGTTTCCAAGCCGCCGTTTTACGCAAGCCGCACGATGCCGAAGGTGCACCACACGATGGGCGGACTCGAGATCAACACCAAAGCTCAGGTAATCTCGAGCCTTACTCACGAGCCGATCTCTGGGCTGCAGGCGAGGTAACCGGCGGCGTGCACGGCGCGAGCAGGCTCGGAACATATGCGATCCTTGATTGTATGGTTTTCGGAATGATCGCGGGCGAAACAATCGGGGCTTAAATTAGCGCCCGCGAAATTTCGGCGTGAAGTAGCCATACATGCTTTGCGCCGAAATGCTTGAGAAGGACTCACGCGAAGTAGGGCACAGCACAATCCGTAAATCCTACGTAGAGCGGCGGCAGGGTCTGTCGCGATTTGCGAGGCTAGGCACGTGAAGCAGTAAAATGCGTACAGCATAAAAGGCTTTGTTGCCCAAGTCGTAACGCCTAAGAACGAGAGTGCATTCGCCGCCAGCGACGGCGCGACGGCAAAATTTCAAATCATAAAATTTTAAAATCTCATAACGCGGGAGTTTTAAATTTTGTAGCGCCAAAACTCTGCGGCGTCGCCCGAGTTTGTAGCTCGTAAGCCTCGTTTTGTATGTATCGCGCGTACTAGGAAAAGTTAAATTTGACCGCCGCTTTTATGATGCCACGGCGCAATAACTCGATCAAATTTTAAAATTTCATGCATCTTTTGCGTAAAATTTCATCTATTTAGCAATCAACGATGCTAAATTTCGCTAAAATTCGTCACACGAAGCAACTTGGGGAGACGGGCATGATAGCGATCTATTTTAGCGCCACGGGCAACACGAAGCACTGCGTGGATAGGCTCATCGCTCATCTTGGCGGCGTTTGCGTCTCGATCGAGAGCAAGGCTTGCAATGAGCTTTTAAAGCACCACAATGACGTTATCTTGGCATATCCCGTCTATTTTAGCGACCTACCGCGTATCGTGCGCGACTTCCTCTACCGAAACGGCGCGAGCTTTAGCGGCAAAAATGTATTTATCCTCGCTACGATGGAGATTTTCAGCGGCGACGGGGCAGGGTGCGCGGCTAGGGTTTTAAAGCGATTCGGTGCAAACATAACGGGCGGCGCTCATATCAAAATGCCCGCGTTCATCCTCGACGTGGCGATTTTTGGCTACTCGCGAGCGAAAAATGAGCGCATAATCAAAGAGGCGGACGCTAAAGTCAGACGCGTTGCGGAGGCGCTTATCGCAGGCCGTCCGCCGCAAGAGGGGCTGAGCGCGCTTTGTCGTATCGCAGGGTTTTTAGGACAGCGGCTTTGGATGAAAATTTGGGACAAAAGCCCCTTTGCCAAGCGCAAGCCGAGCCTCGATCCATCGCGATGCAGCGGATGCGGGGCTTGCGTCAAACCCTGCCCGATGCGAAACATAAAGCTCGCTTGCAAAAAGGCGCAATTCGGCGATGAGTGCACGCTTTGCTACAGGTGCGTAAATATATGCGAGCGCAGAGCGATTACGATCCTAGGCAGGGCAAAAAATTTAGAAAAGTCCATCGCCGCAGACTTGTGAGGGCGAGCTCATACCATGCAAGCTAGCAATCAATCAAATGCGTAAAAACGGGCGAGGAAATTTTACTTTTTAACAGCGCTTCGCACGGCTAAAGCGCGATGTTCTGCGACGAATATGGCGCAAAAAAAGTAGCCCGCTGCGAGCTAGTGAAATTTAACCTGCCGCCGTGCAAGACCCGCGTAAAATTTGGCTATAGCACCCACTACGACGACTACGAGAACGACGAGAGTGACATTGTCCTACTGATAAACGACGGGGCTGCCTTGCGTAGCAGGAGGTAAGGCAAACGGCCATATCGCCGTAAGCTACGAGGACGAAGCAGGCAAAAATACAAAATTTCGCTTATGTAGGCGACCTTAAATCTCAGTCCGTCTTTTTTGCTCCGTATTTAAATTTTACTTGGTCGCTAGATACTCCTAAATTTAAATTCTCTAGAGCCGAATGTGACGTCTTAGAATTTTAGCAAAGGTTTATTACTGCGCCGTGAAATTTCAGCGAAGGCTTATTTTGCCGTATACCTCAAAATTCTTAAATTACCCGCGCCGGCCCACTTAAGCTCTAAAGCGCTTGCCTTATCACTTCGCCTAAGGGCAAAATGCCGCGCCTTGTCTTATTAATTCGCCGCGGAATTTCGCGGTAAAACTAAATTTTAAAATTTGACCCATTTAAATTTAAAAAGCGCACGACTATCGCAAAAATCATCCGATATTATTGGCGACGCCAGCCTAATTTTAAAATTACACCATCGCCCCTATTACGGCTATAGTCGTTAAATTTTAAGCAACGATAGGCGATAAAAATTTTAAGAATTTCGCCACCCAGCATTTCTTTATGCCACCAAGCCCACAAAACCGCCTAAACCTTCTTAAAATTTACGCTAAATTTGCTTCCGCGTCCTACCTCGCTACGTAGTGAAATCTGCGCGCCATGGATCTTTGCGATTTGTGAGGCGATGGCTAGCCCGAGTCCTGCGCCGCTATTTTGCTCGCGATTTCTGGAACGCTCGATTTGATAGAGCTTGTCCCAGATTTTAGTTTGCAAAGCAGGCTCGATGCCCTCTCCATCGTCGCTTATGCTAAGTTCGCACGCGTCTGCACTGACGCAAAGCTCTAAAGCGACGCTGCTGCGCGTAAATTTTAAAGCATTGCTTAAAAGATTGTTAATCAGCCTGATCAAAAGCAGCTCATCGCCGTTTACGCGCACGCCCTCGGCTATCTGCGAGCTAAAGCTTAGCCCTTTTTGTGCGCACAAAAGTTGAAAGTCTTGCGCACACTCGTTTGCGATTTTACTTAAGCTTATGGGTGCCAAACACACGCCGCGCTGCAAGCGGGCAAGCTCTAAAATTTGCTCTATTAGCGCCGAAATTTTACGCGATTGATTGTTGATGACCGCGAAACTCTCCTTCGCCTCGCTCGCGTCTTGCTCGTAGGCTAGGGCGTAGTCGCTTTGAGCCAGTATGACGGCAGCGGGTGTGCGCAGCTCATGCGAAAGATCGGTGCTTAGCTGCCGCTCGCGCTCAAACGCGCTTTGCAGCGATGCTAGCATTTCATTAAACGTAGCTGCGAGCGCGCTTAGCTCATCCTTGCCTCGCGGTAGTTCTATTCGCCGCGTAAAATCGCCGCTAGCTCCGATCTCGCTAGCTGTACACGACATAGTGCGCACGGGCTTAAACGCTCTTTTTATGATCGCGTAGCCGCCGTAGATGACTAGCATTACAAATAGCGGCGATAGGATAAGAGCTATCAGCATCACGCGCTTCATCGCAAGCTCAAACTCGCTAACTGCGATGACGCCGCGTATCCATGCACTGCGCCCTTTGATCTGCGCGTCGTAATAGAAAAACTCGTCGTCATCAAGCTCCACCTCGCGCGCGCCTTGAGGCGAAAGCGGCATCGCAGGCTCGAAGCCTTTAGGCACAAACCCTGCGATCACGCCGCCTTGTCCGTCATGTTCGTAGAAAAATACACCGTCATCAAAGCTTTTTAGCTTGTCATCGCGCGCGGCTTTTTGCACTAGGTGGGCAAGCTTTTTTTGGCTGACGGAGCTTCCTGATACTTCGTCTAAAATATAGCCGCAAATGCCGATAATAGCGCCTGCAAGCGCCAAAATAAATACGCTGTAATAAAGCGTCACGCGTAGGCTGATAGGTAGCGCGCGCGAGATAAAATTCTCTTTAGCAGTTGAGAATGCAAGGACTAAGGCTTGAGTAAAATTTCTTATCGAGATTTTAGACGCGAAATTTTGTTCTTGACTTTGCGCGAGAACGCTATTAAAATTTTGCGCTAGATCAGGCGTTGCGCTTGTAGCAGCAAAATTCGGCGCGGAATTTGATGCCGGATTTTGCGTGGAATTCCGTTTAAAATTTGACGCCTGGCTTTGAGTAGAATTTAGCGTCTGGTTTAACTCGATATTTTGCGTGGGATTTTTCTTGCGGCTTTTCTTTAAACACGCAAAATTATGCGTAAAATTCTGTTTAAAATTTCGCACGAATTTTAATATGAAAAGCGCCGTAGCGGCAAAGATCCGCTTCGTAATCGCCGAAATTTTGATACAAATCTCGCTATTTTGCCACGACATAGCCAAGCCCTCGCTTCGTTTCTATTATATCGCCGTGCTCGCCTAGCTTTTTGCGGATATTTTTGATTAAAACATCGATAACATTTGAGCTTGTTTCGTCGCTAAAATCCCAAATGCTCTCGCCGATTTGTTCGCGGCTTAAAATCGCACCGCGATTTAGCATCAAAAGCTCTAAAATTCTATATTCCTTACCCGTTAGCTCCACTACCTTGCCCGCGCAGACGACCGATTTTTTACTTAGATTTAGGCGCACTTGCCTTATGATAATTTCGTTATCCGCAGTAGCGTTTTTGCGCCTGATAATTGCGCGAAGCCGCGCCAAAAGCTCACGAAAATCAAAGGGCTTAACCATATAATCGTCTGCGCCCAGATCAAGCCCTGCGATGATATCTTCTTTGGCGTCCCTCGCAGTTAAAAATAAAACCGGCGTTCCCAGTCCGCGCGCCCGCGCCGCCTTCAAAAACTCAAAGCCGTCCATCACAGGCATCATCGCATCAAGCACGATAGCGTCATATTTTGCGACATCCAAAAACTCTAGTGCTTCCTTGCCGCAAAAGGCGCAATCTACGCTGTAGCCGTCCTTTTTCAGACATTTTGCGATGATTTGATTTAGATCTTTTTCATCCTCGACAAGTAAAATTTTCAAAGTGCTCCTTTAAAATTTTGCTAATTCTAATCCACCATTTTAGCCAAAACGCATAAATTTGGATGTGTAAACCCCGCTTGCTTTATGCACCGCCAAATTTCAGTAGCGTTGGGAGCTGCGCTAATTCGCAGGCGCCTTTTGTCTAGCTCTAATCTCGCTTGCCTTTTTATCCGCTACGCTTCCTAATCTCCCTAAAAAATTTAGCGCACCTGCTGCGATATTTAACGCAAAAAGCCCAAATCCTACGCAGCCAAGCTTAAAATTTTGCTTAGCGATTTCGCGTTTGCAGTGGCTGCAAAGCACTGGCTTGCAAGAATTACAAACCTCCGCGCAGCTTGCTGCGCTGGCAGAATCTCGCGCGCTTGCGAAATTACTTGTATCAGAAAAATTTTGTGTATCGGCGAAATTTTGCTCGCTAGTGAAATTTCGTACACTTGATAAGTCTTGCGTCTGCAAAGAATTCCGCTCGTCCTTATAATCTTTCGCATCCGCAGAAATTTTTTGATTTTCGCAACATTCCACGCTGGAAAAATCTTTAGAATTTTGCTCGCAGGGCGCGAGATTCCACTCGCTTGTTTCGCTTGCTAAATTTGCCGAAAAATCCTGCGCATTTTCATCTAAATTTTTAGCTGCGTCTGCATTTTGGGCGCCATAGTCAGCGTTTTCGTTTATGCTAAAATCCCTAGCGTCCAAAGCCTCACTAGTTTGGGCGGAGTTATCTGCTCCACCCTTTAAGCTTTGATTTTTCATCTCACGCCTTTGCTTATTTTTGACGCTGCAAGATCTGCTCGCCCGTAGCGGCGTCGATTAGCACCTCTTTTTTGCTCATGCCTTGGCGCAGTTTGACTTCGTATGCAGGCTTACCGCCGTTACTTTTTAAATCAACCTCGCGAAAATCCCAGCCGGCGTTTGCGCTAAGTGCTTTGGCGCGAGCGTCTGTGGCACTGATTTTGACCTGCGAATAATCAATTTTACTAGGCTTTAGCTTCTTTTGCGTTTGAGTCTTTAAAATTTCGCCGCTTTGAGCGTCGATTTTGATCTCGTTTTCGCTACCTTCTTTATATGACTCGATCTCATAGACGAGCCTTCCGTGCTCATCGTCGATTTCTACGCTTTTTATAGTCGCGCCCTTGAAGTTTTGCTGCGCGATCCCTATCGCTTGATCGAATGAAACTTTAGCATCTTTTTCGCTAAAGCTTCCTGCGTTTAATGCACCTGCAAAAGCGAATATAGCGGCAATTGCGCCTAAAGCTTTAAGATTTTTCATCTTTAATCCTTTTGATTTTATTTCCAAAATTTATTTTGGATGGCGCAATTTTAAAACTTCAAGATGAAGCTAAGATGAATGCGCGCGGAATTTCCGAGCATTTACCAAAACGCCGTAAAATTTCAACTTGAAATTTTATCTCAAGGAACGCTTCGTGCCTAGCTTTTTTAAAAATCCGTCGCAGCAGAAGCTTATTTTTCTAAGCTCGCTTGCTTTTGTGGCATTTTTTAACTTCTCGTTTTTTAAAAATATCATAAACGCCTACGGAATCTCGGGACTAAATTTTATCTATCTTGTCTGCGAC